>JGI24890J29729_1000571_pt1 | contig 22057 bp, 15 predicted proteins | sample FreactcultureFD7_FD_29729 | JGI IMG/M metagenome (IMG submission 29729)
GTAAAACCGTTAGATAAGCTGTTGCATCACATCCGCAACGACGGCAAAATCCAGGCATGGAATGCCATGTTTGAGTATGCCATTTGGAACTGTGTCTGCGTGCCTAAGTACGGCTGGCCAGAACTCAAGCTAGAGCAGTGCATTGACACCATGGCCATAGCGGCGGCTAATAACATCCCGCAGGCCCTTGGTGATGCCGCCTTGTTTATGGACGCGAGCCAGCAAAAAGACACCCGCGGCCGGTACCTAATCCAAAAGCTATGTAAACCCCACAAAGGCGTCTTTAATAACGACCCGGCGCTGATGGCCGAGATGTTTGAATACTGTAAGCAAGACGTACGTACAGAGATGGCCATAGGAAGCGTTTTAAGGCCCCTTACAGCCTCCGAACAGGATGTCTGGACCCTTACCCAACGGATCAATTTAAAAGGCGTACCGGTCGATCCTGTAGAGCTGCAGAACGCCGTTACGGCAGTTATTAACGCTCAAACAGCTTTGGACAACGAATGCCTCGCCCTAACAGGCTGTAAACCCTCAGAACGGACTAAATTACTAAATTGGATTAACAGCAAACTTCCTCAGTACGCAAAATTGGAAGATTTAACTGAAAAAACGGTTTCCCACAATTTAACTCACAATTTTGTAAATCCAGATGTTAAACGAGCCTTGGAATTACGGAAAGAAGGTAATCAAACAAGCGTAGCTAAATATACTAAGATGATGGAGATACAAAGAGATGGAAAGATTAGGAATACCCTGGTATATCATGGCGCTAGTACTGGCCGCTGGGCGAGCCGTGGTGGGCTCAATCTTCAAAATATTGCTCGCCCCACACTATCGGATGAAGAAATTGAACACGCGATACCAAGAGTATTTGGTGATGGAACTGGTACGATGCAAGAACTATCGTCCCTCGTCCGTAGCGCTATACGAAGCCCTGCAGGCAAAACCTTCGTTGACGTGGATCTTAGTGGAATTGAAAACCGAGTTGGCGTCTACTTGGCGGGGCAAAAAGATAAAATTGAAATGTTTAAGAGGGGATTAGATGAATACAAAGTTTTTGCTTCGGAAAGTCTTTACAGAGTACCATACGATGAGGTCACGAAGGAACAACGCCAGGTTAGCAAGTCTGCGGTCCTTGGCGCGTTATTTGGCCAAGGTGCTAAGGGGTTAGTTAAGTATGCTCAAGGGATGGGGGTGATGATGAGTGAGGCGCAAGCGCAAGTCGCCGTTGATAACTACCGGTCGTCGTACTCCAAAGTAAAGTCTTTGTGGTACGCTTGTGAGGAGGCAGCAATTAGCGCGGTAAATAGTCCCGGCGTTGGCTTTTCAGCCGGGTCTAAGCTAAAGCTAAAAGTTGCCAGGGGCGCGCTGTGGTTGCAGTTACCTAGTGGGCGCTTGATCTGCTGGCAGAGGCCACAGGCTGAGTTGCTCACCACACCATGGGGCAGTCAAAAGATGGGCATTACTATCCACAGCCAAAATACTTTTACCCGGCAGTGGGGCAGGAACACCTTGATTGGTAGTAGTATTTTTCAGTCCGCCGTCCAAGGTACTGCCAGGGACTTTCTTGCCGTGGCTGCTTCGGAGTTTGATAAAGCCGGTTATGAGATGGTCAACTTGGTGCATGATGAAATCCTTTTAATAACAGAAGAGGAAAACGCGAAAGCGGTGCTAGAAGATGCTATTAGGCTTATAACAACGCCCCCAGAGTGGGCGCCCGATTTTCCTCTTGCCGCGGAGGGATGGCACGGAAAACGCTACAGGAAATAACTACTCTGCTTTTGTTACGGGAGTTGGGTGAAACACAATGCCGGCATCGTCTGAATGATAACCAGAGTACCCGGCGTTTTTAATTGCGCGCTCTACTTCATTGAGTAGGGTTGGCTGGTCAATGATCTGTACGCCTTGCTTGGCAAAGTACGGGTCTTTGGCGAGCTCTTTGGCCATCTTATAGTAGCCAGCGGGGTCCTGGTGTAATGGGTAGCTGGACTCAGACACGCCTGAGTACTTATGCGGGCCCAAACCAGTCTCTGGCCTAACATCATCTCGCGCCGTATAAAAATACGAACGAGGTTTAATGTCCGGCGCATTTTCTAGCCGTACACCTTCGGCGCCTTTAATACCGGTGCCGTACATAGACGGCTCAAGCTGCGATATTGTTGGTGAGTGTGAGAAGTGAACGAATGGGACTGACTTAGCGTACTGGAGCGCTTTTTTAACAACCTCACCGCCGGCAGCCTTTTCGTCAAACTTAGTGAACCGTGGAAGATCGGCAACACCAGCCGCTTCGTTGATGGCCCGGACTTCTTCATCGGTCAAGACCTTGTTAACTTTCATTGACCCACCAATTAGCCAGTCGCCCGTCATGTTGGGGTTTGTCTTGTACCGGTAGTGCCCACCCTCTGGCAACTGGTCAGTGATGTGCGCCGTGCGAGGAATAATGTCACCGGCTTTGTTGCGCTGGGCGCGCTCTGCGGCAACTTTTTGCCAGTCAACATCGTTTGGCATTTCAACTTCGGCCCACACCTGGTTGCTCGGCCGGTAGTCTGGGGCAGTTAAATCAGGGGCAGATTTTCCACCAATGTGCGTAGCTACAGGAAGATCACCGGCGTGCCAACCTGGCCGGTAAGCTAGGTTACCAATGTTTGATTTTACCTTACCAGCGGCCGTTAATGGGCCCGTAGAGGCGTCAACCCATTTGCCGATAGGTACAGACTCATTTGAATTAATAAACAGCGGAAACAGCTCGTCAGGTGCTTTTGGGTTTGTCTTAAATAACTTGTACGCCTTAACAATTTTTTCTGGTATACCACCACCCGCTAAGTGATCAACAGCGCCTTGGTAGTTAATGTCTAATTGTTCTGGTGGCAGTATAAGTGGTTTTTGTGGCGCATACTGCCATTGCTGTCCAAGTTTTAATAGCTGGTTATTAATTTCAGTGGGGTCTCCGCCAGCTTTTGTAATTGCGTCGCGTTGTTGTTTAAGCTGCCCCATTTGGTTAATTAAATCTTCATTTATTCCAGAGTGTGTTACAAATGAATTTTGGCCACGAGTTTCTGCGGCAGCCGCTAATTTAGCTAATGGTGAATACATTTGTGAGTGTGCTCCGTATGCTAACTCTTCACCTTTAGGCCCAAACGACGACCCCGTTGTGCCGTGCCCAAAATAATCATGGACAGCCCTAAACTGTTGGTTTGCGGATAGCCCAGTTTTAGGGTCAACTGTGCTTAGCCCCGGGTGTATTTCGCCGCCACCAAAAACAGTAAGCTGCTTGTTGTTTAGCGCGTCATTTAACATCTCGGCAGAGCTCTTGTACCCTTTTTCTCCGGTAGGGTCAAACAATAGTTTTACACCAGATCCTGTCAATGCACCAAACTGGTCTTTTGTCTCACCAGCCATTTTTTCATACGCCGCCTGAGTTAGCTCGTCGTAGTTTGTGGCACCAGATTTTTTAACTAGCTCGGGGTTTGTTTTTCTGTATTGCTCAAAAATTTGTTGTTTTAATTTAGGGTCAACATGTTCAGCCGAGAGTGCTTTAAATGCGTTTGCAACCGGTAATTGTTTTTGTGCGGAAGATACCGGCATGTTACGGATAGCCGCCAGATTAAAATTAGGCGCGTATTCTTTAGCTAGTTTTATTGCAGAATTAATAGATCCCCCACCGGCTTTCATAAAGTCTGGGTTCATTGCCTCGTCTGGATTATACTCAGCAAACTTACCGCGGATGTTATGGGGCTCAAATACTCCAACGTTACCTTTTTGACCTAATTCGTTAACCGCAAATGTATCATATTTTTGGTTACGTAAATGTTCTAAAAAAGCAGGTGACTCTACTAAATCCCAAGCGCCAGTATTAATGCCTCTTGTATAGGTGCCGTATAATTCTTTGGCAACAACATCTGAATATCCTGGGGCAATACTGTCTAAATTTTTAATTTTTTCTGGAGTCATCTCTTCGGCAACTCGTTGTCTTGCGTATTCTTGTATTTCTTTTTTTGCTTCAGGAGATGTAGGGTCAAAATGTTTTCCCATGTTAATACTTACTGGGTACATTGTTGCGCCTTCTTTAAACCCTTTATTACCGACAGGTAAAAAATTATCGTTAGCAAACTTAGGGTTTGGCGAAAAGAAAGAAACGCCGGGAGTTGTTAACATTTCTCCTTTTCGGGCCGACGCCGGGTCAAATACTTGTATATTATTTGCTGGTGTAGCATGATAAAAACCAGGAGTAAACTTAGCTTTATAGGCGGCTTGTGCCTCGTCCAGCAGTGCTTTCATTTTAGCTAATGATGGCATTACTTAACTTTCCCACCTTTTTTAAGGTGACCTTTAAGCCGTAAAAAATTTTTCATAACATCAAGCGGGTGCTCGCCAGTAATGGCCGCGCGGTCCCTTGCATTTTTTTCTAAACTTTCTACCCACGTCATTGGCTTGCTTTTTAGCCCGGCGCTATCTTCTAAGCCAGCCGAGCCATACCACCCAAGAGCTTGCCCCGACCCAGCGTGGGGTTGTCCGGCTTGTTTTGATCCCGCTTTCCACATGTCTTCAATGCCGGCGTATTCACCGGTTAATGATGGTGCGGCTTCCCAAAAACCAGGGCGTTTAAGCGCTTCTTGCATGCTTAGCTCGCCGCGGTTAAACATTTCCCTTGGCCGTATAATTTGTTCGGTGCCTTTAGCTTTATTGCCAATGCTTAGCCGGTTAACTAACCAGTCCGGGTTTTGTGAGGCCATAGTGGGCACGCGGGTACCAATTACATCGACTACGGCGTTATTGGGGTGGTACCCCATATATGATTTATAAAACTTACCTAGTTTAATTGCGTCGTCAAACGGGTACTCACCGGCGGCGATACGCTGTGACCGGTTAACAATATCTCCTTGGGCCAAAGAGCCGTACCCTTTAGGCAATACCATTTTTGTCCCCGGCTCAGCTAACTGTCCGGTTTTGTCCATGTACGCCAAATAGGAGCCCATTTTGTTTTGCTGTGGTACCGGGTTACGCTGAGAGGAAGAGGCCATGTGCTTCATGGTTTGCTCAAAATCTTTAAACGATGTCCCTTCGTTAAGCATGCCTTGCAATAATCTATTAGTGCCATACCAATCGGCCAGCTTTGGGTCAATGTCTATGCCTGACCGTATGGCGTCTTGTATCGCTTGGTGCGCGCGCGGGTCAGACGCCAGCTTTTCCATCCGGCTGTCTGGGTTTGGTTTTTTTAGCCTCACTTGCGGCAGTACGTCTTGGTACTCAGCAATGTAAGGATTTTCAACTTGTGGTAATAATGACCCGGAGCCTGACGGGCGTAGCATGGGTGCTTCTATTGGTTTTGAAAATGTCTCACCAAAACTTAACCCCGGAGACATTTTAGCTTTAGGCGCGGCGTAGTTAATTAGCCCTTGCTTTGCCATTATATCTTCCAACATTTCACCGGCTTTTGGGATAATTGCTTTACCAATTTTTCCGGCGGGTTTTAGCATTGGGGCCACATTCATTGTGCCCATTAAATAGTTGCCCATACCGCCAAGGTAGTCCCCTTCTTTACCTGCCTCAACAAAACCTTTTGCCGCGTCTGCGATTGCCCCGGGGGTTTGTAAGGCCATTGCTATGGGGTTAAAATTATCTTCTGCCCTAGCGTTAGCGCCACCAAATAATCTGTTTGCCTGATCTCTTCCGATGTGTTGCGCGGCAAAGTCACGGATTTTTTCACTGTAGCTTGGCTCATACGCTTTAGCGGTGCCCATTTCATAGTTTTCTGGGGACCCACCGCCGGCCAAATACACCAAACCACCACCAGCCATCTGTGGGGGTTCGTTTTCTTTTTGGTAGTCACGGTATAGGTTTAATGCCTCAGCGCCACCACCAATGATTGCGCCACCAATGCGCGTAACTGGGTGGGGTATTAATGCCGCCGCGGACCCAAGCCCACCTACGGCACCAATTGCGGCGCCAGGGTAGTCACCGGCTTTAAAACGGTTATACGCATCGGATAACTGTAAACCGGACCCCGCGCCACCAAGTAAACGCAACGACATTGGCGTTGCCTTAGACATCGCAGCACCAATTTTCCCTGGGACAGATGTTGAACGCTCTAGCGCTTTTCTTTCTGCCTCTCTTAGTGCCTTGTAACGTAACGCCTCAGCTTCTTTTTCTGCGGCGTAATCTAGTGCGGCTTGGCCGTGCATTGGGACACCGGACAATTTACTTGTTACTTTACCTTTGCCTAGAGCCCCCTCACGTTTTTTAAATTCTTCTACTACTTCTCGGACTTGTTCTCCGTGGCCGGCGCCATAGCCAGTTTTTGCGGCATATTTTTGACCTGGAGAAAAGTATGGGCCTGCGCCTTGGACAGTCACCGATGGTGGCTTAGCCATACCCACGTTAAGAGCCCTACCAGCAAGCTCACCACCTACAGCGCCAACACCAGCGGCGGCTATGGGATTACGTAGTTGTGTCTCTTCTTCTAGCGATGACTGGAGTGCTTTGTTTTGCTCTTGTACTTTAGCGTCTTCTGCTTGTAACTGGCGAGCGTAGTCAGCCAGCTGTGCGGCGTCTTCTGTATTTCCAGCCGCATGCGCTTGCTGTAACGCGTCTAGTGTACGTTCTAATTCAACGCTCATTATTTTACCTTTGGAGGATATTTATCTAAGAGTGACACGCCTGGGTGTGGTGTTTTAGTTGATTCTCTAACACCGGCAGAGCTAAACGCATTAAGATTAGTTTCGTATTCTTTTTTAGCCTTATTGTACTCTGGTGTTTCTAAGAAACGCTCAAACGATACGTTACGATTGTTTTGGTTAAATGTTGTATACGCAGAACCAACCTTTTCATCAAAGTCGGCGCGCATCTGGCTCCATTTTAAGAAGTCACGTAACGCGGCGGGTGAGTTTTTAACACTACCGGCCAGCTCACGAATTAAACCACGCTCGGCGTCAGATACGGCGCCTTGTCCTTTGAGGTAAACTTTAGCGGCAGCTAATTGCATCAAAGCAAACTCGCGGGTTGCTTTTTGTGCGGCGTCTATTTCGGGCTGTGAGGCGTTTGGCATTGCCTTACGTACTGCATCATTAATACCTGCAATACCCACCGCGCCAAAGTTACCTACGTTGGCACCTTGCTCTGCAATAGTTAACACTGCGTTAAGAACGCCTGGCTTCATAATTACACCGAAAGCTCTGGCAGTTTTTGGATCTTCAATTAAGCCATTTAAGTAGTTAATTGATGCCTTACGTTCGGGGGCTGTTTTACCAGCTTCAACTACACCGGCGCGTTGTAGCGCAATGTCTTCGGCAGTTTTCTTTTGCTCTGCAATACCAGCTTCTTCTTTTATTTTTTGCTCTGCCCTAACTTCTGCCAGCGTTGGCTCTTTTTTAGGTGCTGCACCTGCCGCAGCAGGCACTATAACAGAAGCCGCGGCCGCAGGAGGGGTTTTAGCAGTTTCCGCAGTAGCTACCGGTGCCGCTGCTGTAGAAACTGCAGGTTTTGCTTCTGCAGTTATAGGAGCTGCCGCAGTAGGAGCTGCGGGTGTTGCTGTAACTGCCGGTGCTACAGTGGCTGGGGTAGTTGATAGCTCAACTGGGGGTAAGTTCATACGCTTACGAATTTGATTCACGTAATCACCTACAGATGTGCCTAAAGCATCTTTACGGCCAACGTTAATACTACCATCAGCGTTAATAGCTCCAGGGCCGCCGTGATACTCAGCGGCTACCTTGTTAATATCTCCAGCATGCTTTTTATGTAGATCGTTAATAATTAAAACACCAGCTGCGTATGCTTGACCTGGGTCACTAAGCTCATATTCTTTAGGTACAATGCCCTTGCGCTTGTACGTGTCCAGCGTGTCTTGTGTGACTTGCATCGGACCTTGCGCGCCTTGTATACCGGGTTTGGCAGTGTCAGCTTTTCCTGAGCCACTCTCTTGTGCGTAGAACGGTGTTGGTAACCCTTCCAATGGGACTACGGTAGCTTTCATCTCTGCCTTCATTTGGGCAGTAGACGCGGGGGTAGTAGGCGCAATAGCTTTAGGTGCAACACCAATTGCATCCGCTTGCTCAAGTATGGCTTTGTTTCGTGGCAAGCTAGGATTTTTCTTAGCAAACTCTATGGCGTCGCGCAATGTAATTTGTTCTTCTCTACCACCAATTACGTATGGTACTAACTTATCAAGCTCAACGTTTTGATCATGTTTAAGTTTTTCAGTTTCGAGTGTGTTTAACCATTTAGCTTCAATTGCTTTTTTCTCTGGTATTGTTCCAGCCATATCAATCTGTCGCTGGATACCCGGTGGAAAATAAGTCCCACCAGCAGTGCCGGCAGCACCAGCAGCGCCAGCAGCGCCAGCTTGATTTACTTGATTGTACCTAGACGCTTCACCAGCGGCTTGCGCCTGAGCAGCACGGTACGCTGCCATTTGCTGGCGATAATCCATAGTATCTTTTTCTTGCAGGTCTTGCTGTCTTTGGGTAGCAAGAAGCGCCTGTGGACCGTACGTTGATGCGTAGGCACGGTTAACACCACCCATTATTTTATTTAATGGATCTTCACGTTCGCTAATAAGTTTTTGCATTTGAGCAAGAATGGCATCTGTTTGGGTTGGGTCCATGGCAATTTTGCCAGAGATATTTAATGCGCCCTTTGTCTGAGGCGCAGTGGCCGTTATAGTGCCAGCCTCACCCGTAGTGCCACCTTCGTCAAAATGTTTAATACTGTCTAAGCCTGCCATAATTTGCCTTTAACCTATGTAATCTAAACCAGATGTATCTAAACCACCATAATCAACTGGGTTATACGTATTAGGATCAATAGTAGTTGGTATCGGATTATACTGATTATCTATAATATTTCCGTTTGAGTCATACGTAGGGGCCGCTGAGTTTTGGTTAGCTGCATTTTGTGCGTCAATCATATCCTGCGTTGCGTTAGGATCTGCGTATACGTCGTAGTTAGGGTTTGGTGTGCCATCAGGATTATACGGATTTTGTGCGCCTTGATCGCCTATTCCTGATGTGCCGCCCGATGCACCACTACCATCTGTTATACCGCCGCCACCGACGCTATTACTTGTGTTAGAACTATTGCCACCACTGCCACCACCGCTTGTAGGAGCTGATGCACCTGGTTTGCCGCCATAACCTAATGGGCCAGCAGTTGCTGGTGAAGTTGCTGTTGCAGGAGATCCAAACAATAATCCACCGGCTGTAAGTCCTAAACCACTTAATACACCAGTAGCCAGATTGCCAATCGCGTTTATTTGTCCTAAACCACTTAGTTGCTTTTGGCTTGTTACGGTTGTGGGTGCGTTTACTGTACCTAACAAACTAGCGTAATTACCAATGTTTTGGAATGGTGCGTTTTGTTGAGCAGCACCAACGTTCATTGCGGCATTAATACCTTGCTGGCCAACGTTGCCCATTTGTGCGGCAGCTGTTGTTCCAGTTTGTTGGTTTGTTAACGCTGCTTGTAATTGTTGTGCGTTTAAGTTAGCAAACGCATCAGCGCGTGCTTTGTCTACTGCAGTCTGGCCACGCAAACTACCAAACTGGCCTGAACCAATAGCCCCAGCTTGTACCGGCGCCTCGTATTGGCTTGGTAGTAATTGGTTAAGCTGTTCGCTTTGCGCTTTAAACAAACCACCCATGGCAGTATTTGTATTTGGTGTGACGTTACCAGAAGCGTCGGTAATCCAAGGGTTTGCAGCACCGGTTGCAATTTGGTTTAATGTGCCCTGTGCTTGTGTAAAAGGGTTTTGGCCACCCTGTAGTGTATTAATAGCTCCCTGTGCGGTTGTTTGTTCTAATGAGGGGGCAGCACCAAGCGCGGCCTGGCCGCCACTAACTACGTTTTGTTGCGCGGTATCATACCAACTTGGCAGAGTTGTCTGCGTCTGTTGTGTGTCCGATAAAAAATTATTTAAACCTGCCATGATTAGCCTACCTTACGTTTAGCTTCTGATAAATATGCAAGGGGGCCGCGGCTGTCTGGTGGCAACTCCCTTGGGTTATGTTTTTGGTTGTGCTCTCTGATAACCGCTAAAAACTCATCTAATATTTCTGCGCCGCTATCGTTACTTCCGTTCCCTAGCTTTGATACTACGTCGGCTGGGATAACAAACTCACCGTTGGCCAGCATTGCTGGAACTGAATCACTTGTGCCGTCGCCATCGCCACGAACAAACCTATTTTCCATTGACTCAAGGCCGCCCTCACTAAAAAACTCTGGGTGATGTTCTTGTACGTCACCACCTTCGGCGTATTGTTTTGTCTGGTAACCGGCAAGCTGTGCGCCACGGAAACGTCCTAAAGCACCAAAAGGGTGCCCATGCCATAGTTGAGGCCGCAACGTTGGGCTTGGTGCTGCTGGGTACTCTGGTAATTCACCACCCTCAGCCATGTGTATTAGGCCACCCTGGGCAGCATTAAGAATCTGTTGTGTGTAATCAGTGGGGTTTGTGGCAGCAATTGGGTTTAACGCATCCGAAAACTTAGGTTGGTGTGCTAAAGAAAATGATGTGCCTTTAACTAAACCAGGTATAAGGTCAGCAATGTCTGTTACGTCTGTAGTCGTAGTAGATCCGCCGCTAGCTGCGTTTAGGATCTGTCCTGTATAGTCAAATGGTTGTGTTTGTGCCACGGGGTTCACCTGTGATGAAAATGTTGGTTCATTAGAAAATTTAAACGCCGTCCCTTTAACCAGCCCGGGGGTTAAATCTTTTATATCTGACACACCAAACTGTGGTATTGTCGATGTTATTGGTGTTGATGTAATACTTCCGGGTATCTTTGTTACTGTTGTTGGTGTTTTTGTTACCGGCGTTGTAGTTGGCTTCGTAGTAGGTGAAGTTATAGGCCCCGGGGTTGGCACTGGTGGCGTCGGTGTCGGTGTAACTTTACTTGGGCCTGCACCACCGGGTCCTGCACCACCGGGTCCTGCACCACCGGGCCCTGCACCACCGGGCCCTGTACCCGGTTCAGTACCTATGCCTGGTGTAGTACTTGTTCCAGGTTCAGTACTTGGACCTGTTGTAGTGCTTGGTGTAGGGCCTGCTCCCGGAACGGTTACCGGTACTATAGGATCGCCAGTGTACGTTGTTAAATTAGCAGTGTTGTACGTACTTGACGGTGTTGCTGCACCAGTTAAAAAGTTAGTCCAAAGTGAATCAAAATTATTTTGGTCAGGAGCTACTGGTGGTTTTTCCGTCGGGTTTTCAAGTGCTGCAATTGCCGCAGCATCTTGTGCAGCAGCATGGGTTTCGTCACTAATACTAGGGGTTCCAGCATTACTTGCATTACTTGTACTACCTAAGTTGGTAGGAGTAGCTTCTTTCGGTATAGGAATCATTGAAAGATTTGGTACACCACTTTCTGAACCCATTGGTACTTTATACGAAGATCCCGAGGGACCTTCTGTGTAAGTTCCAGCCAATTGAGCACCAGTATCTATTTCTTTTCCGGTGTTCGGATCTTTAATATACTCGTGCCACTTATTATCAGGACCTACTTTATAATATCCTGGAGTTGTCTGCTGTGGTGCAACGGTGCTTGGTGTCTGTTCAGCAGCTTGGGCGCTAGGGATAATAGCGTCACCAATTTCATCTAATACATTTTTAGTTCCTGTTAGGGTTCCGGTGCTTGCTAATGTTGGATACTGTGATTTTGCTTCATTCTCAAATGCCGCTTTATATACATATAACGGTACTGCCTCACCGTTACCTAACGAAATTGTTTTTGCCTTACTGACATCATTGGTAGGGGTACCATTTTCGTCTAAAAGCGTATTTATAGTAGTATTTAATTTATCTTTTATTGCACTAGCTGTATCTTTTAACGCAGACGAAAGGTTGGACGATATAATATTACCAACAATTTGTCCGGCGTTATTAACAACTGCTGTACCAAAATCTTGCCCGTTAAATGCGGCGCTCGTGCCTACCTGAGTAACCGCTTTAACTGCTTGAACTACACTGTTTAACTGACCAGGATTAAGACTATCAACAATATTTCCAGCGTAGTTAGCTAATGTGGAAGATGCTAAGCTGTTACCAATTAAACTTAATACGTTACCATTAAAGTTACCAGTCGCTGCGGCTGATACTGCCGTTGATATTGCGTTAGTTAAGACGTTAGAAATTTGAGTTGGTGATAACTTAGTAGCTTCAGAAAGTGTCTGTAAGGTACCTTCAGGAAGTATGCCATTCATTATTCCTAACGATGCAGCACCAACACCACCACCAATGGCTCCCTTAATGGCGGCCTGTGCTAAGTTAGTTCCATTTGCTGCGGCCAGTAATGTTGATGTGGCTGATCCTAAGATTGACCCACCAACTGCGGTAGCCATAGTGCCAGATAACCCAACTGAAGATCCAATTACGCTGGCTAACGTAGCTCCTGCGCCACCTAAACCACCTGCTCCTGCTGCGTCAGCAAATAGTGTGCCAGCTGCTGCGCCTGAAGCAGCGCCTGCTGTGGCTAAAGCTAACATGACAGCTAAACCATTGGCATTTAAGAAGTCACCAACACCACCCAAGCCATCGTTAGCTGTTTTAGGTGGCTCAATTGATTGTATGGTAACAGGTACTTTGTCTTTATTAACTAATAGCTGACCTTTAGGGTTAACTAAATACTCGGGAGTTATTAACGGTATATCAACGCCATTAATGTTAATGGAGGTTTGCCCATCCATCGTCCCTTTACTATAGGTATTATTTCTATAGCCGGTATTAATTTGTACTGAGTTGTTATATGTCGAGTACGGTGGCGTAGCTGAAATAATATCGCCGGTATTAGTATTAATATTTATTATACTTCCATCGGGTCTTTGGAAAAATCCAGGGGATACCATGGTGGAACCGTCTAATACTTTTATTGCGCCGTTATACCCTGTTGGGCTAACTTGTACAGCACCTGCTGTGTCAATAATATTTTTTGTATACTCAGTGACTAACTTGTCAACCTCTTCAGGTGTTTTACCTAAAGATGTTAAATTTGTTTTTGCCCGGTTAATAAACGCTTGCTCTTCTGGGCTGTCTAACATATTCTGAGCTAAATCAGCAATACTAGAACCTGCTAAAATTGCATTTTTGTTTGCTTCTAAACCAGCGGCGTCTGGCTCCCTGTGAAGAATTGCCTCGTATAGATCCGTTGCTGCCGCAGTAGCGGCTTGATCGGCAGCCACTGAGTTTCCCTGTGGCGTAAATCCATTGGCGGCGTAGTCTTGTGGGGCCAACCATGATGGAGCCGCTTGGTTGTCCATAGATGGTTCAGGTGCTGGCGCACTCCACCCCGGCGCATCTCCGCCTCCGCCAGTTACAACAGGCGCAGTATCAGGAACAAATTGAGCAGGAGCATCACCACCGCCGCCAACCCATTCGCCAGCGACGGGCTCATCTTCTACCCAGCTACTTGAATCGCCATTAGATACCCAACCCATAATCTTCCTTTAGCTCAGACTCTTTTCTTGGTTTGAGTCCAACACTTAAGCAACGATATTTTTTGCTTTGTCGGCCATGTACTCTTGGAATGCTTTCTCAAGTGCTGGGTTTAATTTGTCTAACTCATGCTTAGCTTTTGCTAAAACTGAGGCAGATACTGCCTGGTCATTGAGGTGCTTGAGGGTTTGTTGTCCGTGCATGATATTTCCTTTATGTTTGTTTGCTTCTATATACACTAATACGCGCTTTCCTGCTTTTACGTCCTAAATCAATGGCTTGGACCATTTATAATTAAAGTAACTTCCCTGGCCCAGTCTTGCCAATTTTCAAATATGTCTGGGTCCGGTATTGGGTACACAGAAAACGTTGAAGATTGAGCTATATTTTTAGCAGTGTTTTGCCAATTTTTTTCTATATTATAGGAGATGTTTTCTTCACCATAATACATAATAAAGTTTCCATTCCAGTCCTCCCATTCCATCCCATCTGGCACAAACGGAAAGAACTGCTGTATGCTAGCATTACTCAAGGTCTTTCATCTCCAAACTCACAAGTAATCAAATTACGGCCCATTTCGTAGTTACCGTCAATTTCATTAGATACAAATTTTAACCTAACTAGGCGGTGCTCAACGCGTAAGTCAATTTTACCAGTTTCCTGGTTAAAATAATAAGGCCCAGAATCTTCAGTTACAATACCGCCGGCAAACTTACGGCCTAAAATTGTTAATGACATGGTACCGGTTTGCAAGAAGTTTGGCTCAAAACGGCGCAAGTGCATGCGGCGGTTAATACCTTGCCGTGTGTCTTGGCTTGGGCTTCCTGTTAGCCAGCTAATGTCGCTTGTTGTTACACTGGAGTACACGGCAACTTCATCTGTAAGACCGGTTTGATTTTGGCCAAACTCATGTTGCCAGATATTAAAACCACCGTTTACCATATACGCCAAAGTACCGGCGGGCGCGGAGGGTGAAAATGTTCTGTTGCACGTAACTAAAGTAACTCCAGGGGTGCCGATAGTACTGTTAAATATATGTGTGCTTGCCGTAATTTTGTAGCTTGAGTTAAAGCTATTAGTTGGCGTAAACGTTAAGTAACTTCCAGGGGCAAACGTTGGTGTTACATCACCATCTAAATAAATTTGGTTGGCCGCCGGTGCAGCTAAACTGGCCGGGTTTGTTATGACTACATATGGCTTTGTAAATACCGGGAGGTAGTTCCAATCAGCCCATATTGGTGTTGGAAAAATTTCTGTAGTGTACCCACAAGACCGTTGAGCTCCGACTGCTGAGCCTGCGTCATACCATAATTTATCTTTTACGTTGTATATAATGGCGTCAGTACACTCAGTTGCAGTACCACGGGGGTAAAAAAACCAAATTTCATTGTAGCGCGGAACTTTTGTGGCCCATACTTTTTGGCGCTGTGAGTAGTTTAAATTATTAAACAACCAGTTTACATTTTTATCGTTTGGGACTACACTAACTTGGCCGTTATACATATAAAAACGGTCAACACCCATCCACCAATAAACGCCATCCATATCAACGATTGAGCTGGATGACATAATAGAGATCTGGCTAGATACAATATCGTACCGCCAATATAATGGCGCGGAGCCAATAAATGACACTCGTATCAAACTATCTGTTGCCCAAAATAAACCAGACGGTGCGTTAGTACCGCCCCGCACTGGCATACCCTTAACAATTTTAGAGCTGGCTACGTTTGTCTGGTTGGCTAACGCGCCATTCCAATCATAAAAATTCTGACTGTTATACGTAGTACTTACGTTGTTGTTAGCAATATATCCGTGTGATCCGTATACAAAGATAAACGGATACAACACACAAACACCACCGTCAACAGATATAGGTGCATATGTGGGGTTTTGCCCTTCGCTGTCTGATAGTCCTGTAAAATTCCAAGAGTTATTTGCGTCGGGAGTTACATTACCGACAAGGACTTGACTAGGAACACCGTTATCAATGTTTTCCAGGTTGTACCCTGGGTGTGCTATAACTTGTAGCTGGCCACCTTGTGGGCTAAACTGTGCGTCAAATTGCCACAATAGCCGGTATGGCCCTGTGCTTGGGTCTGGTGTAAATATAGAGTTTGCTACCCAGGCTTTTGTTGCTGTGCCACCAAATGACGGTGAAAATGTTACTACTGTGTTTGTTCCGCCAAACACTGACGTTGACACTGTATAAATTGTTGGGCTAGTAGACTGCGCAAAAATAACTTGTGTAGTGGCCGGGTATAAAGTTGTTACATCGCCTTTTACTGTAAATGTGGTTGTAGTATTAGATATTACCGTGGCGTAGGTAGTGCCCAACAACATGTTTGCCGCAAATGGACCACTACCTTCACCGTATGTTATTCCAGTTGTAAATACATCAAGCTCTTTGGAGTTACCCGCAAAAACATAGTTAATACCATTGTTTGGCTGTGAAAATAGCCCACGGTAAATACCAACAAGGCTTGTAAATAAAGTACGAAAACCACCAATTTTTTTAGCATCTCCACGCTGGAATCTACACCAAACACCGTCAGTAAACTCATCTGCTTGGAATACAGTACCGTCTCGCTTAATCCCCGGGGGGATGGCCAACGAAAAAATTTGTGTGTATTGCGTTGTGTCTTGCGCAATATTATCTGCTGCCATTTAAAATGTACCACCGCTGAGTAGTTGTGCAGTCAGCCTTGCGTTAACGGTTACTAATGGTTGGGATAAGTTGCTATTGTCCATTTCAACTATTTGTGTGGCGTTTGCAGTTAATCCTAAAATACTTGTACCAACTAAGTACATGCCGGTAGCGGTGTCGTTATTAAATGAAAACGACGGCAACGCTTGTGACCCATTGGCAGCGTAATATAGTCCTGTTGACGCTGTTGTCAATGAGTACAAGTTTGTACCGTCGCTTAATACAGTAATAATATTACCAGCGGGCAATACTAAAGGTGGCTGACTACTGCCTTGGTTTTGGAATGTAATGTTGTAATTTGTATGCCCAGTACTATTGGACAAAATATACAACTGTGTTATAGCTGGTAACGTTACTGCCAGTGTGGTTGTACGGGTATTAGATTGTGCAATATATGTTTGGATAATTGGCGCAAAAGATACTAAGCTAAACGTTGATCCAGCAATTGCATCTACGTCGTACGTCGCCGCGGTAAAGGTTACGTTTGATGGGGCGGTTAGACCAACAGTGTAAAAATTACTTGTAGATGAATCATACATAATGTACCCAGAATCACCTGGATTTGTCACTACAGATGTTAAACCATTAAGTAATGATGGTGTATTTGGGTTAATTGTTAATGCGCCAGTTCCGTTATTGCGAAACGCAATAAACCAACCAGTACTTAACGATGATGCTACTGGTAATGTAAATGTACCCGCACCAGCGTTCCACACAAACGTAGTGGCTCGGCTGGCGTCGTTTATCGTTGGGGACGATGTTACGTTGGCAATGTTTTGTGTTGTAGCTAGTTGACCACTTACAGTCGTTAAACCAGCACCGGCCAGTGTGGCCGCGTCGGCGTATGATGTGCCAGCAGCAAACTGAACGTTATTCCAAACACCAGCTGCGGTAGTGTTATCAGTAAGGTAAAAATATTTAGATATGCCAACGGGTACGCTAACTGAATTTGCGCCGGTATTGTCAGTAATTACAAACGCGTTTGCGCCTAAGTTACGGAACAGTATATCAGACCCAAGGGTGCCCTGGTTTGCGGCAGGTAACGCAATAGTTAAGCCAGTAGTTGACGCAACGCAATCAATAATACGAGCAGCAACCGGCGCTGTACCGCTTACTGTTTGTGGCCAATACAGTGTTTGGTTTGAGCTAAACGGCAGCGCTAAATAAGATACGTCTGTTGGGGTAACAACTGTACCGGTAAATGGCGATGTGTAGACTGGTGTAGTCATATCTTAAGGTTCCTGGATTGTTACATTTCGGTCAATGCGGCGAGAATTATCTTCTTTTTTGATCGCTGCAACGGCGTCGGTATAGTATTGTTTCCACACAGGTAGTTTATCTAAAGCCTTTAAGTACCCCTGTGCTTGTAGTAATGCGCCATATAGCATTGCCTGTGGCGCTATAGATGTCCACAAATTTTGTTGGTTTTGTGCATCTAATGGTTGAATCTCAGCATAATAAATAATTTCTACTGGGTATGTTTGGTCTGGCAACGGAGCAAAGTTCCAGTTGCTATAATCATAATCTGCGTAGTACAAAGGTTTTCCGCCACTAGACTCAGCTAAATACTGGGCCACATAGTCTTGGCTACGGATTAGTATTGGCTGTCCGTTAACTTTCATGCTAACAGTCTTACGCCAACGAACTGGTTTATTTAACGTAGATTGGTTTGTCGCTAAACTTGTTTCCACAACAATCAGTTGTAAAAAAGTTTTTAATTCTGCGGCAATCGACGACTCAGCCAACGCAATTAAGTTAGGGATCTGCGCCACGAAATCGGCGTCGTTCCTTTCCATATATTCTTGTATATTTTTTACAAGCGAGCTGTATGTCATAATTACTGACATTTTAATTCCCTTGTAAATATGTTATTTTTGTGCATTTTACTTTTTCCATTTACGCAAGAGTATACATTTGATGTAGTAAACCCAGCTAAAATAATTTCTTTGGCACCGTTTAATCTTTGCTGTTTGCCGGTTTTACAATTTGTTGCAATAATTGAACCTTTAAAATTTGGATTAAATTTGCCTTGTAACAGTTCGCCTTTTTGAAAGTAATAATTATTTATTCCGCTTTTTTTAGCTTTTGTTTTATCACTGCGTTTTTTATTTTTTTGACTTGGGGGCATTCCCCCACCTGGAACAATATTCCATCCCAATCCGGCTATATTTCGTAGTTTGTTTTCAATGTCAAGACAATATTTTTCATCCGCAATCAACACGATTTCTTTAACCAAATTTTTCCAACCATATTTTTTAATTGCGTTTTTTAAATGAGTGCTATTTGTGATACCTTTTGAATGGTCTGACCATCTTCTGTTAATATTATTTGAAATACCAACATAGCCTTGACTAAACATGTCAGTATGATCTTTATGACGAATCCAGTATAAAGAAGTTCTCATCTCGTATAATAACTCACGTTTGGAGTTAGGTAAATTGGTGACTTATCACGATCTTCATCTTCAAATTGGGTTCTGGCTTCTAACGCTAATTTTTCTAAATAAGCAACTCGTGCCATATCAATGCCAGGTAATTGCATTGCCAGCTTGTGTGACAAAGCTGCCTGGAAATAAGGAAGTACGCGGTCAGGCATGTAAAGTTCGTTTGTCAATGATCCAACATCCTGTGGTTGTAGCTCTAGTATTGTTGAGAATACTTGGAAGTTGTTATTAGGTACAGGCCACAAATACATCTCAGGGTCAATCTGGCGGTTAAACCAGTATTGTAACGAGCGTTGGCTCGGGAATTGTTTGTTTGGTAACGAAAAATAATCAGTGCGGTTTAGCCGTGCCATTGGGATAACTTGCTGTGACTGGGCAAACTGAATAGAACGCAATGAAAATGTTGAACCAGTGGTGCGGTTGTTTAACCGGTAATAATAAAAGTTTTGTGTTGGGTCAACAGCAAAATACGCCCATGCACGGTCTGCTAGTGTAGTTGCTGGTAACGATTCCCAAGTAGTCCACGTAATACCGTCGTTGCTTACTTGTAGATCCAGATTATAAGTAACACTCCCGCCAGGAGCATAAGCGTTAAAACCAACATAAAATATCCTTGTTCCTTGGCTATAAGATGCGCCAAAATAGTTTTTAGATAATGTAGATGTAGCATGCAAGCTCAGGTCGGCGTTTGCTGTCTGGTCAAATAATACTGGTGAGCTAGTGTTGTCAGTGGGGAGTGCCGCTGTGATGGTTGGGTTTACAATATAAACCCAGTTAGCTTCTAGTACATCAACCGTGTTGGTTGGCATAGTTAGAACTTGCTGGTTTGTCTGGGCGCCTAAAATAACAATTTTTTGGAGCCAGATATTGATACCGCGGTTAGCGGAGTTTTGTAGTATATAGAAAAGCGCTTGTTTGCCAGCGTTAATGTACTCAGGCGTAATCTCTTCTGCCGTCTTACCCGCGTCGCGGTAGGCGTACGAGATCAGCTGGTCTACGTTAATCTTTGTTTGGTTATACGTATTACTGTATGCCATGGATTAACGCCCTCGACCGGCTGACCGCTTGTTTACTTTATTGGGCAATTTGTTGGACGCGGGGCCAGCTTTAATAAACTCTTTAGCAACTTTTTTAGGGATGCCAAGAGTGCTTTTGCCAGCCGCCGCGGCGTACATTGCACCTTGTTGTTGTTTGCTAACTATTGGCAAATCGTTCTCCTTGATATTTTTTACTTGTTAGACCGCCAAAAAACTGAACAGCTGCAACATGTAATTTTTTGTGACAATCTTCACACAAAGTAACACCGTTGCTTAGTTCCCATTGCAGTTTTGGAAACAAACTATACGGGGCTTTATGGTGTGCATGCAATTTTCCGCCTATTTTTTGACAGTTTTTACAAGTGAATTTGTCTCGGCTAAAAACAAAATTTCTCCAAGTAGTCATTTCCGGACGAGCTCGACTTTTTAATTGTGTTCGATCTTTTATCCATTTAGGATGAGATTTGCCCTTATGCGCTTTTTTAGCATTTACTTCCGGTGTGTTATTTTTATCCCAAAGTAAAGACATATCGCGCAATTTTCCGGTTTTTATACCTTTACAACTGTGGCTGCAATAATTTTTTCTTTCAATATCGCGTGTGTTGTTAAGCTGCAGTTTAATCCCGCATTCTTTGCAATGTTTAATTACATATCTAAATGCAGAACTTTTTGATAGCATGATTAACAGCTTTTTTTAGCTTTGCCGCCGCGTTTCATTGGTGACAATCCTGGTGCGGGAGCTGGTGCAGTTGGTGCAGGCGTTGGAGCTGGCATTGGTGCTTGGTTTTGTGCTTCGGCCATTGCGCCTTGAGTTAATGCAGTGTTACCGCCTAAGCCACCTAAGAGAGCTGCTTGTTCGGCGGCTTTTTTCTTTGCGATCATGTCCATGCGGGCCTGTGCAATACGGTTCTGCTCCGGTGTGCCCATTACGTTGTTTTTCAATGATGTGCCGGCGTTGCTAATGGCGTCCATAATGCCGCCGTCGGCCATTTTCTTAATCTTGCCACCTTTTTTGTAAGCGTCTGGTCCTTTAGCGCCAGATGGGGCAGCTGCTTTTTTACCAGATTGCTTGCTCTTAATATATGGGTCTTCGTGGCCAGATAGTTTGCTTTTTTCTTTAGCTACGTCAGAGCCTTTAAAGTTTGGCTTAGTTGCCGCCTTAGATGGGGCAGCTGCTTTACCTGGTTTGATGTCTTTAGTTTTTTGAATGTTATCTAAATCACCAGAAGATTTTTTGGCTTCGTATACGTTATTGACTGTACCGCCAGCTTTGTATTTGTTTACCGTACCAACGGTTTTCTTTGACCGGCCACCTTTACGTAATTTGATCTCGGTTGGCTCTTTATCATGCTCAGCTTTGTCATGTTGTTTAAATGCTTTTTTGATGAGCTTTTTGTCTTCGGCAATATCAGCGGACTCTACTTCACCACCTTTTTTCATTTTGCCGCCGTAGCACATATTCTTGGTCTTAACAGTGCCGCCTTCTTTGAAGTGCTGCATCTTAGGTAATTTTGTAAAGCCTTCCATGGTAATTCCTCGAGGTTAAATTGTTAATAGGGTGATCAATCCCTTATATCTACTAATACGCTAAAACGGGCTAAATCGCCCCTAAAAATAGTGCTCTTTCACGCTTGCGGCGCTTTTCCAAAACAGCTGGTTTGTTCCACAACAGTATTGCATCGGCGGCCCCAACATAGTCATTTGCATTGAGCCGCTTTACTACGGTAGAGTTCTTAAAAGGAACCTCTCCTATGTTGAAGCAAAGGCTGTATAGGGCGTCGTATTGAGGTTGTGTAAGGGGTACCCTCACCGCACTCGCTACGGCGTCGTCACACCACCTTAAATCGCTTTGTAAGAGCTTTTCTACATCTTCCTGAGTCAGCGTGGCGTTCATTAGGTGTGGCTCGTTGGATTTGATGAGGTGGCCTACGCCAATTGTCCATAGCCCCTTGCTGTCTTGGTACGCCCTGTATCTGACGCCCTCTTCCTTGGTTATAAAGGATAGCGTTGATTTGGCTATTGCCATGATGTTCTCTTCTATGTGCGTGTAACGCTCGGTTAGGTGGATAGCCGCAAATATACCTATGGCCCACAGTACCGCAATAATTGATCTGTTCATAAATACTCCTTATTTTGCGTCAGACTACTAATACGCAAATTAGGGATTATTTAGCTACTTGGTCGTATTGGTTGTAGCAGGCTTCGAGGGCTGTGCGGATGATGTCGGCTCTGGCAGCTTCCCTTGTAAGAAAGATTGCATCATCGGCGTAAAGGGTTGCCCCAGTGCAACTTTGTCCATTGCTGGTAATCGTTGCGGGCCGGCTGGGGCGTTTACGCAACTCACTAACAGCGTCAAACAACTTAGAATTAATAGCAGCGATCTGTTCATCTTTGTTTTTCCTTATTTCGTCTGTAGCAGCCTGATGGGCCTGTTCTTGCTTACG
>JGI24890J29729_1000572_pt1 | contig 21988 bp, 34 predicted proteins | sample FreactcultureFD7_FD_29729 | JGI IMG/M metagenome (IMG submission 29729)
ATGGCCGTACCACGATCCATAGCATCACGACCAGTAGCCCTTGAATCTTCTGTGACTCTTTTTAACCAGTCAGCTTCTAGCTCGTTTTCTAATCGAGGCAAGGTAAGACTAGCCAATAGCACTTGTTCTTGCTTCCAACGATCTAAACCTGGCTTAGCAAGGACATTAATAATTGTAGTTACACTTGGCAGCAAACCTTCTTTTTTAGCATCTCTAAGAGTTGTTGCTCGCACGTTACCATTTTTTGCTATACGAGTATAGCTAGGCTGACCATCTGCCGTATACCAATGACCTGAATTGCTTTCTGCTGTGATTATCATATTTTCCCTTTATGAAATTAAACTACAAGTTAACTATTATGCACATTTATAAATTAATAGATACAAAATGTGTAACATATACAACATTCAAGAATAATGAATGATTCATAAATAAATCCTTAACCCACTTAATGACTCATATATACATCATTTCTCAACTTTTCTATACAATTTAATCCACCTGTCATCGTTCAACACTTTTTCACCAACTGTTGCAGTAAATTGATAACCATGCTCGTCATGCCAAACTGCACCGTAAAGTTCGTATTGTTTTTTACCTTCAGCAATACCATTCCAATAGCCTGTAGCATATATAGCAGATTCTCGGTCTTCGTTTGATTGTTCGTAAAGTTGCCACAAATTATCTTTAAGCACTTTTTCAAATTCTTCACCCAAAGGTTCTTGTTCAATTGCTTGACCAATATCGGATAGCCTTTGTAGTGCTAGTTCTTTTTTCAACGCTTCGTTCTCAATAGCTTTATCCGTATAAAGTTCTACAATTCTATCCAATTCGCTACCTAACTTTTCTATTTCAGCTTGTTGTTGACGTAGCATGGTGGCAGCTTCTTTGTTTATTCCCATAATAGGTGCGTCAAATTCAATACAATCCGCTAGTTCATTTATATTCATTTCTCACTCGCTTTCTTTAAAATGGCTCTTGCAAATTCTAATGCGGTGCTGGGGTATCTAACATCTACAAACATTGGGCTGGCTATTTCTATTATTTCCTCATCGCTTAACTCACGCAACTGTGGTGAGCAAGTATGAATAGAATCGCCTGTAACTCTTTGACTACAAGAATTGCAAGAAGTCCAAGTATCAGCATTTAAAGTAATTGTTCCATCATGGTTTGTTTTCATTTCTCACTTGCTTTCTTTAAAATGGCTCTTGCAAATTTAATTAAATCGCCATTTGGACAACATTCTAAATACCATTCATTCATAATTTCCTCATCGCTTAACTCACCAATTGGGTGCGTATAAAGTGGTTCGCCAATAACCCTAGTCTGCCAATCACTACCACTACCTGAATCCATGTATTGATAGCCATATCCATCAAAGTCGTATCGAATAGCTACTGGTTCATTATTCATTTCTCACTCGCTTTCTTTAGTATTGCTCTTGCAAATACAGTAATTTCATCATTCAAATGCGTTTGCCATAATTTCCATATTTTCTCATCAGTTAACTCACGCAGTTTCAACGCTTCTATTTCAGCTTGTTGTTGACGTAGCATATTAGCTACCATATCTATAGTTACAGTTCTAATCTCATTTACTGTAATGTAATCAGCAAGTTCATTTGCAGTCATTTCAACACCTCCATTGCTTTTTTAACAAATAATTCAATATTTTCTTGTTGTCTGGATTCAAATAAATGGTAATTAAAGTCACCAAACGTAGTTCCAATACCATACTGATCAGGAATCCCAGCCAAAGCCCATTTAGCCTTCTCAAAATGAGTAATGGGTATTAAATGAACAGGCACACCATACATCCGCCAGGTATCCGTTAATGTTTGTGCTACATCACCATAAGGAGTTGCTTTAAATGAGGGTTTACCAAGACGTTGATACATCGAACGATTAAGAACTAAGAAAGAAGGTGCTGCAAACGTCTTTTTAGCCACTTCTACACCTAAATGATTGGTAGATTGTATGTTTCCTACTAAATCACCCTTAACGGCTTTAATCACCCAATTTTTCATGATCTGAGGGTGCGTAATAATGCAATCTATATCCATGTAAAGAATCGCATCACAAGAACTTCGTTCTTCTACCCAAGACATCCATTCTGCATGTCCTAAACCATTGATACGGTGTTGTTGGATAGTGATCCCCATCTTATCCATGACTTGTTTTTGAAACCAAACAATACGGTCATCAATATTGTCCCAATACAAACTAAATATTTCTAATTTCATAATAAAGTGTCCTTATATACGGGTATGATCGTTTTTCCTGTGACTTTGCATTTACGTTTTTTTCCTTCTTTGAGTAATCCTAGTTGTAAGAGTTCATGTACACGACCACAAACACTCGATAACTCAATTAAAGTGACAGCAACCAGTTCGCGCCTAGAGTAGTCTTTACCTGCTTGCATGATTCGATAAATGCTATTGGATTGTGTTCCGACTTTACCTTCGGCTTGATGTTCTTTGTAAGCTTGTATAGAGGTTTCAGTTACTGGCATTTTTGATCCCCTTATCAATGATGCCGTACAGGCGATTGACTTCAAGCATGAGCCTAGCGATTGATTCTTTGGCTTCTTGCAATTCTTGATTTTTAGCATCGAGTTGATACTTTAAATCTTGATTGGTCAATTTTAGTGTCTTCAATTCTTCTAAAATGTGCATATCTTCTCCAAAAGTTAGGTTAATGCTGCATGTAGCTAAAGGGGTGCAGCGCCCCTTCCTAACTCAACCCTGCTGGGTTTCAGTAGCTACTCTGGTGAGTTCTTCTATCATTACCGTACAACCACCACCTTTAACTGCTTTACCGCGATACACATGTAATTCTTCGACTTGTACATCATCTTCAAAGATACCAGCATCCTGACAAGCATCCAATATCGGTTTAAGACAATTATCAATATCCATGAGTTTTTTAGATCTTGGATGTATCCAGACTGTCACTTCAATCGGTACTGTACCCAGTTTAGGAGTTTTCCATTCAAGCACAAAATCAATTACTGCTTGTTTAAATAACCGCCCACGTTTACTGATATAAAATCTGTGACCAGACCGTAACCAGTAGGCGTTCATGCTCGGTGGATACGGTAATTTTAATAAAATCATAATGGAATCAATAACTTTTTAAATAATTTTAAAACGGAACGTCATCATCCATTTTATTTAACTCTTTAGGATAGGTTTCATTGTTTTTCGCAACGTAACTATCTTCTGAGAGAGAGATTAGATTACCACCTTGTGTTAATTTTATCCATCCTGCAATCTTTAATTCTTGACCAGCTTTGTAATCACTGGCAAGCGTAATCATCCCTTTGTAATCAGGGGCTTTTTCACTCATTTTTTTATTTTGAAACAAGACGCCCTTACCGAGCATGGGTTTATGACCATTAGACATTTGGAAACTCCTTATTTAAACGATTGATACCTTGTAGTAAAAGGGAAGTAGTCGTACCATCCCACGAAGACATATACTCTTGATTGGCTATTTTAAAATCATCATATTTCTGTGATTTTTCATCAAGCGTCAACTTCTCATTTGCCTTCAATTTGCGAACCATCTCTAAAAACCCAGCAATCCAATCTTGTACATTCAAATAATTGGCATACGGTTCTGGTTGGTTAGGTATGTAAAGAGGTAATGTTCCTGTTGGTATCTTTTCAGTTATTACCACTGGTTCATTACCTTGCATCACTAGAGTTGGTGTCTTTTTGGGTGTAATGTCACGCTCTTGGGGCTTGTCTTCGAAGTCTTGGACTTCTTCAGGACTGTAGAATCCTGTAACCGATCCAGGAAAAACGCTTCTAATACCTTCAGAGATACATCTACTTCTGAGCATGGCACGCGGAAACTTTTGCCATCCACTACCTGGCTTAACAAGACCAATGCGGCTAGCTTGTTCAAGTGTCCAAGTAACAGACAGGCTTCCTCCATTGGGATGAGTAAATAATCCTGTGACTCTTTCATCTGTATACTCTGTCCAATCTACTTTTCCGCCAGCATTTTGAAATCTGGCAAGCATGGCATCTGCCTTCAAAGCTGGTCTACCTTGAATGATGTGAAAATCTCTAGCAGCTGTGGCAGGATGTAATCCTTCTGCTTGAGCCACCGCCATGAGGGCTACTACAGAGTTGGTATCTTTCATACCAAATAAACCACTTTTAGCAATAGCTTCTGCCATAAGCTGCATATCATTAAAACTCACTATATTACTCATGCGAACCTCTCAATTAAAGTTAGGAATGTATCAATGACAGTACTGGCTGTCATCACCCATATAGCTATATCAATGTTATTCATTTGATTAAGAATCTCCGACTACCTGGTTGTTCAATTACAAACTTGTCATAAAGGTCTGGCATGGCTTGCTTGAATAAGTCACTAGAAAACCGCATAGAGGCTTTAGAGGACTTCCATGTCGCTAGGGTATTACCATCGAATGTACGCAGTTCTGAACGATCTCCTATTGCGTTTCTAATGGCAGTTTCCCACTGTTCCCCAATGGTTTCGAGTTCTTTAATCTTTTGTTTTAAAGATTTTAGATCATGGACCATGTTTTCAACTTCTTGGGTTGCAAAACTTACCCCATCGGTTGATTGTGGATAAAGTAGCTTTGTGTCCTCAATGTTTTTTGCTTCGGGGGTTGTTCCTGTTTGAACATGCGCCCAGAACATCGCCATATTTTGAATGAGATCGGACTTTTCACCTTCTGTAATGTCTAATCTAAATGTTTGAAACTCTTGTCCACCAAATAACACTGCGAGATAGACGGTATTGACATTGTGGACTGCTGCTTCATGAACCAACTGAGCATAATCGGCAGCTGGAACACGATTCGTATCAGGATCAAACTGAGAACGAGTATTGATATTATAGTTCTTTGCTTCCACAAGGCATGTACCGTCAGCGCTAATAAAATCAAAGTGAGACCTAAACCAGTTCTCTTGAGGATGTGTGAGCATATAATCCGCATCTTTTAACTCGATCTTTAGTTTATCTTGGGCAAGTTTACCGATAACGGGTTGCATGACATGTCCCATCTGCACGGCTTCGATACCCGATAAATCAGGAGGGGGTAACTTACCTTGTTTAATTAAAACAGTCTGTAAACCATTGCCTTTTAACACTTGACGGGTATCACTTGCCCACCAGGCAGCGTTTCTAATTTCTGGCGCAAAATCGTTTCTATCGTTGCTCATAATACCTCCGCGAGAGATTTAATAATTTCTTTTAAATGATCCACTTTGTCCTCAAGTTCTCCGATTTCAGACTCCAGCTCATGAACCTTGTTTTTTAGTTCGTCAATTTCGATGACATAACCATTTTTCAATACTTCTTGTTGTTTTTCAGTCATGATGTTGCTCCCACGCGAGAGAATAAACTAGCAGTGTAGTCGTCTAAATCAATGATCGGTTCAAACCATCTAGCTTCTTCTGCACATCCAGTAAGAGGTCGATTACGCCAATGAAGTGCATTACCTGTTTCACGTTCACCAGTGACCATATCGCGAGGCATTAAGGGACTTTGACAATGTAAATTGTCCTTGTTGAGAAACTTACAATCTTTGCAATATTTCATTTTTGATACTCCTTTTAAAGTTAGGTTTTTACATCTACAACTATACGACTAGACTACTATACATCTATCTATAATAAAATACTAGAACTATTTATAGACTATTACTAGAATACGTATTCTAGTATACGTAAAATATATTAAAATACTATTTATAATTAGACGACTATTACTAGAATACGTTTATTAGACTAGAAATAGAAATATGATACTACGTATCATATATTCTAGTAAATAGTCTATAGTCTATATATATTATAGTAGGGTTTTTTTTCATTGGGGTTTTACGACAAAGCCATAAGACCAAAGAGGGTTATTAGCATCATCGCACCTGCAAACACATAGGGCAAATCTTCACTAAAAACCAAAGAATTTTGAATGTTGACTTTACCAGGCAAACCCTCACGCGCGCGAGAAGAATTTATCTCCATGCGCAGCTGGCGCTTTTTTCGAATCGACTGTTTTAAAAACTCTTGTTTCGCATAATTTTTCATCATAATCTTTCAAATAAATTAATAGTAGTGTTTAAACGTGTTTTAAGGTACCTAGAATCGATTTTAAAGAATAGGGGAATACTAACCCCTAGTAATTGAATTAATCCCATTGTATGACGTATAAAACAGTAATAAATAAAACTATCATTGATACGGTTAAAATTGCTTCCATGTTAAAACTCTTTTTCTAATTCCTTGTTGATTATGTTTTCAATTAAATTTTGATCATGTTTAGAAATGTTATCAATAGCACCATAAACAGCAGCATAAAAACCAGCTTGAGCATTTAACTGCGCTTTATTATTTCCATTCAATTGAGCATTTAAACAAATTAAATTATGTTTAACTAAATTTTCAAGATCGGCATAAGTTAAACGAGATAAATAAGCATTTAAGATTCTTTGATGATTCATTTTTTAAATTCCAAAGTTAGGTTATGACTACTCAAATAGTAATCGCATACGATCCTGGTTAAAAGATCGTATACGTTTACAGTATTTAAGCAGCTGCCTGGTTACGAATGACATCCAGTGTTTTAATGTAATCCGCTGCCTTTTGTGCTAAAGCTGCAGCTTTGAAAATAGCGTCATTATTGTCTTTTAAACAACGTAGCCAACTCTCGATGTATCCAGAATGACGCAATTCACCTTGAATTTTAAAATCTGCACATAAGAATGAAGCGCCTAATTCGGCCACTAATTCCTCAAAGGCATATTTTGGTGATCCGAATTTATTTCCAAGCTCTCGATCTAATCGATGTTTAGCGCCGCTCCAGTGAGTCATTTCATGTAATAAAGTAGCATAATAATTAGCTTCATCTTTGAAAGCACTTTTGTTTGGCATTGCGATAAAATCACCTTGAGACGTATAAAAAGCGCTATTTCCGCCATGTTTTAGATTAGCGCCAGTCAATATTACTTTTTCTTCAATTGCTGGAATTGGATTAAATTGTTTTACAGTATCGTTTGCTTTTTCAAATTCTATGTTTTCTACCTGGTTAGCGTTAAATACATAATATGTTTTTAAACAAGCATATTTTAACTGCTCAACGTCACCACTTGGATTAATAGACTCTTTCACTACTGGGCTAAAGAAAACAATCTTAGTACCTTTCTCACCTTTTTTTACATTAGCGCCTAATTGATCCCATTGTTTAAAACTACCCCAGTAAGGCAAGTTATAACCACTAAAATGCGCAGTCATTGAGAGAATCAAACGATTGATACCGTTATATTCATTCTTTGAGACGATGTTACGATCCGCGCTGTTGTCACTTGTCCAAGGTTTAACCCATGGAGCTGCGCCGTTTTCTAATTCTTTAATAATTTTGTCTGTTACTTCTTGATAAATAGTATTTTGCATTTTAAAACTCACTTTCTTAGTTAGGATTAAGATATATAGTTTAACTATATGTATAGAAGTATAAACGATTATTTGATTAAACAATAGTTTTATATGTTTTTTTTTCATTGTTTTTTTATATTACTTAGTCTATAGTCTATAGTCTATATCTATAATATATTTTCTAATAGAGAATATAGTAATGATCTATATAGTCTAATAGGTCTCTGGTATCTGTTTAGAATGGGCAGGGGGTCAATATACTCTCTCACCCCTATAGAATCCAATAATGGCAAGGGTTATAGGGTTAGTGATCACTCAGATATGTTCAGTTGATAGTCAATTCAATTTGACTATGGACTATGGACGATCATTCTAGTTATTGTTTCTATATTTTAGTTATGGTTTTCAGAAATGGGCAGGAGATGGTGAGGTGAGTGCCCCATACGCATTTCCCCCCAAAAAAAATTCGTGTTTTTAGTGTATAGTTCTTCTATTGATAGAGAAGGAGAATATATGACAAATATTGCAATAGACAAAAATGTAGGATTACCTAAAGAGAGAATAAGACATGAATATCCGTATAGGGATATGGATGTAGGAGATAGTTTCTATGTAGATGATGGGAAGATTACGGTCATGTGTAATAACAACTATCGTATGGGTAAAGTATTGGATAGAAAATTTATAGCCAGAGTAGAGAATGGTGGGGTAAGGGTATGGAGAATACAGTAAACGGTGTTGAGAAGTTCATTGAAGTTGCTCCTGATGATGCGAAGAAGTTGTATATGCAACGGATCTGGGCGATGAATAAAGAGGAGATCTTTCATGAATTAATGAGGGTTCATGGTGAGAGTTCGAAGTTATTGTCATTAGCGCAGCAAGAAATTAATCGTTTGCATGATTTGTTAAATCCAGAGGATGGAGATGCCCTACATTAAGTTAGAGGGTATGGAGGAGGAGTGGGCGAGGCAACTGGAGGACAATCGTAGGATTTTTCAACAAGAGATGAGGAATGTCATTTCCTGCCAAACCAAAAAAGAGAGAAAAGAACTGTACGACAAGTGGAAGGCAACTTACACTGAGGGTATGGTTTTGGATTTAGTGAAGTGTGCGCAGGATAAGACCTATCGGGTTGTGATTGCCAATGGAAATGAAAAGAGAAGAAAATGAGTAGTTTTAACTTACAGAATTTCTATCACTTTTGTAAACAGCTCAAGATTGAGACGAAAGAGCAAGGCTTACGCAAGATGGATAACCTTTTGGGGACACAGACGTATGTTATGCAAGAGATTGCTAAGGGTTTAGAAGAAGATGTACATTTTTTTGTTATTTTGAAGGGAAGACAACTTGGTATTACCACCATCTCACTTGCGTTGGACTTGTATTGGCACTTCATCCATCCAGGACTCCAAGGAACGCTTACTACCGATACCGAAGAAAACCGCGACATGTTCCGAACCACCCTATCGATGTATATGGATGGTTTACCCAAAGAGTATAAAATCCCACTCCTTGCACATAACAGGAATCAGCTTTCTCTCAAAAACAGATCTCGTCTCTTTTATCAAGTTGCTGGGCTTAGAGCAAAAGGAAGTCTTGGTCGTGGCAAGGCGATTACATTTCTTCATGGAACTGAAACGAGTTCTTGGGGAGACGAAGAAGGATTGGCATCTCTCTTAGCATCACTTGCAGAAACCAATCCCAATCGTTTATACACGTTTGAGAGTACCGCTAGGGGCTTTAATATGTTCCATGATATGTATGTCACCGCCAAGAAAGCAAGGTCACAGAGAGCCATTTTCTGTGGTTGGTGGCGTAATGAACTGTACATGGCTGATCCTAATTCTTCTATCTATAAAGTCTATTGGGATGGCAAGATGACGGGTGAGGAAAAAGAATGGGTACGCGATATTAAAAAACTCTACGGAGTAGAAATCAATTCAAGACAATTAGCGTGGTGGCGTTGGAAGATGATTGAGGGTATCAAAGATGAATCGCTCATGTATCAAGAGTTTCCACCCACCGAAGATTATGCTTTTGTGATGACAGGTACATCCTTCTTTAGTAATGCACGGTGTACGGATGCCGTCAAGGCTTTAAAGAAAAAACATTGTGACTTTTATCGATATTCCTTTGGCGCAAACTTTCAAGATACTAACGTCATTAAATCTACGGAAAGACTTGCCTCTTTAAAAGTATGGGAAGAACCAGTCGATACGGCTTACTATGTGATTGGGGCAGATCCTGCCTACGGTAGTAGTGACTGGGCGGATCGATTCTGTATTCAAGTCTTTCGTGTGTATGCAGACGGTTTAGAACAAGTGGCTTGTTTTGCTACGAGTGAACTTAATACCTATCAATTTGCTTGGATTATTGCTCACTTAGCAGGTGCATATAAAAACTCTACGCTTAACTTGGAAGTCAACGGTCCTGGTCAAGCCGTCATTAATGAACTGCGTAATCTCAAACGTCAAGCTGCTAGCATGGGTAGTGCATTAGGCAAAGACTTACTCGATGTCTACGGCAACATGCAAAACTATATCTGGCGCAGAAATGATACCCTTGGGGGCGTCTCGAATTCGATTGGTTGGCTGACAACGTCAGCAACAAAAGAACGTATGCTCACCTACATGAAAGATTATTTTGAAAGACAGATGTTAGAAATCAAAGATATGGATACCATTGAAGAAATGAAAACAATGGTCCGTGAGGATGGGGGTATTTATGCAGCTGGTAGAAACAAAGATGACCGAGTGATTGCAGCGGCTTTGGCATGTGCTGCCTTTGCCGAACAAGTGCAACCACGATTGATTGCGCAAAAAATAACCCGTAATATCAGTCGTATTCAGGATGAGTTTACACCAGAACAATTAACAGTTGGAAGAAATGTGAGTGATTACTTAAAAAAAATAGGTGTTTATGGAAAAGTATAAAACCATTCCACAACGAGAACTCATGCGTATTATGAAAAAGTTTTATGCTGATTCTCAGCGTGGTATCAGTAAATCTCTGTTTGCCGATTTGGCTGGATTTGAAGACTCCTATCTCAGACGGATTTTTGAAGATGAGGAGTTTCCCATGACACTTGCCGTACAGATCAGAGTCAGTAAAGCCTATACGGAGTGGAAGAATGGGGAAGTGGCAATTATGCAAAACCGAGATAGAAGTCGATTTGTGCAGTACCGTAAAGAAGCAGCGCCAGTGGTAGAACGAAAAAATCAATTAGAAGTGGTTAATGGTCAAATTAAGCTGAAGATTGGTTTGGTTAATAAACATGATTATTCAAGACAAACACTTGACGAACAATTAGAAAGGGGTTAAAAATGGCAGTATTATCTGATTACAAATGTGAAAAACACGGTTTTTTTGAAAGTAGAAAATCGGTGTGTCCAATGAAAGGGTGCGATGCAGAAGTTTATCAAGTCTTTCTTCAAGCGCCTGGACTGGTCAGCGCTAAAACAAAGTCTACTGACAAAACCGTTGAGCAACTTGCCATTGAGTTTAACATGTCCAATATTAAGTCTACCCGTGAGGGCGAGAACCAATCAGGATACCTCAAACGAAACAACAAGTTTACCGAAAAAGAATACGCTGACGCAGAAAAATATGCTACTCGTAAACGCGGAGTTAACAAAGATAAGATTAAGCCCACACCCGTTGTTGAACAACCTAGAGAACCAAGAGCTGGCGATAACGCCATTTGGGGTGGTGGACAAAACGGTATGAACATGCAATCTATTCTTGCTGGACAATTCTCACGACCAGTAGGACCATCTCTTGGAAAACCAGCAGAAATGACTTCCATATTGCCAAGCCAAGCAGGTATTTCTACTGGGCCAACGGTTGCAAGTTTCATGAAAGATCAAGATAATTTACAATTGAAGAAATGAGAATCCCTAATAATCCCCTTCAACGTCAAGATTTCTATTTAGACATCATGGAAAAGTGTATGGTGTCAAAAGAAGAACGTAGGGGGGATTACACCAACTTAAGATCTTATTATCTCTTTGGTGCAAATCCTGAAGAACCACCAGCATATTTTAATAAAATTAATCCACACATTGATCAGTTAACATCATTTCTGTATTCTTCTGAAACAACAAGATTCTCCATTCAATTAGGTGCATCCGTTAAACCTACGGAACATTCTAAAACTCCTTCTTTAACGCAAGCCCTCAACGATGAATGGTTAAACTCCAATGCTGACCAAGTGTTTTCTACGGCACTTACTTGGGCGTTGGTTTACAACAGCACGTTTGTTAAATTAATTTATAACAAGGGTATACATCCTTATTTAATTGAACCATCTTGTATGGGCGTCTTGCGTGAGGATAGTCCGTATGCCGATCGTCAAGAAGCCATGGTGCAAACCTATTACATGACAAGGTCAGAGTTGTATGCACGTTTATATTCACATCCACAACGCGAAGCCATCATTAAACGTGTGGTTGGTGGGGTACGTGTACAAGAATCCGATATTCCAGATGCAGTCAATCGTATTGTCATGAGTCAATCCAATCCAACCATTTACGGTAACGTCAATATGGAGTTGTACGGCACAAATCGGTACAAGGCAAGAGTTGCTGAAGACATGGTTGAGATGCGTGAACTGTGGTTATGGAACGATGATACGCAAGATTATCAAGTAGTAACCATTGCCAACCCTGATGTAGTGATTTATGACCGCCCAGGCGAGTCAATGTTTTTAAAAGGTGAGTGTCCTTTTGTACAGATATGTCCAGTACCACAGTACGATTACTATTGGGGTGCATCGGAAGTTTCTAAGTTAGTGAACCTGCAACAACTTAGAAATACACGAATGACAGAAATTTTGGACTTGTTAAGTAAGCAAGTCGCCCCACCGAGGGTGTTTTCTGGCATTAGTGGCATCATGGATGAGAAATTTTTGGCTTTAAATCGGGCTGGCAGTCATATTGCAAGTGATATGCCTGGTGCAAGAGTAGAAAACCTTGCGCCTGAGATGCCACCTGATCTTTTTGAAGTGATACACGAAATTGATGCCATGTTTAGTGAAGTTTCAGGCATTTCTAATGTGTTATCAGGTAAAGGTGAATCTGGAGTCCGTTCACAAGGTCATGCAAGCCAATTAGCGCGCCTTGGTAGCTCAAGAGCCAAGAAAAGAGCCTTAATTGTAGAAGATAGCCTTGAAAAAGTGGCCACTTTGTATTTAAAGCTCATGAAGAACTATGACAACACCTATTTTGATGATATTAACGGAAAACCGTTTATTGCAGAACAATTTACCGATGATTTTGTGGTGCGTGTTGATGCACACTCCAATAGTCCAATATTTACCGAAGATTTAAAACAATTAGCGTTTAATTTATTTAAAGCACAGGCAATTGATAAAGAAAGTTTACTTGACTTATTAGAGCCACCAATGAAACAATTACTCAAAGATCGTTTGAAGCAAAAAGAGGAAAAGGAAAAGATGAATCCGCAACCTCAAGGTAAAGAACCTAGTAAAATGAAGATGGAGGAATGATGGCAACAGGAACTGTAGCACCGCGCGCTGATCAACCAAAGGTTTCTACAGAATCTTTGAAAAGAGCCTCACAACCTCCCAGTCTTCAAAGTAGAACAACAGGTATTAAAAGTTTTAATCGTGGTACGCGCAAAGATTACGGTGGGCGTGCAACGAGGGGATAAACACAAGTTTCCTGTGAGAAGGAAAAGGGTGTTGGCTGCCAACCCAAAATCGGTGGACCGCTTGGATAAGGAGATTTTCCATGCGTAAAGGAAGAAAAGGTCGTAAAGGTCGTAAGTAATCCGCAAGGATCTTACGGTTGACCGTATACCCTCCCTTGGGGGTGGGAACTGAAATATTACCCCCACTTGACATTTTGATAGAAAGGTTTAATCTTTCTTGTAATTAGATAGGAAAAAACTATGAGTGTGCCTCCAGACCAGTTGATGAGTTTGTTAAAAAGCCAAAAGGATAAGGCAACTCCTACGGGTACTCCACCTGTTCCTGAAACGGGTGGTGGCATTTCTGATCCCAGTAGTGCGCCAATGGCGTCTCCTATGTCAACACCAGAACCCAAGATGGGCAATCGTGAAGCATCTTTATTAAATATTTCAATGGCAATGGATTTGTTAGAACAAGCCTTGCCAGCACTCGGTAGTGAATCAGAAGAAGGTCAAAAAGTATTGAATGGTATTCGCACACTGACTACGATTTTAGGTGCTAAGAAAGCCAAGACCAATTCATTGCAACCGACTGAAATTATGCAAATGTTACAACAATTACCTCAAGCTGGTGGTGCTACACCTGAAGGTAAGGCAATGCAACAAGCACCGATGATTCCTGGTATGTCACCTGGTGGTGCGCCTCCTCCAATGCCTCCGATGGGTGGCGGTGCAGGTGGTCCTCCTCCTGGCGGTATGCCACCACCACAACCTATGTAAAGGAAATAAAATGGAACTGTTTAAACCAAGAGGTGCAGCATCCCCACGTAGACCTACTGACAACAATCAGAAAAATGGTCAGATCATCAATACACCACGTTATTCACAATTTGGTGGTTTAACTTCAACTGCTAAAGCTGGATTTAAAAACATGATGACCACTTCTAATCCTGGCGACACTAAAAAAGTTATCTAAATAAATAGGGGATAAATATGTCTTTAGAAGATCTTTCATTAGAACAACGTGACGAATTGGCAATGCTTGCCAAGCAGTTATCTGATAATCCAACAACGCGTGAATCTTTTTTGCGTTTAACGCAACAAGTAAAACCTGATTTAACTATTCCTGAACTATCATTAAAAGATGATATGTACAAGAAATTAAAGCATACGGAAGATAATTACGCTAAGTTAGAAGCAAAATATAAACAAAAAGAAGCAATGGAAGATTTACAAAATCGTAGAAATGCTTTAATTAAAAAAGGCAAAGCTTCTGAAAACGACATTCCAGAAATTGAAAAAATTATGCTGGAAAAACAAATTCACGATCACGAAACAGCTGCTGAGTATTTCGAGTGGATGAAGCAAGCGGCAGTACCAACTTCTGACTCAAGTATGGGTTACAATCCAAACGTGATGAAGAAATTTAATCTTGAATCGTTTATGAAAAATCCGATTCAGGGTGCAAGAAATGAAGCAGCACAGGCGCTAATGGATTTACGGAAAAACACGAAACCCATTGGTTTTTAATTGTAAATAGGGGATATTTACTATAGGAGTTGATTATGCCAATAGGCGGCGGAATAGTACCAGCTTCGGGTAGTTCGCAATACAACGAGTTAACTTACGTTACTCGCCGTGCGTTTATCCCCAAGTTGGTTGTACAGATTTACAATAGCACACCCTTGATGGCTGCACTGATTGGTAACAGTCAACAAGCCTCTGGTGGTGTATCCCAAGTTTCAGTTCCAGTGCAAGGCGCACAGTTTGTGAACGCGCAGTGGTCGGACTACTCAGGTAGCTTTACGCAACCTTCAGTCCAACAAGGTGCTTTCCTTGCTGAATTTAACCTTAAACTCATGATTTCACCTGTACCGTTTCTTGGTATGGAAGGTGCAGTTCAACAAGATTACGCTATCATTCCTTTGATTGAAGCGCGTATGAATGATGCGACTAACGTCATGATGGATGCAATGGCTACTGCCTTGTACACCAATTACACCAACACCCAACAATTTATTGGATTGCCTGGTGCGATCGATGACGGTACAAACCTTGCAACCTACGGTAACATTAACCGTTCAACATACGGCTGGTGGAAATCAAAAGTATATAACGCAGGTAACGTCAACCCAACACGTCAAAACGTATTGCAATACATCTCTGGTACTGTGAAGTACGGAGCTGAAGTGCCCACTTTTGGTGTTTGTGGTTTTGGTACCTGGACATTATTAGCGCAAGACTTTGTCGGTCAAGAGCAGTATGTAATTACCCCAGGTCATGCGTTTGATGGTGATTCTAATGGTCCACAGGCGGCTTTCCGCGCACTTATGGTTGCTGGAGTTCCAATTTATCCAGATCCGTATTGTCCTGAAGGTACGATGTACTTTATTAACTCCAACTATTTGAACTTATACATCCACGATCAAGGTTCGTTTGTGTTCACTGGTTTTGAGTCAACTTTACCGAACTGGCAGATTGGTTATGTCGGTGCAGTATTGATGATTGCAGAATTAGTCAGCGTCAAGCCTAAGTCCATGACTCGCGTGACTGGTTATAACTCAATTTCACTATAAGGAGCATATAACATGGCACTCGGTCTAAATAAAATCTTATTAGCAAACACCAACACAAATACACCAGGCGCGTATCCGCAAACGGTTGTTATTTCTAGTATTGGTATTGGTAACTTAACAGCAATGAACGCTGGTACATTAACGGCGCAGTATGTTCCTGCTGGTTTGTACATCATGCCAATTGTGACAACTGGTAACGTAGCAATTGAAGTGAATAGTGGTTCAAACAACAACAGTTGGGCTACTTATATTGCTTCTAACTCTGGCGGTACACTGTTGTCTGACGGATACAACGTGCGTGCAAATGCAACCGTATCCAATCAAACATTAACTCTGTATACAGTTAACGGTGGCGCTAACGTATCTGCTACCTTTACAAGTTAAGGAGTAAACAATGGCTAATGCAGATTCAGTCGCACAACTATACCAAGACAGTTTTAGTAATAGTAGGTTAGGTGTTGTCCGTGCAACTTCCCTTAACACGGGTGGTAATGCCGTTATTACAATACCTATTTTGTTGGGTGGTTTAACCAATGGTGGTGCAGTTGCCAACTCTGGTGGCGTCATTATTCGTAGGGTAACTATTCAAAATGCAACTGGTAACGTATCTGCTGCTAACGTATCTATTTCTGCGACAAACAACAATGCAAACATTGTGGTTGCAAACGTGGTTTTAACTGCGGTAACAGCAACAGGTACTTATCAAGACTTAAACGTAGCCTCTCCTTATACTGCTAACGTAGTATCTGGTTCAGTTACGCAAGCCTTGTATGTCAATATTAATACACCATCTGGCAACGCTAACACCGTTGATATTTGTGTGTATGGCGATGTAGTGAGTTTCTAATGTCAACTGTATTTGTAACAAACAACACGGATCTTGAAGTAGTCGATGGCTACGATGGTAAATTCTATGAATTTAAAAAGGGAGTTACCCTTGAAGTACCTGTGTTTATTGCTGAACATGTGTTTGGTTACGATAAAGAAGACAAAATTCCGTATTTGGCTCGTTTAGGTTGGATTAAAAACAATTTAGAGTATAAAAAGGGTTTAGATTTACTTTCTCAAGTAGATATTCAAATTGAACGACCAAAAAAGAACCAATCGTTATCCCCGTTGGTGGAAAGAGTACCCTTGCCTGATTCAGCGCAGTCAAGGGGAAAAATCCTTAAAGCAGTTTAAATATGAATAAAACATGGCAACCTTACAGAGCTATCTCACCGATGTTCAACGATTGTTGCACGATGCCAACCTTAATTTCTATACTCAACAACAGTTAACTGATTATATAAATTCGGCAAGGGAACGTGTCGTTCGTGATACAGGGTGTTTACGACAAATAGTAGTTACCCAGACGCCGACAGTTCAGGGAGGTACACCCACACAATGGGTAGCCAACACAGCAGTTACGGCAGGTAATTACGTCTTTAGTAATATTTTTATTTACAAGTATCAGACAAGTGGTACAAGTGGTTCGACTGCACCACCGTATCCGTCTGCCGCGACCAACAACTATACGAATTACCCACCAAGTACAGCATTTGCTGATGGTACTGCTACACTTCTGTATGTCGGTAATTGTGAAATTATTACGTATGAAAACTTGTCTTCTATTTTGGCAACCATGCCGTTGTCCACAACAACAGGTAATACGGTGTTGGATATTGTCAATATTAATCTGTACTGGGGTAATACCCGTGTCCCTTTGGATTACTTATCGTGGTCCGACTTTAATGCAAGGTTACGGTTTTGGCAAAACTACATAGGTCGCCCATTAGCGTTTAGTATATACAGTCAAAATCAAATTTATATTGGACCTGTTCCAGATCAGACGTATCAAGTAGAAATTGATTGTGTGTTGTTACCAAATCCACTAAACCTTTCTACTTCTACAGTCACAGATTCCATTAATGATCCGTATAGTGTGGCTGTAAAATTTTATGCAGCATACCTTGCTAAATATTATGAGCAAAGTTTTGGTGAGGCAGAGATTTACAAACAAGAGTACACCAAACAAATTTCCTCGATTATTAACACTATCTATACGAGGCGTATTCCAACCATTTATAGTAGTCCTATGTAAATGGCAAGTGCAGAACAAAAAAAATCGTATAAGGTTGTTAAAGAATTTAAAAGCCTTAACACCAAAGCCAACCGTACATCGATTGAAGATAATGAGTTTAGTTGGTTAGAAAACGCACAACCCGTTGGTTATGCTAACTTAAAAATTATTCCTACTGTATCTAATGCTACTAATGCCACAGGTACAGTTGTTACTTTCAGTAATGTTGTGACTACATTTGCATCGGTTAATCTTGGTTTAAATGATTATGTGGTTGGTTTTGAAGCCAATGGTGCATCACAATATTACAACGTACAAACCTTTGCAACGGGTAATGTGGCAGTTGCTGGAACATTCTCCAATGCTGGTATCACTTATTCTCAGTACAACAACGATAGAATGTTGATTCTTGATCCCTCTAAGGGTTTGTACTCATGGGATGGAAATAATACGGTAGCTATTGGTTCAATTGGCACGATTGCATTAACGGCAGCTGGTAATGCGTATACGTCTGCGCCAACGGTTGTTATTTCTCCTCCAGATCAAGTAGGGGGAACACAAGCAAATGCGGTTGCGACTATTTTAAATGGTAATGTCAGTTCAATTACCCTTTTAACAGGCGGTACAGGATATACCAACGGTTCAAATGTCACGGTCACATTTTCAGGTGGTGGCGGAAATGGTGCATCCGCAATTGCTGGTATTACTTCATTTGCTACAGGCACATTATCGTTTGCCGTTATTTCTGGTGGATCAGGGTATACCAACTCTGCAAATACCACCATTTCGTTTACAGGTGGTGGAGGTTCAGGTGCAGTAGCTAAAGCCATTGTGCAAGGTAATGCAATTACCCAAGTGATTATGACTAACAATGGTACAGGGTATTCCAACGCAGCAAACATTTCAGTCACAATTACAGGTGCTGGTGGCAATACGGCAGTGTTACAACCGATTGTTAATACCAATTTAAACGTGGGTGTAGCCACTTTTAGTGGTCGTGTGTGGGTTGCACAAGGCAGAACCGTTTATTATTCAGCAGCAGGGTATTACAGCGATTTTACAAGCGTTTCCGCTGGATATTTGAACCTTACAGACTCCACATTGCACGGCAACATTGTACAACTCTTAGCTGCCAATAACTTTTTGTATATTTTTGGTGACGATTCGATTAACGTGTTTTCAGATGTAAGGGTTACAAGTACAGGTATTACTATTTTTACAAACACCAACGTATCGGCATCGGTAGGAACAAAAAGACCGTATGCTATTTTTCCGTACTTTCGTTCGGTGTTGTTTATGAATGATTATGGAATTTATGCGTTGGTGGGATCAACAACTTCTAAATTATCGGATAGTTTAGACGGTATGATACCAAATATTGACTTTAATAGTCCTATTTATGCTGGTCAAGTCTTATTAAATAACATTTTGTGTGCTGCATTTAACTTTAGGTACTATGATGCGGTGTTTTATGGTGGTTATCGTTATATTCAAGCCGTCTTTTTTGAAAAGAAATGGTTTATTACTTCACAAAATAATAACCTTGCTTATATCACTTCTGTGCCTGTTCTTGGTAAAATAGGTTTGTATGGTACAGATGGAACAACTTTGTACCGTTTGTATAGTGATACAGGAAACGCAATTTCTTCGATTGTGCAAACTGCTTTGTTGCCGATGGATGACAATATTCGCACAAAACAAGCGTTGAAAATTGGCGTTGAAGCAACAAACACTAATTCGTCTGCGGTTTTAAGTACAACCGTAGATAGTGAGGCAGGATCAAGTCCAGTTGTATTGTTATCTAGTGTTGTGGGTTGGCAAAATAACGCAAGTCAAATTATTCAGTGGGCAAATGCAACAGGAACAATTATTGCGTGGTCTACAACAGGTTATACCTTATATAAATCAGACGCAAAACAATATGGAAAATATTTAGGAATGACAATACAATCGAGTAGTACGCCAGGGTTTGTTTATAACGGTTTTGAATTTGAACACGAATTACGAGTGAGGTTCTAACATGGCAGTTCCATACACCTTTGCAACAGCATCGACAACTTTACCGTTATCGCAACTCGATGCCAATTTTCAAACGCCAATAACAATTGGTCAAACCAATGCCAACCTTGGGCAAGTTGTTCTTACGATTACAGGATTAACCTTAGCAAACGTCACTATTGCAAGTGGTAATGTTACGGTAAATAATGTAACAGGTAATGCAACGATTACTGGTGGGACTATTAATAATGTAAGCACTTATAACGAAACATTAAATAATGTAACAGTAAGTAGCGTTAATACTACTTTTCCAAACAATTTTTTATCCAATAGCACAACAACTCTAGGAAATGCCGTACTAACTTTGGGTGGCAGCACATCAACAGTTAGTAATTTAAGTTTAAATAATGTAACCATCAATAGTGGATCTAGCAACGTCACGCAAAATTTAGCAAATGTTACAGGTACTTTAGCAGTATCCAACGGTGGCACAGGCTTAATATCTTTAACTGCTGGCTATATTCCTTATGGTAATGGTACAAGTACTTTTAGTTCTAGTAGTGGATTAACTTATCAAGGTTCAGCTTTAGCAATAGGTTCTTATTCTGCTGGTTATGGTGCTTTACAAGTTCGTGGTGGTTTTGCTTATGTTAATGAAGATGGTGCAGACACACATCAATTATATTTAAGAAGTTTTTTAAATTCTGCTGGCCCAGCAATTCAAGTAGTTTCAAATGATCCATTATTGTTTACAACTAACAACACAGAACGGATGCGTATTGACTCTAGTGGTAATGTAGGTATTGGTACTAGTAGTCCATCTACAAAGCTGGATGTTAATGGAAGCGTAACTGTTGTAAGTACAGGTGCAGTTCAGTTTGGTACAGGTTTCACTAACTACATATCAGGAAATGCCACCTCACAATTTATGCAATTTTATACCAATAGCACAGAACGGATGCGTATTGACTCTAGTGGTAATGTAGGTATTGGAACGAGTTCGCCTGCTTCTTATGGTGGATTTAAAACCTTAACTTTGAATGGCTCAATTGGTGGCCTAATTCAACTGCAAAGCAATGGCACAAATACAGGTAGGTTTTATGCCCCAAGTGCAACCAATACTGTCATTGATACTGTAGCGGGTGACCTTACTGTTTACGCAACTGGTTCATTATTTTGGGGAACTGGAAACGCAACTAAAGCAACTCTCGATTCATCAGGTAATCTAGGACTTGGAGTTACTCCTAGTGCTTGGGCAACATACAAGGCAATGCAAGTTGGGTGGAGTTCGCTTGCTGGTTATGCTGGAACAGATACGGCTATATTTTGTAATGCTTATTTTGATGGTGGTTACAAGTACATTGGTACAGGTTTTGCCTCGCAGTATTGCCAAATTAATAGTTCGCACCAATGGTTTACAGCCCCATCACGTACAGCAGGAACAGCTATAACATTTACCCAAGCAATGACACTAGATGCTAGTGGTAATTTGACTTTAACAGGGCCAAATACAAATTACTCCCCGAACTACAAATTTGGAATGTATAAGGCGTCCTCGAACGTGGGGCTGCTTGTTAACTGTGATAGCGGATACAACGCATACCTTAATTTTTCTTCATACGCAGGGAAAAACAGTTTCGGATACAACTACGGTTCGTCACAGTTTCAGTGGTGTGGCGGGAATGATGGTTTGGGTACTGGCGTTCAGATGGTGCTCGACTCTAGTGGTAATTTGTTGGTTGGTACTACGAGTACATCAGGCTCATCATCAAATACTGCAAGTGCAGTTTCAGGAATATTTCGCTCTTATACTGCAAGTGTAAATGCTTCTAATGCAACTGCTACTACCATAACAACTTTAACCACAGGAATTAATGCTTGTTATTTAGTAAATATAAATGTAAATGGCGTAACTAATGATGCAACAAATTATTCAGCTTTTGCAACAATCATAACCAACGGAACAACTGCTAGAATTGCAAATTTTTCAAATGGAACATTATGCCTTATTACATTAAGTGGATTAAACGTGCAAGTAACACAATCTTCAGGTTCTACACAAACTTGTAATGCAACATTAACTCGTATTGCGTAAGGCTAAACAATGACATACCTACTACTAGCTATCTTTGTCTTACTCCAAATTGGTGATGTATGGACAACCTACAACGTCATTAAGGAGAATAAAGGACACGAAGGCAACGCTATTATGGCATGGCTCATGGATAAGTTAGGTATTCTACCTGCGTTTTTTGTAATGAAGGTATCGGCATTGGTGGCTGT
>JGI24890J29729_1000573_pt1 | contig 21965 bp, 22 predicted proteins | sample FreactcultureFD7_FD_29729 | JGI IMG/M metagenome (IMG submission 29729)
CGTTGAGCGTTCCTTTTTCTAGTCATACGAGTCATTTATAGTAATTTAAGAAAATAAATTATAATTAGGAATTAACAAATCTTGTTAAAATATCAGTTACACCTATATATTCAATTCTATTTTCCTTAAAGAAATCAAGAAATTTCTGTTTCTGTCTAGTACATTTTTTACCATCAAGATTACCATATTGTTCTCTACAAATTTTTTCAGCTCCTCCTATACATATAATATTTAATGGCTTACCGTATAAATCTGGAATTTCTGCATATTTGAAAGGACAACCGAGAATTTTCTCTCCAGCAGTTCCACTTGTATGAAACGTTTGTGTTTTTACTTCTATAATACAATCATCGGTTTCAAGGTCTGGTTGATAAGATTCTTTATTACTTGGTTTTAATACCTCTTTTTTAAGAAGAAGATATATTTCTTCACATAAATGTTCTCCAAATTTATTTGTCCATTGTTTATCTAATTTCAAATCAGGACGACGACTTTTTAACATATTTTGACCCCATACATCTTCAAGAACTTTATATTTTGATTCATCTGATGTTTTATTTTTATGTTCAATAGGAGGAAGAAATGACAAATTCCCAAATAACCACATAATCACTTCCTTGTTTTTTAAAAGAATGATACGGGAATCTGTATTGGTTGATATTTTTGCAAATATACTATCAATTATACTCATATCTACTTTTATAGGATTTAGCTTTTTTATAGAAGTGGACGCAAATGGATATATTAATACTTCATTAACTTTTGATTCAGGATTTTTTGAATTAATAGCTCTTCTACATGATATTGTTTTTACAGTATATGTTGAGGATGGAAATGCATCTTTTACAAGTGTTACATCTGCATTGCTCATAAGAAAGTTTATACCTTTGTTAGGCAAATTATGACAAATCTCAAATAATGCTTGATGGTCATGAATATCAAATCCTTTTGCAGTATAGGATACAAATGATTTATTTGTTTCAGGGGCATACGGTGGGTCAAGATATACAAAATCCTCTTTTTTTACATTTTTTAAAGAATCTTTAAAAGTTTTAATTGTAAATATAACATCTTTAATGAGTTCGGATATTTCTCTAATATGGTCTTCATCAAGAATAGTTACATTTTTATAATTTCCAAATGGAACATTGAATCCATTTGGCCCTTCACGATAAACTCCACGAAAACAGGTTTTATTCATAAATAACAACATTGCAGATGCAGTAAGCGATGCTCTTTCATCTTCTTTTAATGAATTAAATCTTGACCTAATCCAGTAATAATAAGATTCTTTAGATGTTAATGCTTCTTCAATATTAGATGGATGGCGATTTATTACTTCTCCTTCAATCTTACTGAAGTCTTCTACAAGGGTTTTAACTTCAGAAATAAGTTCAGAAGGATATAATTGAATATTTTTATATAAATTAATCAAATTTCCATTCAAATCACTTGCAAATATCTTACCAGTAACCTTTATTTTTTCAGATTTTATATGCGATAACAATCCAAGCAAAACACTTCCTCCTCCTAAGAACGGTTCATGATAATTTTTAATATTGTTAGGAAAGAGTGACAATACTTCATCTAAAATTTGTGTTTTTCCACCTACCCATTTTAATATTGGTTTAGTTATATTTGATTTACCTTCCTCCATTTGAAATATCTTATTTTACTATTTCTGTAATTCGTTTTAGAACATAGGTTGAACGGAAGTATCGTAAGCTGGTGCATCAATTTGTCCTGCTAATCCTGCAGATGCTCTCATAGCTAAATCTGGGTTATCCATACCTTCTCGTGCGAACATTGATTTTCCTCTTAAAAACCCAGAGGCTAAAATTACGAATCCTGCAGTAAGTAGAAGAGAAACGACTACATCTCGTGTTCCGATAAAACACACTGCAAAAATTGCTAAGCGACGAAGAAGTATATTTTCACTATACTCTTTATCGTTATCGCTGAATTCATGGGTAATGTATCTACTTCCGATATTCAAAAGAAGCATCATTATTCCGATAAAAAATGGCGAAGTTGCCATATAATTAACATGTTCAATCATCTCTTACTTAAAATGAAGCAAAATGTTCGGTGGTCTTGGTGCTGAGGAGTGGCTTTGGTTTTTCAGTGGTAATAGGAGGGGTAGTTTCTGATTTGCCCGCTTTTTGTGGTAAACGAACATCGCCCTTCTTCAATAAACTTTTCAACATTCCACTAACCGCTGGGGCTGGAATTCCAGAAGCAGTTGGTTGTTTCTTTTCTTCTGGCTTTTGTTCCTTAGCATCCATATATTCTGTAACACTAGTTACAGTCATAATAAAAGCAATACCTAAGAAAACACCTACAATCAAACTCTTGTAAACAGCCACATACAAGATTGCTAAAAGGGCAACGATTTTTCCTACTGAGGACGAAAGGAAATCCTTAATATGGGTAACTACTGGATTAGTAGCGAATGCGATGTAGACGATTATAAGTCCGATAGACACCAGTTCAGTTTGTGAGAGTATCATTTGTTTGAACATAGTATTAATATTTTTCTATGTGCATTGAATTAAGCGATATGGCTAGTTTAGAAGAAGTATGGGGGTCCCCGTTCCCGAAAAAGCACCATAACATGGCATCTAAATATGCTACGAAAGAAGAACCACGCGACGCTGAGAAAGAAGGGCGAGTGTTTCCTACTCCGATTCGCAGGACGGAGGCGGCTCTTCAAAAACATAAAAAGACAATTGATGACCTATCGGCCTCTCTTCCAATTGTCCATAATGATGAAGAAGCGGAAGAGAATTATGGTCCTGCTCGTGTAGCACCTTTGACCGAAAAGATGACCAATTTTTCATCTACAAAGCAAGGATACAGTAAACCGTTCTATCCTTCCAATATGGGAACTGATTTCGCATATGCTCCACCTTCGTTTCAAGAAGCAGCACATGAGGTAAAATTAGATAGAATCATGCGAATGATTGAACAAAATAAAACAGGATATGAAAGTCCTTCAAGTCAAGATATGATGTTATATGTGTTTACTGGTGTATTCTTCTTGTTCACATTAGATACGTTTGTAAACCTTGGACGAAGAATGAGATAATTAAGCACGATCGTTAATGCGACTTTCTAATCCAGAAAAGTCATCAAATACATTGTCCAAATATTCAATTTCAAACGTTAATGAGAAATCCGAAACTGTTAAATTACTTCCATTTGAAGCAGCGTATGAGCCGTTATCAGTCCAGTAAATAAATCCTTGATTTCCTTGCTGGGAATGAAGCCGAGTTCTAATACGAAATCTATCAAGTTTTCCTAAAGGAGGATAGTATTTCGCAATGTTATCTTGTCCAGAATGATCATTGAATTCAATAAATCCAGCAGTTCCTATTAAAATTGGAATTTTTGCAAAGCTTCCATCTGCAAAGGTAGAACGTTGCCCTGAAACAGCAGTTTCATCAGTTTTATTCAATCCTTCAACATCAATCAAAAAGTAATAAGGATTTTTTGAACCAGCTGTACTTACAGCAGTATCTCCTGAAAAAGTTGCACTTGGTATGTTTTGACCAACCGCATAGTTATGTGTTAGTGCTCCTGGACTAGTAGAAGCTAAAATAGGTGGAAACTCTCCGGCCATTAATCGGATAGATACGACATTTTCATAGACTCTTGGAAGATAGACTACGAAATCTCCATTTGTGAAATATTTCTTAGTATCTCGGTCTGCAGAATCAATTATCAATGTCTTCTTAAGTGTTTGAAGCTTTTTTACAGGATTAGACTTCGAAACAATAACCCCATTGTAATCAAATGCTCGGTTCATCTTTGATAGTTTACAAGAGATGTTTTAATACATCGTTCCGTAGAAAATAAGTGCTGCAGCGACTAAGTTGAGTGCTCCATGAATTCTAGAAGCCATATCGGTTCTAGTAATCATGTAAATATGAGTCAATACGACGATCGCGAGTCCAATCCAGTAAAAAATAGACATTTATTAGATGCTTGGAAAATTAAAGACCTCTTCCAAAAAGGTAAAAAAATAAGATTACCAATCCAAGAAAAATAACAAACCAAAGACTTACACACTGACATCCATATACAAATGTTCCGGGTCGGCTGACTGTTATATCGTCATTAATCATTATTTAACTTCTACAAGTTTTACGATACCAAGCTTTTCCTTTCGCTGTTTTCTTGGCCTTTTTTACAAGGTCAGAATCTGTAGTCCGATATGTTTTCCCACAGGTCAACATACTTGCTACTCTTGCATATCCCCACTGCTGTTGAGTGGCTCCTGGTCTATGTCCGGTTCTCCAAGCCGCCATTCCACGATTATAGGATTCTTTTATCAATGGTAAAGGAACACCAGTAGATTTAGAATAGGCAGGTAAAGAATGTGCATCTGGAAACATCTTATGAAACCGAGCACTATATTTTGATGTTTTTGTTTTTACACCTTTATCTGTTTTAAAAGGACGATATGCCTTTTGGGTTTTCCAAGAAAGCTTTGAACGAGCCGATATTTCCTTTTTTCTCTGTGAAGCCTTTCGTGTAGATAGTCCTTTGTAATATTTGAATGGCCAATACATTATTCTATTCCAATCTTTTTTACTCTTGAGTCAATGCTTTCCAAGAAACTGGAAATAATTCAGATAATATCTCTCCAATTTGTTCAGCGTATTTTCTTATTTCTTTTTGAGCATATTCACTTGTTCGTAATTTATATAATCTTGCATAAGCCGCTAAACTACCAGTTTCAATAAACTCAGTAAACATAGATTGTGGAAGAACACACCGAGCGATTTCAGGAGCAACATTCATCTTCAAAAGAAGACTGTAAGAGTCCAATGCAATATTAGTACTTGATGTAAATATTTCTTGTGCTTCGTTACTATATTCTATCGGAGTATCCTTACTTCCTTGCTTAATTTTAGGGTCTTTCTCACGAAAATCCTCTAGTTTAGGAATCCAACATTCCGGAGTACTAGAAACATATCTTCGTGAAACTTCATTACGAGAAAATCCAATTTGATGACGATACCACTCTCTTGCTACAAAAATAGGTAATTTAATTCGGAATTGAATTTGAGGATGGAAAAATGGGGAAATATGGTCATGTTTCGCAAGATAACTAATTAATTTTTCATCAGATAAATCCATTTGAGTATGTGTTTTAGAAAAAGAAACACGCGCAGCATTTACGACCATAAGGTCATTTCCCATATAACTAAGAAGTTCAATTGACATTTACTTTATTAAGTGGCTTATTGGAAAATGGATATTCAAATAACGAATAGTAAAATAATAAAATGTCTCTTGAAATAGTCGTTGGTCCTATGTTTTCTGGTAAAACAACCTATGCCTTGTCGTATATTCGTAGACAACAAGCGATAGGTAGAAAAGTTTCTGTAATTAAACCTTCAATTGACAACCGATACACAATGAAAGAAGAAATTGCATCACATGATTTACAAAAGATTACTGCCAATACATGGAGTACTGATTTGGAGTTAATTGTTATGGGAAATGATAATACTTTTGATTGCTTTGTGTTGGAAGAAGCTCAGTTCTTTAAAGGATTGAGACATTATGTAGAAAAATTGCTTCACATGGGAAAACAAATATTGATTGTAGGATTGGACGGAGATGCAAAGCAAAAAATATTTGGAGAAATATATTTATGTTTACCACTTGCAAGTAAAATAACTAAATTAAATGCATTATGTGCTGTATGTTGTGATGGAACAGAAGCACCTTTTACTAAAAAATTAACAAGAGATGAAACACTTGTAGATGTTGGTGGAAGAGAAAAATATGCTGCCGTTTGCCAGAAGCATATTTAGATTATTGTGTTTTTAAATTTACTAACATATTTGCCAATTGGTCTATTTCAGCGTGTTTATAGTTTAATGCATAGTTTGTGAGTGGTATTAATGTTTCTAATAATAATTGATATAATCGTATATTTACATCTTTATTCAAAATAACTGAGTCATAAAGTTCTGTTAAATAAATTTCACAAAAGAAAGAATTTTCTCTGAACTTATATTCTTGTATGTCCGGATTGAAATAATTTGTATAATTTTTACAAGCCTTTCTTAAATCTTTAATATGACATTTAATTTCGTATTTTATATATTCTGTTTCTCTTTGATTTACTAATTTTAAATTTAAATAGAGTCTATTATATTCGTAATNTTCATCTTCCACANCAAGTATATTAAATGCCATTTTTATAATGTAAATATAATCATGATATAAAATCCGTTTTCATTGAAAAACAAGTGTTTCCACTTGTGGGTTTTTATTATTTTATTTTTATAAATTTTTCATCATATCTGAAAGCTCTTCTTCTATTTCTTTATTGTATGCAAATTTAGCAGTGTTTATTAAATTTTGTAATAATCTTTTGTAGGATTCTTTAGGAAACATTTCACCTTTTTTAAGAGAATCAATTGTTTGTTTCATGTGGTATTCTGCAGAAACTAGAAAATTTCTAAATTCTTCTTCTTTAATTTCTGTGTTTACCGAACTAAAATCATAAAACACGTCTCTCAAATAATAAATATGAGTCTTAAATTCCTCAAAAATATCCTCCGTCAACTTTCCAGACTCAATCAATTTTAAGTGCTGTTCAAGTATGAAGTAATTTTCATTAAATTCACACATGTTTTATGATACTTTCAATGTTATGTAAAAATAAAATTCGTTTTTTAATATCTTTATAACAGAATGAAATATTTAGTTGTAAAAGGATGGTTGGGCTTTGGAGATAGATTAGAGTCTTTAAAAATGTGTGTAGCATATGCTCAAAAATATAATCTTCAAATTTATGTTGATTGGACAGATTCTATTTGGAGTCATGGAACAGAATCATTTTATACTTATTTTAAGCTTATAAATATGCCTGTACTCAATTCTTTAGATGATATTCCAGAAGATGCAACTGTATATCCTCCTTTTTGGAAAGATAAGTTGAAAACACCTATGACACAAGAAATATTTGATAAACAAAAAGAGACCGGAATTAATTTAGGACAAATTACAGAACCATTTGATGCAGATGTAGTTGTTCATTCAAGTATTGGTAACCGAATCTTATACATGATGGATTCTACTTTTTTTGCAAATGTTTTTCGTGTAACCGACCCTCGTATTTTTGAAAAAGTAAGAAGTTATAATTCTAAATTCAATTTAAGGTCTTGTATGGGAATTCATATTCGTGGAACAGATAGAGTGAGACCAGGTAGAAGAGAGCTTGGAATTCAACATATAGCAGTAAACGCTGCTATGGGCGGAGGATTTGCAGGTAAAAAGATGATAGTAGTAAGCGATGATAAAAACAGTACTGAAATTTGGAAACGATTTTTCCCCGACTCTATTTGTTTAACTGAACTTGCTTTAAAAGAATCTTCATCAAAAGGAAATCATAATGCTTCCAAAGATTCTATTTCTACATCAAAAGATTTATTGAACGTAGAAATGTTAGTTGATTTTTTCACATTAGCTAATTGTGGAAGTATTTTAACAACTTATAGAGATAGTAGATTTGCTCAAGAGGCTCGTCGTTTAAGCAAACATGTTTCCTCAATGCTCCCGTAAAATGGAATACTATTTATACAATCATGAATAAGCAGAGATGTCACTGACTATTCACGGCTATAAAGTAGCTAAAAAAGATATTGAAAATATTCATCATATAAAAGGAACATTAACGGTAAAACCATACATTCCTTCTGTATTTGTGAAACCACAATATGTTACGAGATACCCAGTATTCAAAGAAAATGAAGAATTTATATTTGTTCCAAAACATTACGGAATTTCACAATTTGGAGAAATTAAAACTTCAACGAGAGATGTTCCACAAACAGAGGAGAAATTTTGGAAATTTAATGGGTCAATTAGAGAATCACAAATTCCAGTAGTTAATTCATTCTTAGAACCAGAACCACATGATGGAATAATATCGCTTCAAACAGGAGGTGGTAAAACAGTATGTGCGTTGTATATTTCTTCTCAATTAAGACTTCCAACTATGGTACTTGTTCATAATACTTTTCTACGCGACCAATGGATAGATAGAATTAAAGCCTTTCTACCAAATGCTAGAATTGGAAGTGTTCAGGGAGAAATATTAGATATCGAAAACAAGGATATTATTGTATCAATGTTACAGAGTCTTTCTATGAAAGAATATCCTCCTAAAACCTTTTCAAGAATTGGGTTAGTCATTGTAGATGAATGTCATCATATAGCTTCTGAAGCATTTTCTCAAGCAGTTCCTAAAATTACTTCAAAATATATGTTAGGTCTTTCGGCAACTCCTGAAAGAAAAGATAAATTAATGTATGTTATTAATTGGTTTCTTGGACCATTATTATTCAAATCAGACACAAGTGATAAAGTAGATGAAAATGTAAATGTAGAAGTATTTGAATTTGAAACAGAAGACAGGGAATATAATCAAATTATTTACAATACTGCTGGAGTTATGTTTACTACAAAAATGATTAATAAAGTGGTAGAATTTGAAGCAAGGAATAAAATGATAATAGAATTGATTGAAGATATTTATCAAGAAAAAGAAAGACAATTGTTAGTATTAACAGACAGAGTAGAGCATACAAAAACCCTATTCAATCTACTTTCTCCCGAAATTCAAGAAAATAGCTGTATTTTATCACGAGATTTAGATTCAAAAACAAGAAGTGAGTATTGTGATAATAAACGAATATTGCTGGCAACTTATCAAATGTGTAAAGAAGGGTTTGATGTAGCAAGTTTGAATACACTTGTTATGGCAACTCCAAGACCAGATGTAGACCAAATTGTTGGAAGAATTTTAAGAACAGAAAAAAACAAACGAACAATTCATCCATTAATTATAGATATTGTAGATACTGCATTTCGTAGACAGTTTCAGGAAAGACTTTCACTTTACAAAAAAAGAAATTATAAGATTGAAAAAATAAAAATTTAATAGTCTTCTGTTTCATCGGTTGGAGTATAATCATAATCGTTATTTGCTCTTTCTACTTTATCACCATGTTCTCCTCTATCATTCTCTAATTCATCACCATTATTATCAACTGGAAATCCATCTCCTCTATTTTGTGTAAGATTATCGTATTCTTCTTCTGGGTCAGGAAATACATATTCTTGTTGAAATAATTCACGATCTTCGTTTGTAACAATATAAGATGAAATGCCAATATCAAGTAAGAATTTTGTAGCTTCTCGTTGTGTATCATTTAATTGTCTCATTCTCATCTTAAATAATTCTCGTTCTTTTGATTTCAAAGTATACACTTCTTTCTCAGCATCTTCTTTTTTTGTTAAAATTGTTTTGATTATTAAATCAGTATCAATCAAATCTTTTATATTTCTTAAAAATTCACTTTTAATATTTAATCTTGAAACTTCATGTAAAACTTCATAAATAATTCCAATAATTGCATCTCTTTTAAGAGAGTTATTAATTTTATTATTTAAATAAACTAATTCTGTTCTGTATTTTTTCAAAGATTCAATTGAAAATTTATTAATTGAAAGAATATCTAATAATCTTGTCAAAAATAAAGAATATGTAACAAAATCTGTATTAGATTTTAAAAAGTTATTTAATCTAGTAAATTCTCTAAATTCGTTAGGAATACCTAATTTCTTTTTATTTTGAACATCTTTTTCTGTCAAAGTTACCGATAATGGTATTTTAAAATCATTATCTAATTTAATAAGATTTGGAGAAGCAGTTATATTTTTCTGTAATTCAATTTTTTCTTGAACGATATTTGGTTTTGATTTTGGAATAATAACTGTTTTTGGTTGAGGAACATTGCATTCTGAAACAGTTTCTTCTTTTCCAATTCGTTCTCCAATTTCTAGAAATTGTTTTTTTCTTATAATTAGCGGAACTCCTGTCATTTCAACTTCTGTAGACCCATAATTATTTTTTGCAGTTTCAAGAATATCTTTAAATTTTTGAACAAATAATTTCATATTTGAAATAGACTCTTTTCTAATACTTTCCGGATCTTTTAGAATTTCACGAAAAAAAGAAGCAACTGGACTTTTTAAACTAGAAGTTAATAGTTCTGCAGGTATCTTTAAAATAGTTATAAGTGTATCTAAAATTGGACTATTATCAGTATTGTCAGTATCTCTAGGATATCCGGAAAAATTTAATGAAGTTGTTCCAAATGAACGTGCAGGTACTAATCTTGGAGTATGGGTCTGTAACAAAATGATACAATGTGTCATACCAATTATTCCATTAAGTTTGTTTTTAACAGTTTTAGAAAGTTTCTGATTTTTATCTATAACTTTTGTTAATTTACGAATATTATCACGTAATGGTATAACTTGATTTTCTTCTGGTAAGATTTTTAATATTGATAAAATCAAATAAAATATATATTCTCCAACATTGCTAAAATTAAACATCTTTTGAAGTTCCTTTAAAGAAGTTGTAAATGAAGAGTTATGAGAATCTCCTGGAAATGAATTAACTGGAAGTTTTTCATGAGAAATAATTAAGTGACCATCATCATCGTATTCATCTTGTGCAATAAATACATCAGTATTCACTTGTTCTCCACAGTATCTGCATACACGAAATCCTTCTTCAATTTCAGTCCAGTTAATATAATATAAAATTTTATCGGTTTCCATATCTCCATTTAATTCTGAAAGAGTATGATTACAAACTACAAATAATCCACTGTTGTCCAAATATACTTCATTTTGTGGAAGAATTTCACGAACAATTTTTCTAATTGCATCTGCTTTATCTGCTGGAGTTCTATGGTCATCTTGTAAAAGCGCAATGACTTGTTTTCTTAAATCAGAAGGAGGTCTTGTAATATATTTTTCATACTTCACTTCAACTTCTTTTAAAGGGTTTGATTGAAATAGTTTCAATAACTTTTGTTCTTCTATTAAAATATCATTTGCAGTAGTATCAACCCAACCACGCTTTCCTTCCATTTTGAAAAATGCTCTTTCTTGTGCTATATAACTTGCAGGAACACATACTCCTGGTGGACGATATACTCCAGCATTTAAAAATGCATCAAAATCACCATCTACAAAACACTCTTCTGGTGTAGATTGTGGAAATGATGGAACTGGTTTTTCTCCAGGTGCTTCTGGTGGCGTTCTTCCATTATCTCCAGCTCTAGAAAGAAGCATTTTAATAACAAATCTTCCACCATCTTCTTGTTTCATTAACCAAAGTCTTGGGTCAATTCCACCTGTCCATTTATTAACATAAGTTTCTTTAAGACTTTTACTTGGTTCTGTTGTTTCATAAGGAGCTGGAAAACTAATGGATGTAATAGGAGGAGAGGTTGTAATCATATCTTCTGATGGAAATTTAGACTTCCAAAGATTCCAAGGTATTTGGTCTAGTTTTACATCGTATATTTTCAAGTATTTCAATCCTTCTGTGTATGGTTCTGTTGTTAAAGGAACACCATGTTCTATAATCGCATCAATATGTGGAAAAATATCACTCAATTTTTCATTCGTAATTAATTTTGATTCTTTGTTTGTTTCAAAGAATGGATGATTTGGTAATGGATTAGGTATTTCAACTCCTCGTTCTTTCAAGAAATAACCTCGTAAATGAATATCATCATCTGTATTTTGTATAGGAAATGANACTATGTCATAAGTTCCATCTTCATGAAGTACACGCTTTGTACGACTATATATCCCTTGTGCATGAATCGTATGTTTACCATCTTCATCTACTGCGATTGTATTACCTTCTATTCCTACTCCTCCAACAGAGGTAGTTTTATATGGACTTGGTAAAGCAGTCATCATACGAGGATAATAATTTGGTTGACGTACGGTATTTTCATCATAAAATGGAAGCCAACTATCCTTAAACGAATATTTATTATATTGAAACGGTTCGTAAATAGGATATATCCATGGAACGTTTATTGATTTTCTCGCCAAATTAATCTCGTAATTAGAATCTGTAATTGTAATGATTTTATTATACAATTTTCTTATACGATCCACATCGTTAGAGATTTGTTTGTATTCAAATTCTGTAATGTTCTTCTTTTTTGGAAGAACTTTATCAAAATAATTCAACAATTGTTCGTCTAATGTAAAAAATCTGAGTTCTTCGGGACGTTGGACTTCTTCATCAAAGTCAAAGGTCTCTATAATTTCAAACTCAGTTGCAGGGTCAAAAATGAGCGTATCTGCCATTGTATTATAATCCCTTTTCTACTACGGCACAATATTCCTCAATCGTTTCTCTCGCCGTTCTCAAAATACTTTCTGGGCTTTTAGAAGTGTTAAATCGCAATATCATTGTGTTTCTAAGAGGGTGTGAAATATCATAAGATACAAAGTTGATATTTTTGTCATTATAAATGACCTCTTGAAGAAGTGCTCCAAGAGTATGCCCACCTTGTTCAAGTGTAATGGAATAACTATTTGAATCTTGTTCTCGTTTTATATTTTCAAGTGCTTCTTTCATGTAATCATTTAATTTCTTTCTTAAAATGCCAATTGCAAGTTTCATAATATCTTTTGATTTCATAACACCGATACTTTCAACTGTTAATTCAAACCAATTAGGACGACCATTTTCATTCTTATAATAAGATTTTTGAATATAAAAGTTGTCAAATGCTTTTGGGTCACCACCTTGTTCTACAAATGTTTTCTTTTGTTTTTCGGCAAGTTCCTTATCTACTTTCCAAGAAGTAGCAACATTACAAACTTGCGATGCATTTGAAGTTTCAACACCCAAAGAAGCACGAACATGAATTTTCTCACTAGGTCTAATTTTTACAAATATAATTGGAGTATTAAGGTCTCTATCCTTCATAAGAATAGTTTCACGACCAGTTTCTACTACAAAATCATCAGTTGTAAGAATTCTATCTTTATCGTTTTGAAGAACACGAAGTTCAAGTTTAGCATCACGAATTGTAGTTATATCGTCTGGCAAAACATTAATCGGCAACATCTCCATACGATGTTTGAGCATTTCGTGAGGAAGTTGAGTACTGTTTTCAAGTATATTGACATCGCGAACTACAACGGTTGGGATTCCTGAAATTACTGTTCTGCGAATCGCATTCACGAATGTTACAGGTACATTTCTAAGTTCACAAGAGAACTCAAACCCGTTTTTAGTATTTTTAATATTTTCAATTGATGCCATATTTGCCTCCATCTCTCTCGTTATTGTTCATTCCGTTTTTTTCCTGAAAACTCAATAACGAATGTCACAGCCATATCTTTTCTACAGCGATCGGTGTGCGAATTCCAATCAAGTTATTGAGACCCTTAAAGCGCTCAACAAAGCAGGACTTTACAAGTTTGTAAAAGTAGAAACGATTCCTCGTGAACAAATTCCACCTTTCTTAAAGAAAGTCCCTACCTTGTATGTCCCAGAAACCAAAGATGTAATTGTTGGAAAGGATATTTTTGGATTTATTGCGAAGCCTACCAATGCTAGAACTGATAAACCTGTAACTCGTGAACAAAATACTCCTGGTGCTCAATCTGGAGGTGCTTCTGCTTCTGTTCCAGGAGAGTATTCTCCATGGGGATTTGAAGGAACTGGAATGATTGGCGAATCCTATTCTTTATGGGATGCTCCAACCCGTTTCNCATCAGACGGTGGAAGCATGTATACTTATTTAGACGGATTCTCTGGAATGGCATCTGCTCCTCCTCAACCTGTTACTGAAAACACTTTAAAAACTAACAAAGTAAGCTCAAACGATGATGTAAGTAAGCGAATGGAAGAAATGACAAAACAGCGTGAAAAAGAGTTTGGTGGCATTACACGCAAGTAACTTTCATAAATCTAGTATAAAATATATAACAATGGCATCTAAAGTAGTGCTTATGAAGGCTTTTTTTGAGCAATTAATTTCTTTCTCAAAAGAACTTACCGAAATGTATCCAGAAGATGTAGATTTTTCATTTTTATTAACTTCTATTCAACTTATGAAGACAACCAATCCGGCATTAGTAATTAAAACTGTAAATGATAATGTTGCTGGATTTGAAGAGAAAATCATGGCAAAAGATGAATCTTTTTTCTTAAATCATGATTTTCAAGAATTTGCTGGTCAAGTAGAAGATGTTAATTTGTTTTCAAAGTTAAAACAGTATGTAACAATTATGCCTCCCGCTTCAAAAGAAAATGTTTGGAAATATGTTCAAAATATTACTCGTCTTGCGAAAGCGTGTGCATAAAATCAGAATAAGACGATTGAACTTTTACTTCATCAAATCCATACAAATCACTTGGTTTTAAATTTTCTAATTCACTAATCGCTTTTTCAGGAGTATCAAAGTTTCTGAAAAGGATTTGATTAACTTCAGCAGGAGACCATTTATAATCTAAACTTTTATTAGTTAATTTTTCAACCTTTGTATCATAAAAACTTTCTACCATTTCTTTCAATATTTCACGATTACATTTTTTGAAATGAACAATCATATCAATACGTCCAGGTCTAATTAATGCTCTATCAATTCGTTCAGGAAAGTTAGAAGAAATAGCCATAATACGACCACTGGATTCTAATGTTCCATCTAATAAATTTAATAAAAACGATAAATCAATTGTTTCTTTACTATCTTCTTCTTCTCTATCTAACCAAGGGTCTCCCATTGCTTTTTTCTTTTCTTCTTTTGGGATTTCAGGTTTCTTCCATTCTCTTCTTAAAACAGCATCTCCCATCGCATCAATATCTTCAATCACATACAACCTTTCATGGACTGGAATAACATATCGATCTACATTTGTTCCATTATGAACATGGAGTTCGTCGTTGAAAAATAAATGACGCAATTGTGCTTTGGTTTTAATTTCTGAAAGTTGAATATTTACAATATGTCTTCTTGCGGTATTTGCGATTGCTTTAATGGTACTAGTTTTTCCACAGCCTGGGTCTCCGTGAAACATAAATCCCAAAGTATATGGAATTCCTTTCTTCTCATACCAGTCTTTACGATTTAAAAAGAATGATACATGTTTACTAACCTTATCTCGTTGTTCAAAGAAAACATTATTAAAAGACCGAGTAGTATAAAATTTATGTTTTGTATAAATGATGTGGGAAGTAGGAAGTGGGTTTTGAATTGTCTTTTTTGATTTGGTACTTGTCATCATATCAAAATAATATAGCGAAGTTCCAAGTTTATTTGCCATTTGTCGTTCATAATCTAAGTTACATTTATCTACAAATGCTTGTAAAAATTGCATTTCATGGTCGTAACAAAATAACTTAAATTTAAATCCTTCTACAGCTCCTTCAGTTTGTTTCAAACTAACTAATTGAAAATATAAATCTGATTCAATTTGAATAGGTTCAAATTCATTTGGTAAATAATCATGATGGGAAATACAGAGTAAATTTCTAATTGNTGGAATCGTTGTAATATAATGAACTACAGAATCCATCTTACTTTGATTTGGATTAGTGCCTTGTTGTTGGTTCTTTGAGTTAGAACTTGTAAAATTTCGTTCACATTCTATTGTGCATTTGATTTCACGATTAATAGGGACAGGTGGTTGGGATTTTTGTCTTNTACAACAAAATACTTTTAATTCTGGAGACCAAACAGAATAATTTTGAACTAATTTTTCATAAAAGTCTACTATAAGCACAGTATATAATGAACTATACTGAACTTGATTTATAAGACCCATCATCATTTGAAATTTCAAAAAATCATGGAGATTTAATCCGGGTATCATTTGGGGTAATTACAATACATCTATATAAACTGTTACTTTTTTAAACACATATCTAAAGTAGGAATATTTATATTTGTTGGTTTGGATCGTTTTAATCGTAGTTGTTCAGATGCCTTTTCAATAACATCGTTTGATAGTGAAACATATTTCTTTACATCTCTCAGTGGTCCTTGGACATTCATAGAAGGAAATTGTAATCGGATTGGGGGAAGGTCGGAAAATACTAAATCATTATCACCTGTTGTATAATCACGATACTGTTCAATATCAAGTGGTCCTCCAAACATTCTAAGCAATGTTCTGGGCGGTGCTGGAGAGAGCGTTTTTTCCTTAAAGAGAGGAGAATATAAGAGTCCTAAAAGCGCATGTTTATTCCATTTAATAGAATCTGAAATTTTTGTATCAGCATAATTGAAAGCTAATGCACATTCTGGAGAACAAAAGTTTCCTTCACAAGTATATAAATTTTTATAAGCATCATAAGAAATTGGAAGAACAACTGAACTCCAAGAAAACCCATGACAACACCAAAAACAAGATGTTTGAGCAGAATATCGGTCTACTGAAATCTTATCAAGAACTGATTTTAAAAGGTCTGTATTAAATTTAGAAGGTTTATTAAATATTTCAACAGAATTCAAGATATTAGAATAAGAAATATTATCTATATTTCCAGATTTATCTAACTCAGAATAAGAATTTGTTTCTCCGGCAGGAATGATTTCATTCTCAACCTCTTCCGTTATTTTTAGAAAAAAGACTACTGGCGTCTCATCTATCGTTTGTGTCTTTGTTAATATCTTTGCTTTTCGTGGAGCCATTAATAAGTATATGTTGGAAACTTGAAAATCAAAAAAACAACTTTNATAAATGAGAATTGTTTCTATGACAAATGAAGGACAAATTCCTATGATGAAAAATATGCTTAATTCTGCTATGAAAGCAGGATTTCCTATGTCAAGCTTTCATTGTTACATTATTTCTACTAACAAAGAAGTTGCTACATACGATAGTCTTGAATTTAATCGTATAACTTGTAAAAAGTTAGAAATAATTCTTGAAAATTTAAAACAAGATTCTGAAATTTGGTGGATTGATAATGATATTGTATTTTTTGATACTTTTAAAAACATTATTGAAAATATGCGAACATATACTGGTCAAATAGTTATTCAAAAAGATGGTTGGGGGCTTTGTACTGGGTTTTTTATTGCAAAAAGAACACCCAACACTTTACGAGTATTTCAACGAAGCATTGATTGGTTAAAAAGCAATGAAAATAATAGATTTATAAATGACCAACACGCTTTTAATGCAGTATATAAATCTATTATTGGTCTTATAGTTTCTGAACTAAATAGCGAAGAATATCCTAATGGGTTTATATATTTTGATAAAAAAATGAAATCAAAAGCCCGTATTTTACATAATAACTATTTGGGAGATAGTGCTTCTAAGATAGCAAGATTTAAGGATAATAATATGTGGGACGAATCCGAAGGCGGATTTGAAGCAGCGGTAAAGCATTATATATAAAACGAATTTTCATGAAGCATGTATTAGGGTAAGCATACTATGACAGATTTATCAAAACAATATCGTAAACATACTCACAGAGAACATATTCTATCATTACCTGATACTTATATCGGGAGTGTAGAAAACTCTGCGGAAGAGTTTTATGTTGTAGAGGATGAATCGTTTGTACAAAAAACCATTAATCCATTTAATCCAGGATTTTACAAGTTAATTGACGAACTTCTCGTAAATGCACACGATCATGTAGTGCGATTACGCGAACGCAAATCAGATAATCCAGTAAAACATATTGATATTGAAATTAAAGAAAATAAGACAATTGTTATTAGAAATGATGGAGAATCAATTGATGTAGAGAAACACCCAGAGTATGATGTCTATATTCCCCAAATGATATTTGGAGAATTACTGACTTCTACAAACTACGACAAATCTGAAAAGAAATTGGTTGGTGGTAAGAACGGATATGGTGTTAAATTGGTAAATATCTTTGCGAAAAAGATGACACTCACTATCGTAGATGGAAAGCGTCAGCTCAAGTACACTCAGGTATTTGAAAATAATATGACCAAAATTGGAGAACCAATTATTAAAGCATGCAAAAACAAGCCATTTGTAGAAATTGAATGGATGCCTGATTTTGCTAGGTTTGGTTGGAAAGATGAAATACCATCCGGATTACTTGAGGTTGTTAAGAGGAGAGTCTTTGACCTTGCAATGACAGTTGGTAAAGACGTCAAGGTAACATGGTGCGATACAGTTATCAAATTTAGAGACCTCGCAGGATACGCCGGTTGGTACCTTCCTAAAGAAGCACTCGTCCTTACAGAAGTCCCTCAAATGGGTTGGCAACTTGCAGTGTCGGACAGTCCCAACGACAAGTTCTTCAGTGTGTCGTTTGTAAACGGCATTTGGACCCGTTCGGGTAAGCATGTTGACGAAGTTGTTGGACAGATTGTATCGCATATTATAAATTATCTCGAGTCTAAGAAGAAAATCAAAGTTAAGCCAAGTTTAGTAAAAGACTCCCTATCCGTTTTCATTCACTGTTTTGTAGAAAATCCATCCTTTAGCTCGCAAACCAAGGAAGTTCTTACAACAAAGGTTTCGTGTAAACTCAGCGATGATTTCTTGAAAAAAGTAGTATCAAAATTAGGAATCGTAGAAAAAGTATTGGAACAACAAAATGCAAAAGATAATAAAGAAAATACAAAAACAGACGGAAAAAAGAGTACAAAAATAACAGGAATCCCAAAATTGGATGATGCAGTCTATGCTGGAACAGCTAAGAGTCACGAATGTGTTCTGATTCTTACAGAAGGAGATTCTGCCAAAGCAATGGCATTATCTGGTCTGTCTCAAGAACAGCGTAAATATTACGGTGTGTTCCCACTTAAGGGTAAATTACTCAATGTGAAGGACACAAGTGTTAGAAAAGTAGAACAAACAGAAGAAATCGCAAATTTAAAGAAAATTATTGGATTGGAATCTGGAAAAGTTTACAAGGATATTAAATCGTTGAGATATGGTCGCATTCTAATTATGACCGACCAAGATTATGATGGGTCTCATATTCGTGGACTGTTGATTAATATGTTTCATGAATTGTGGCATGAACTAATTAAAGTTCCCGGATTCATTACTTACATGGCTACTCCAATCGTAAAAGCCACAAAGGGAAATAAAACCAAATCATTCTATACCCAATACGAGTATGAAGAATGGCGTAAAACAACAGAGTCTAATGGATGGAGGGTAAAGTATTACAAAGGGTTGGGTACTTCTACGAGAGACGAAGCAAAAGAATATTTCAAAACGTTGAATATCGTTCAGTATGCTTATTCTGATAAAAAATCAGACGAGTCAATTGATTTAGCATTCAACAAAGCCAAGGCGGATAATCGTAAGGATTGGCTTAAAACTTATTCGCGTTCCGAGGTTATTAATGCAGGACCTGGAGAAAATGTAGTCTATGAAGATTTCGTGAACAAAGATTTGATTCACTTTTCAAACTACAACTTGGAACGCTCAATCCCAAATGTGATGGACGGATTGAAAACATCTCAGCGTAAGATTCTGTATTCTGCGTTCAAGAGACATTTGAAATCTGAAATACGAGTTGCTCAGTTTGCTGGATATGTTTCAGAACATTCTGGATATCATCATGGTGAAGCATCATTGAACGATGCCATTGTTGGAATGGCTCAGGATTTTGTAGGTTCCAATAATATTCCATGGCTTGTTCCAGCGGGACAGTTTGGAACAAGACTTCAAGGAGGTAAAGATTCAGCATCTCCAAGATACATTCATACACATTTACAACCCTATATTGAAACACTTGTTCCAAGCGATGATTTCAGTTGCTTGAAGTTCCGAGACGATGATGGAACTCCAGTAGAACCAGAATGGTATGCTCCAATTATTCCTATGCTTTTGGTGAATGGTTGTAGAGGTATTGGTACTGGATATTCTACTTTCATTCCATCATTCAATCCAGCAGAATTGAAATCTTCAATTATAGAATGGCTTGAGAAAGGAAGTGGACTTGATAGAGAGTTCATACCTTATACGAAAGGATTCAAAGGTAAGATTCAAAAATTAGATGCACAGGACTATTTGGTTCAAGGTAATTGGACGATTGAAAAAGATATGGCTGTGATTACAGAACTTCCAGTTGGAACATGGACAGGAGATTTCCGTGAAACCTTGGATAAGTTGTTGAGTGATGGAACTATTAAAGATTACACTGATACATCTACTGATACAGATATTATGATTAAAGTCAAACTTGGAAGCGGAGGTGTTCCTACAATTGAAAAGCTGTTGACCGATAAAATCAAGTTGACAAATATGCATGCTTTCAACTCAGAGTGTGTGATTAAAAAGTATGATTCGCCAAACGAAATATTGAAAGAGTTTGTTGTTACTAGACTTGATTTGTATGGTAAGCGTCGTGAGTTTATGCTTGGTGCATTGAAAGATAAATTACCGTATCATTCCAATATTGTCCGGTTTATCCAGCAACAATGTGAAGAAACTCCTCGTCCAGATATTCGTCGTAAATCTCCAGAAGAGTGTGATAAGTTATTGGAAAAAGAGAAATTTGATAAAATCAAAGATAGTTATGATTATTTGATGAATTTACCAATATCATCTCTTACATTGAAACAGGCAAAGAAACATCAGGACGATTTGGATGAACTTAAACGAAAAATAAAAGAATTGGAATCTAAAACTCCAAAGCAGTTATGGATAGATGATTTGAAGAAATTAACCACCGCCTAAATAATAGAAATTTGCGATAAGATTTATATCTGTCTGACCAAATGTAGCTTGTATAGTTTGAACGGCTCCAGTTGGACCTACTAACGGAAATGAAATTGTTGAACCAGCTGTTAAATAAGTAATAATACTACTTCCTCTAATATTACTATGTGAAACACCGTTGCTTGAATCTGATAAAAAACTTCCTAAATCAAGTGGATTATATGACAAAGGAAAACTAGATGGTTGTATGTATGTAGGTGAAATTACATGAACTGTAAATCCTGATGGAATTCTATAAGTGTTTAACAATTCAATCTGCCATAATCCTGTTTTTTTTACAACAACGTAAGAAGAACCACCTGTAGGTGGTATATTATATTCATCAATGTAAGAAGAATATATATCAGAATTATCAGTAAAATCATCAAAATTTATCCAACTAGCCTGTGACCAAACATTAGGATTGACTGTTTGTGTGTTTTCTATAAGAAGCGAAGTTGCTAAATTTTTAGCAAGGGGAACAACAGACCCTCCAGGACCTGTATATCCTGTAGGTCCTTGATTTCCTGTTGGTCCTGTAGAACCTGTAGCAGCAGCTGTTCCTGCTGTTCCTGCTGGTCCAGATGGGCCTGTTGGTCCTGTAGTTCCAGTAGTTCCACATACAGTTGATCTTGATTGAGCAGTATATTGACTGGCTGAAAGAAACGGCATATTATTTACTCATTACATTTTAGAATCTCCATAATAATGGAACTCACATATCAACAGATTCTTGCTGAACAGTATGAAGAAAATGCAAAAAATCTGTTAGTCTATCAACAAGACTATGAAAACGACGAAGAAGATGTAGACGAATATGACCCAGATAATTATAATAATAACGACCTTCCTGAAAAAGAAGAATTTAATAAATTTCAAGGAGACCGAAATAAACCAGAACATGTAATAAAACCAAAAGCAGATACTAATCAAGATTTTAGAAAGAAAACAAGAGTAAAAACTAAAGTTGTAAATATTGATGGGAAATTCAGAGGTGCAATTGTTCCTACAAATCCAACAACATGTACTGGATTGCCTGCTGAAAATTCAAATCCAGGAACAAGTTCTTCTTATTTTGTATTTTATCCATCAAGACCATATAAGAATATAACTTCTATAAAACTTACATCTATGGAGTTTCCAAACACATTTTATGTATTTGAATATGCTACCAGAGAAAACACCATTTTTTCAATTGTAGAACAAACTCCAAATAATGGGTTATATTATAATTATCCACATCCTCCAATTATTGTTTCAGATGGAAACTATAGTAGTGTAGATGATTTAGTAGGAGATATTCAAAATATCTTACCACCCCACTATACGATTAAACGAAATCCTAGAAGTAATTTGATAACAATTGAATCAACATATATTC
>JGI24890J29729_1000574_pt1 | contig 21921 bp, 27 predicted proteins | sample FreactcultureFD7_FD_29729 | JGI IMG/M metagenome (IMG submission 29729)
GCGGTAGTCGCCGATCAGTTCGGAGGCGTCGCGCGGCTGGGCGCGCGACGGTGTGAGATGGGCCTGGATGCCGGCGCGCACGCGCGCCAGGTCAGCCAGCAGCCTCGGGTAATCGAAGTGGTAGCGCTCGCCCGGCTGGATGGGGGCATGCGTAGCGCTGTCGGCGACGGTGCGCTCCAGCGCGTCGAGCTGGCGCAGCGCTGCGACCAACTCCTGACGCTGCGCCGGGGACTCGGCCAACGCCATCGAGGACTGACCCAGTACAAGGGCCGTCACGAGAAAAGTGGGCACGCCGCGATGCGCGGCGCGCAGCCAGATCGGAGCCAACATCGCGCCATTCCTGTGTGATCAGCAATGGCTCGATCGTGGAGATCGGGGCTGTTTCAGGCCGCAAACAATAGGAACCTGCAGATGACCGGATTGATCTGCTAGAGGTACTTCTTGAAGCTGCCCGCAGTCAGGCTCACGGCCAGTCCCAGCAAGGCGGCGCTCGGCAACAGGATCAGCAATGGATGCACCGAGATCGGCAGCGCCAGGTACGTGATCCACGGCAGCACGGCCAGCGGCATGAGGCTGGCTTTCGCACGGTGGTAGATGAACCCGGATTCGCGGCCCGCGCCGAACCTGCGCACGTCGCGTCGCACCAGACCGTCAATCAGACCGACGAAAGCGGCCGTGAAGATCAGTGGCAACGTGAGCACCAGGACCAGCAGGCGCACCAGGAAGGTCAGCGTCGTGAAGGCTGCGGCGATGAGGTAGCTCTCGGCCCAGACATAGACTTGGCTGATGTAGTAGCGGAAGTTGCGCGTCTGCTCGTGGCTGGGCGCGCGGACGCGCTCGGCGGTCTGGCTCATGCGCGCCAGCAGCCCCGAGCGAACGAACACCCATTCGTAGCCTGTATCCACCAACTCGTGCGCCGTGCGCCCTGGCTCCTGCACGACCACGCTGCGCGTGAAGTGGCTGGACAGGTGCCCAAGCTCGTACTGCAACATCTGCTGGGAATGGCGCCAGCCCTGATCCTTCCAGAACAGGTGCATGCCGACGCACTCCACCACGATCGAGAACAGCAGCGAGCCAATCAATACCCCGAGCAGGCGAAATGGCAAGGTGATGGTGCCGACGATCAGACCCTGGCGCTGGTTCTGCTCCCGCTGCGCGGTCGAGGCGGCGTCCTTCATGGCGCGGCCTCGTCGGTACTGTGGTCGGTGTCGGTGGCCACCGCAGCAGGCTCGGCTGGAGCAGCATCGTCCAGCAGGTCATCGGGCAAGGCCGCATCCTGCAAGGCAGGGGAGCTAGTGAAATCCCACCACTGCGTGGCCTCGCTGTAGCTCTGGCGCATGTATCCGGCCAGTTGCTGCAGATCCGCCGGCATCACTTCATCCGGGTCTGGTGTCGGCAGCGGCATGCGAACCTTCCAAAGCTGGCCGCCTTGCAGCAGCGCGAAGCACTGGCCTTTTGGCAGGCCGACTACGTGCGATGGCTCGATCATCGGCACGCTGGACATGCTGATGCGGTCCTGGGTGTTCGACGTGAAATCCGTCGCGCCACGGATGTCCGAGCTGTCGGTCGCCCCTGAGACGATGGTGGTGGTATAGACCTCGACCTTCGGCAACTGCCGCGTCAGCAGTTCGGCGGTGGCCGTCTCGCGCACGCGCAGCATGAACAGGTTGTTGAAGTTGCCGATCACCTGGCCAGCTTTCGCGCGGTTGCCGATACGGGCCTCGATGTCCGAGAGGGTCTGCGTGTACGCGGTGACTTGCAGCCCGGCGCCGCCGCCTTTGTTGATAAGCGGCACGAATTCGTCACCCATGAGTTCATTGAATTCATCCGCATGGACGTTGATCGGCACGCGCGCGCCAGCCGAAGCGTCAGGCAGGCCATCGTCGATCCCGTGCTTGTAGATATGACCCGCGACCGAAACCAGGTCGGAGAACATGGAGTTGCCGACCGCTGCGGCAACCTCGGCGTCGGACAGCGCGTCCAGTCCCACATAGACGATGGCGCGCTTCCTGATGACTTGCATCCAATCGAAGATCGGGCGCGGGTCGGTCAGGTCGGAGTAGTTCGGGGCCAGGAGTTGGGCGATCTTGCCGCTGGTGAGCTTTTCCAGCAGCGGCAGCAACGATGCGACGATCTTGTCGAAGTAGGTCTTGTCGTACCGAACTGCCGAGCGCAGGCCGTCGAGCACCGGGTCGTAGTTGCGCGCCTGGGAGAGGTACTGCTCCAGCGCGACCACGCGCTTCTCGCGCCCGATCATGTTGCGCGGGATGTTCTTCTCGTTGAGCTTGGCCTCGATCTGGACGATCACCTCCCAGGCCTTGGGCTCGGTCTTGGCGAAGTAGTGCTGGGCGTACTCGATAAACAGTGCGTCGATGTTGATGACGTGCCGCTGGATCAGCATGTAGTCCGGGCGCTGCCCCAGTTCCACCAAAGCGCGGGCAATGATGTTGACGAAGCGCCACGCGAACTCCCGGAAGGCCGCGCTGTTGCCTTCACCGGAGAGTTGCCCTGCGATACGGGTGGCGACTTCCGAGATGCGACCGAAGCGTCCTACCGCGTTGTAGCGGGCGCTGATTTCCGGCCAACCGAGATGGAAGATGTAGAACTCGCCTTCACGGCCTGTGCGCTGGGCTTCGACGTACATCCGCTTCAGGAGATCCGCGTCGCCCTTGGGATCGATAACGATCACGACCTCGTGCTCGCCGGCAGCGTTCTTGCGACGGATGTCCTGAGTCACAAACAGCTCGGCCAGCCGCGTCTTGCCCACGCGCGTCGTGCCCAGCACCAGCGAATGTCCGACGCGCTCACCCAGCGGCAGGCTGACGTCCACCTCGTCGGGTTCGATGCCATGCAGCCGCGGCAGGCCACCTACAGGTGGCAGCGGGCGCACAGGGTTGAAAGGAACGTCCCAGCCCGTGAGAGCGGAGAGCCGGGACAGCGGGAACGGCGCGAATTCCAGCCGTTCCTCCAGCCGACGCGCCAGGCGATAGGCCGGTGTCGGCTCCGCGTAGCGGCGAAACTCCGGCCGGTATGTCTGCATGAGCCTATGGGTGTGCTTCTGCTCCCACAGGAATCCGCGCCCGATGAAAAGCCGCTGCTGGCTGACGGGCACATCCTTGCTTGTCATCACGTAGCGCGGCAGGCGGCGGATGTTGCGCCTGTAACGCAGGATGACGCGAGCGTCGCGGTAGCGGATCGCGCCGTAGGCGCCGAACGCCAGGGCGCTGCCGACGCCCATGGCAGGGCTCAGCGCGAGCGACCACGGGGCCACCAGGGACAGAAACGCGGCGCCTGCACACGCTGCGACGGTGTATAGCTCCACCGCTGGGCGTAGCAGAACCTCGATCGGCTGTTTCCCCGACATGGCTTCATTGCTCGATGCCGGTGGCCGTGATCAGCGCCGGGTAGTGCCGCAGGCCCAGGCGATCGGCCAGGTCGTCTCCGGCTACGGGCGCGAGCGGCACGCCCGGCACCAGGGCACGCAGCCGTGCCAGGCCCTGCGCGGTCTCGACATTGACCACCAAGCCGACCGCGCCGCGTTCGCGCAAAGCAATGCCGCGGCGCTGCAACCAGGCCCGGGAGGCGTCGTCGTCGCCGATGACCACGAACGGCCGCAGGCCGGGCGCTTCGATCACGCGCCGCGCGACGGTGCCAGGCGTGAGTTTGGCGCTGCGCACCGGCAGCATCGCTGCCTCGTCCGCGGGTGTGGCGGGAACCTGTGGCGTCGGAATGGGCGGCCGGGCCGGGACATCGGCGCGCGGCTGGAGGTTGAGGGCCTCGTAGTACGGCAGCGCCGACGTGCCACCGCGATCTTCGACCACGATCAGCGGATCGCCGGCACGCGATGCCAGCGGCAGACCCGCCAGCAGCACAAGCAGGCCCCGCAGGGCCAGATGGGATTTCGTCATGGGGAAGTCTCCTGGCGCGTGGCGAGCACCGCGGCGTTTGGGCGTGCGCCCTGCACACGCGCGAGATGGCGCGACACGCTGCGCCGGTAGCGGGCGGCGGGCTCGCCGCCCGCAGGACGGTGGTAGCGGCCGATCGCCAACAGCCAGTCTTCGCCGGACGTGTGCTGCTCCTTCAGGATCTCAGCGGCGATGGCGAGGTTGCGATAAGGGTCCAGCAGGTCGCACGCGCTGGTGAAGCGGTGCTTGTGGTAACCGAGGTTGATCTGGCCCAGGCCTGCATCGATGCGCGTGTGGGGCGTGGCGCGCATTGCCTGTTGCAAGCCCGAGCAGGCGTCGGCGCGCGTGGCGAAGCGGCGCGACTGGCCGGCGACATTGAGGGACCACGGCCACGGGACGATGCGCCCGTTGCGCCGAACACCGCTCTCCTGCAAGGCCACGGCGTAGAGTACGGTCGAGGGGATGCCCGCCCGCTGTGCGGCGAGCTGGTAGGCCGGTGGTGGAACCTCCTGGGCATGGACGGCGCAGGCGCACAGGCCGGTAGCAAGCAGCAGTGCGCGCAAGAGCTGCGAGACGGAGGTCGCTACGGTTGACGCTGCCATTGGCCGTTCACCTCGCGCACAGCCGCGGGCAAGTCACCGGGCAGGCCCAGCGACAGCCAGCGGCCGCCGTCGTGGTTGAGGGTAATGCTGCCGCTGCGCACGCGCGCCGGGTCGATCTGCGCGCGCTTGGCCCAGTCGCGGATGCGTGCATCGTCCTGGCGGCTGCCCACCATATACAGGTCGAACTCGGCACCCGAGGATTGCAGGCGCTGCACGAGCTGCCCACAGGCCGCGCAGCCGTCCTTGACGAACACCGCCATTCGGCCGCTGCCGCGCGCGGTGCCGGCGCCCGGCCCGTCGTCGGGCAGGTTCACGCGCTGCATGCCGGGGTTCAGGCGCTGCCAGGCTTCGTCGTAGGCGCGTTGGTAGGCGAGCAACTTCTCGACGCGGCGTGCCTCGATTTGCACCTGCAGCTCTGCATAGCGCCGCCGTTCTTCGTCGGTGCGTGCCTCGATGCCTAGGGCAGACAGCGGGTCCAGGTTGGGCGAGTAGATGCCCAGCGGCCCATCCATCAGCTCGCGGTAACGCACCCATTCCTGGGGTTGGAGGCCCCAGTTGCTTGCTACTCGGTCGTCCAGGACGCGGGCGGCCAGCGGGCGCTCCTGGCTCTGCGCATTGCGGGCGGGAGCCGTGGCTGACTGCTGCGCCCACGCGGGCCACTGGACTGAAGCCAGTAGGAGTGCGGAAAGGATGATCGACGGCTTCATGTGGTGTGCTCCGATCAGGGAATCGCCACGCGACGGGTCTGGTCGCCGGCTTGGAACACCGCGGCGCTGCCATCGATTGCCTGCAAGCGCCATGGGCCGACCGCATCACCGGGCAGCAGCACCTGAAGCTGGTCGGGCGTGAAGTCCCCACTGCTCGGCGCGACGGACACGCTGCGCTGGCCTGCGCGCAGTTCGGCGCCGACGATGCGGAACGGCAATGGCGGCGGTTCAGACTTGGCTGCGGGCTTGCTCGATGTGCGCGGCTGGACGGGGGCTGCTGCACGCGCGGCGGTCTGGCGCGTCTTGATCTGCTCGATCTCCGCGCGCAGCGCCTGAAGGTCGTCGGCGGCTGCGTAGCCGCTTAGTGTTTTCTCAACCTGGGAAGCGCGTGCTTCCAGGATTTGGCGGGTGTCTTTGAGGTCCGCCGCCGTTGCGACGGCCGGACGCTGCTGGATGGTCTCGATGGCCTCGGCCAGGGCCACCGCCTGCGCTTCGAGGCGTTGCAGACGGGAATCGAGCCGTTCCTGGTCGGCCTGGTCGCTCATCGCCTGGTAGCCGAGGGCCACGATGACGCTTAGACCGAGCAGCCAGAGCCAGAGCAGGCTTTGCACCACCACGGCGGCGGTCGGGCGACGCGAAGATTGCGGAGCGTTCATGGCTGGCCTCCTGGAGTGGAAGGCATCAGCGGGAAGGTCTGCACCGCATCGGCGGCGGTCGGTTCGGGCATGGGTTCGGCGGCCACGCTGTCGCCGGGCCGCTCGAAGCAAATCTGTCGTGCGCGGTCATCCGCGTGCAGTTCCCAGGCCGGACCAGCCAGGGTGAGCAGCGCATCGCGCAAGGTCATGGGACCGAGATGCAGGTGCGCCGCCGGGAGTGGCAGCTTATACAGCTCGATCACGGCATGCGCCGTTTGGCACAGGCTGTAGCCGCTGCGCTTGAGCACATGCCGCAGCCCATCGCCGACCGTGGCGCGGGCATCCTCGGGCATCGACACGTCGATGGTCTGCAACAGCAGGTCGCGCTGCGCCGCTGTAGGGGCCAGTTCGACCAGCGTGTAGCGGGCGTAGCGCACGACCGGGATGTACTCGGGCGCTTCGGGTTCGGGCGCGGCCGAGACTTCCTCGATGGTGTCGGGCGCGACCGGCGCAGTCGTCGTCGCGCAGCCACCGGCCAGCACCGACCAAAGCAGGCCGAGAAATCCCGCCAGCAGGCGGCGTTCGGGATGGTGAAACCAGGGTGGAGAGGGGCACATAGCTCGGCGTCCTGAAACATCGAGCCCTCACCATCGCCGCTCGGGCTACGAGCGGCAGCAAACAATGCGAACCAGACAGCGCCCGATTTGCCGGCAGCGCCTTCACCAAAGAAAGGCCCCAAGTTGGGGCCTGTGAAAATGGGTCTCTTATTTCTCGTCGTCGATGCCCATGCGCTCACGCATTTCGGCGAGGAACGCCTCGGGGGCCATCAGACCATAGCGTGCCAGGCGCACAGGGATGTCCTCCGCATCGAGGTTCCCATCTTCGATGCGCTGTCGCAGGAAATCCGCAATCTCGGCTTCCAGCTTCCGTTGGGTGTCGATGGCTTCGGACGGTTGGGTGTTGGTATTCATGGAAATCTCCTTGGGATGAAAAAAGCGCAGCCACCTCCACGGAGAACGTGGGCGTGGCTGCAAGGTGGGAACAACAGAAATGCCGGCGGCGCTAGGCCGGCTTGTGGCGTGGGAATCAGGCGGCGACCAGTTGCCGGGCCAGTGCGACCTCGACGGAATCACCATCCTGGTTCAGGACATCCAGCCCCGATTCGGGTACATCGCCCGAGGTGGACTGCGAGACCATGATCTTCTTGGCCATCAGTTCGAGGCATGTCATCTGCGAGGAACCGGCGTAGCCGAGATAGATCACGCGCACGGGGTGCTTCTGCCCGATGCGCCAGGAGCGGCGTGCCGCCTGCTGGAGCGAGTACACGTTGTAGCCCGACTGCATGAACACGATCGTCGGGAACTCCAACAGATCCAGCCCCGTCTTGACCAGCTCGGGGTTGGTGATGAGCACGTCGATGCCACGGTCCAGTTGCTCGGCGATCCAGTCTTCGCGGCGGCTGGCGTCCACGCTCGCGCGCAGCACCGCCACCTTGAAGCCCTCCTGCTCCAGCAGCACCTTCAGGCGCGACGTGGTGTCGCGCGTGCCGGTATAGACCGTGTAGGCCAGAACCTTGCGGCCTTGCGCCTTCTCCTCTTTGCAGATGTCGATCAGCTCGCGCTCTTTCGGTGTCACCTCGAACTCGTTGAACTGAGCCGGGACGAACGCCAAGGTGTTGCGCGTGCGCGGATGCACCACGGTCTCCGACCGGAAGCAGCAATCCGGCCAGGCCAGCAGCACGTTGAGGACCACACCCAGCAAGGTCGTATCGCGTCGCGCCAGAGCCTGTTTCAGCTCCGCGGTCAGCCGACCCGCCAGATCGCGGTAGGCCGCGGCTTGCGCCGTGTCCATCGCGACTTCGCGGAACTCCTCGTCATACGGCGGCAGGACGTTGCCGCCGATGTCCTTGAGCTTGAGGAAGATCGTGAACGGCAGGATGCAGCGCAAGACGCCCTTGGGGCCGAAGCCCGGAGCCTTGACCGTGCGCACCGATACCTTGGTGCCCTTGGCCGTCTTGTGCGCCGTGCCGGTGCTCTCGGAGTAGATGTCCTTCAAGACCCCGTGATCGCGCATGAACGCCATCGCAGCCGAGGTCATGCTGCCGCTCGTGGTCGGGCGGTAGCCGTCTTCGATCATCCGCCCAGGCAGGGCTCGGAACAGCAGATAGAACAGGTCGTCCCCATAGCCGCCCATCAGCGTGCCAGTCAGCAGCAAGGTCTTGCGAGCCTTCGCCGCCAGCACGCCCATGGCCTGGCCTTGGGCACTGCCGCCGTTCTTGTACTCATGGGCCTCGTCGGCGATGAGCAGGTCGAACGTGCCTTGCGGCAGGTACCTCTTGATGAACTCGGACGGTTGGTAGCCGCCCTCGCCGAAGCCGAACTCCATGTTGGCCATCGCGCGTTCCATGCGCGTGGCCTGACGGTCGGAAAAGACCAGTTCGCCGTTGCCGTCCATGAGGTTGATGAACTCATGCACGTTGTCCCCCAACATCGAGGCAAGGAAACCATCACCGAAGCGCTTCATGAGCTTCTGCGCGGTGATTTCCCCGATGGTCGGGATGCGCTTCAAGGCTTTGAGGACGGCCGAGGACTGATCGCTGCCGGACAGGCTGCGCGGGCGGATCAGCGTCCACAAGGGCGCGGCGCAATGGCTGCACTTCCTGCGGTACTCCTCGGCTTCAAGCGCGACCGGGTTGACCGGCTCGCCGTCGAGGTCGGTGATGACCGTGCCGCAGTCCGGGCATGCGGCGACGTCGCCGTGGCGGGTGCGTCGCTGGGTGAAGACAGGCTTCCAGTGGAAGCCCATCCGCATCCTCACGCGGCCCAGGACGAAGAACTCCTGACCCGTGGGCTGCACACCCAACTGCTCACGCAGCTTGATGAGCTTGACGAGCGTATCCGGCCCGTTAAGCACCCACACTTTGGCGCCCGCTACCGTCTCCTGGATCTCGCGCCGCCACTTGTAAACAAGGTGCGGCGGCGAAAGAACCAAGGTGCGGCGGTAGCCTTCGGCGTTGAGCACGGCGGCCGTGGCGATGCCGACGGTCGTCTTGCCGCAGCCCATTTCGCCATTGACGATCGCGGCATGTTCGCCACGGTCAATCAGCAGCTCGGCGGCGGCATGGACGACTTCGGCCTGGGCCTGGAACAGCTTGCGCTTGAGGCTGGCGACGATGAGCTGGCGATGTGCCTGCGGTTGGCCGGTATAGACCGGCGGATTAGCGCTGTTGAGGGCGTCGAGCAGTTCGTCGCCGAACTCGCCGACGAAATCCTGAAGGCTCAGGGTCAGAGGGGAAGATTCCGCATCGAGCAGTTCGCCCTGTACGGGCGCGGCTTCAGCGGCATTGGTTTCGAGATCGAGGGACATGGTGATGCTCCAAAGAAAATGGGGCATGCACCACCCCCAGCGGGGCAGTGGCATGCCCCGTGGTGGGAAGTAAATCGGCGCGTGGCCGAAGGTGGTTGAAGGTGCTGGCCTGGATGGCCAGCGGGTGAACCGTGCTCAGTCCTCGGACGGCAGAACGATGACGGTGGCGCGGCGCTCCGCGTCGGTAACGATGCGAATGGCCAGCCCCGGGTGGATCACGTAGTGCGATGCCAGCGAAGCACCTGATTGAAGTGCGGTGCTGTTGGCCTGCCATTGCTGGACGTTGACGTCGCCCCAGTCACCACGGGTGTGGCGCCTGAAGTACGGGATCGGGTCGAGGCGACCCGAGCGGACCAGGCGGTCAATGCCTTTGCTGAAGATAAGCGCCCCGATGGGGAACGCCAGCCTCTGGCAGTAGGTTTCGATGCGATGTGATGCCATGGGCTCCTCCTTGAAAGGTTATTGAGCCACGACACCCCTGGCGGAGTGAAGTGGCTCCGTCAGGTGGATGGGATGACGAGGTGGTGCCTTCAGATCAGGTCGCGCTCTTCGGGAAGCTGGACCACCGTGGTCTGGTGGTCTTCGCTGGTCTTCACGATCAGCACCAACTCCGGCGTGATGCGGTACTGGGAGATCATCAGGTTGTCCTGATCGAGTGCGACATCGTTGGCCTGGCGGGTGGCCTCGTCGATCTCGCCCCAGTCGCCGCGCACGTGGCGCTGTACATAGGACAAGGGATCGATGAGACCTCGGCGGGCCAGCCAGTGCACCTTTTCGCTCAACTGCAACGAGGCCGGTGCGAACAAGGGTTGCTTGTGCGGCGCGGGCCGCTGGAACAGACGTGAGAGCATGGTGTTTCTCCTTCGATGAAGTGCAGCAGGACGTCAGGCGTCCGGGGGATTAGCGGATGGTCAGCACCTCGCCCCGTGTCGGGGAGCCAGGCGTCATGTCCCACGCGCGGATGACGGGCACGAACTTGTCGGTGAGGATGCGGGTCTCGGCGATGGAGCCGTCGTCGCGTTCGGTGAATTCCCGCTGGAGCGTCTTGTCCTTGTGGGTGTCACCCTTGACGACGAGCACGCGCCCGGTCTGGGAGCGCACGACGCCGGAAATCGCACCCGCGGCCAAAGCCAGGGCGAGATGCCAGTGGGACAAGGCCCGCGCCGGTGGACGCAGCGATTGCTGCGCGGCCCCTAGGTGCGTGTCCAGAGACGGCCAGAGACCTTGCAGCCTGCCAACCTCGTCGGTGAACTGTTCGGGCTCCATCGTCACGCGGAAGAAGTGCTCCGGCTCGGCCGGACTGGCGGGGACGATGTACGGCAGGAACGGCCAGTCGCTCGGCAGTTCCTCGGGTTCGACTTCGCCAAGCCCAACCTGCAGCAGCAGATTGCGCACGGCCTTAATCGAATCCGACGCCAGCTCGCGCTGACGCACCCGACGGCCGAAGATCACCACCTGCTTGAACTGCGTCTCCACCGCTCGGTAGATGCGCAGGTCCGTGTAGTGGCGTGTCAGCCAGCCGACCAGCTCCGCGTCGAGCACGTAGCCGGGGACGATGAAGACCAGCACGCCGCCGTATTGCAGCAACGACAGACTGCGCTGATAGAACAGCTTTTCGAGACGGGCGCGGCCTTGGCCCTGATAGCCGATGTTGCCGTTGATGTCCTTGGACAGGTCGCCATACGGCGGATTCAGCCAGAGCAGCCCGAAGGACTGCTTGGAGACCATCGTGTCCATCAGGTCCGCGTGTAGGCAGTGATCGACCAGGCCGCGGGCATGGCGTGCCCGCTCCGCGTCGAACTCGACCGCGAACGCCTTGGCCTGCTCGCGCCCGAGGGCGTGGGCGGCTTCGGCGATCGCCACGCCTTCGCCGGCGCAGGGATCAAGGATGCACATCGGCCCGTCGCTGGGCATCAGTGCGTTGAGGGCTCTTTCGAGCGTGGGTTCGTCGGTTGGGTAGTAACCGTTCTTGGCGAAATTGCGGGCGAGCCGCGGGAACATGAGGGCCATGGAAGTCTCCTGGTTGGCGGGGGATGAATGGCGGAAGCACGCCAAGGCGTGCCTCCGTGGGTGGGTCAGGCCGCTACCGCTTCCGGCGTCCAGATCTTGGCCGGATACGGATAGGCCGTGAGCACGTCACTGCGGATCAGGGAACCCAGCGCCAGGGTCAGCGCCGGCACGTCGATGGCGAGCCGATGGCCTTCCAACGGCCCGAGGGCGAACGGAAGGCGGGCCAGCATCTCGCGGGTTTGCAGCAGTTCCAGCACGGTCTCGCGCCAGTGGTCGAGCAGCGGCAACGGGCAGGTGTCCCGCACCAGCATCCACAGGCGGTCAAGCCGGTGGGCGCTGCCCTGTGGCAGCAGTGCCAGTGCGCTGGCGTTGGCCTTGTCGGGCTTGACGCAGCGCCGGTCGAACAGCCACACGTTGGAGAGCGATCCGAACAGCGTTCGCCGGTAAGCGCGCGTGATGCGCTTTTCCAGGCGATCGACGTTGCCGATGAACACCGGGACGCTGCCGCCCTGGTCGGTGATGACGTGGAACTGGTCCAGTCCCTGCTCGTCGCGCCCGAGGGTCAGGCGAGCGAGGAACTGCTGGACGGCGGTGTCGCGCGCCCAGATGGACAGGAAGATCAGGTTGCCCTGGTCATCGCCGACGCAGGCGTCGGCCATCACGTCCGGGCATTCGTCGATGCGGTACAGCGTGGAAGAAGTATTGGTGGGCATGGTGGTGTCCTCGGATGAACGGGAACAGCATCGCCCGCTGGGGCAAGTACTGCCCCGGGGGGTGGAAGAAAATCGCTCAGTCCGGCTCGAACTGCCGGGTGTGCGGGTTGAAGTGAAGCGCCTCGTCCACCGCGGTGATCGGCGTGAAGCCGTCCAGGTAGATGTTGTTGAGGTACTGGTCGCGGTAGGTCAGTGCCTGCCGTGCCTGCTCCTCGGTGAGGCCGTTGTCGATGAAGTACCCCAGCATTTCTTCGTCGGAGGAAAGTTCGTCGTTGGACAAACTGCCTTCAACGAGCTTCAACAGCGAGGCGGGGAGCGCAGCCAGGATCGGGTCCATGTCGGTTCCTCCTGACTCAGGCCAACAGCGCCGCGGCGGGTGCCGTGGATGCCGTGGGGGTGCGACGCCGCGCGTGGTAGGCGCGAACGCCTGCACGCCAGTCGGCGGACTGCTCCGGCGCCATGTCGAGGTAGCTCAACGGGCACGAGTAGTAGTACGGGTGCATGGACTCGTCCAGCGGCTTGTAGCCCCACTGGTTGCCGCTGCGTTCCAGAAGATCGCAGCGGATGTAGCGCAGGGACTGGCCCGGTGCGAGATCACGATGCACGCCTTCGGCCTTGGCCGTCACTTCCGCGACGGACCAGAGGACGTTGCCGCGCAGCGTGTGGGCGATGACCTTCACGCTGGCGCGCTCGGTCTCCTGCTGTGCGATCAGTTCCGCGATCAGTTCAGACCGCGATTGAGGTGAGAAATACCAGCCCATGAGAGGCCTCCTGAAGAAGTAAAGCCGGAGGCCTCCCCGTGGGGAAGAACCCCCAGCGGGTGATGGAAATGCCGCGTGTGCGGCGAAGGAACCTATGCTTTGCCCTCAGTCCCAGTCGTCATCGTCGCGATCACAACCGGCCGGGCAGTAGCCGAACTCGATCCCATGCGAGCAGTAGCCATGCTCCGCATTCCAGTCCTGGGTTTCCTGCCGTTCGGCAGGTGTTGCGTAGTCCCATTCCCGGGTCGCGATTTCCAGCGCTTGAGTGCGCTGGTCATGCGGCAACCGACTGGCTTGCGCGTCGATCTCCGAGCTGAAAAGCGTGACCCAGTGATCCCAGGACAGGCCGCAACCACGTTGGGCATGCTCGGCGGCCGTCTTGCAAACGGCGCGCCACGCGGTTTCGTCCAGCGCGGAACGGGGTGTATCGCAAGCGATGGTGGACATGATGGAGACCTCCAGAAGAAAGCCGAGGCCTCCCCCCGCATGGGGAAGGAACCCCGGCGGGTGGATGAAGAACACCGCGGATGCGGCGTCCGCAATCACGCAGGTTGCAGTTCGGCCTGGCGGCTCCACTCCTGCGTCTTGAAGTCCAGCGCGTAGCCCAGTTCGCCCAGGCGGGCGATCTGCGCGCGCAGGGCGCGGCGGTCGATGGTCGAATCCAGCTTCACGGACTCGCCCAGCGGCCACAACAGGCCGAACAGCGCGGCGTCGCCATCCTCGGTGCTGCCGGCGGCAGCAGCCGCAGCAGGCGGCGCGTCCACGCCGAAGGGCGTGGTATCGACCAGCGGGTCCGCGGACGCCTGCACGGGTGCAGGTTTGGCGGACCTGGATGCCTTGGCGGGCTTGGCCGGCGTTGCCACAGGCTGCGTCCCTTGCTCTTCATCGAGCGGATCGACTTCCTGCGGGGCGAAGCTATGTGCTTCGGCCTTGCTCAGCTTGTCGATGCCGAAAAGTGTCATACCGTCCAGGTTGGCGCGCATCTCGAAACGCATGCTGCCGTCGCTGATCGGATAGCCTTTGAGGAAGATGTAGCGAAGAACGAACTCCCCTTGGTACTTGCCCTCGGGGTATTGCTCCAACTCCGCGTCTTTAATCGTGAATTTTCCGAGTTGGCATTCGAGCTTGCCAACATTGAACTTTCCGTTGCGGCCGTGAATGGTGCGCAGCGCGAGCTGGCCCGGGACGATGATGGGCGTGGCCGATTTCTCGGGTGCCGATGTGACTGCCATGATGCTTCTCCTTGAGGAATAGGAAAAAGGCAAGGCCCCGTGAGGGGCCATGCCGGATCAGAACGAAGCAGCCAATGCCGGCTCCTGCTCTTCGACTTCACCTGCGGGCTCGCGCTCGGCGGGCTTGACAGGCTGGTCGGCAGCGGTGTCGGCGGCGTCCTCGGCTTCGGGCGCGGGTGCGTCCTCGGCCTGCGCCTGGTTCGTCGGATAGACCTGCGTGCCGTCGATCTTGATCAGACCGATGTGGATCAGCGTCGATTCCAGGCTCGCTCCCGGCTCCCCGGCGCGCTCACCCTTGGTGCGGATGTACGGATCGATCTTCATGTCGTTCAACTTGAAGGCGATCAGCACCTTGCGGTCCCCTTCGATGGCCTGCACGCACCGGCGAACCAGGTGCTCGGCTTCAGGGGTGGCGACGATGGTGTCGAAGTACCGATAGTCCGGTTCACCGACAGGCCCGGCCAGAGCCGCGACGCAGCACGACAGGAACGGATCGCCATCCTTGGGGGTGACGTCCTTCGGACGGCTAAGGTAGCCGATGCCGCGGGTGATCAGCTCGTGCTGCTTGATGGAAGCCAGTTCGGCCCGGTCAAGCGGCTCGGCCTTGAGCAGTCGCGCCTTGAGAGACGCGGCGGCTTCACCCTTGCGCTCGCCCTTGTCGCGGATGTACGCATCGCCCCACAGGTCGCCGAGGCGGAAGCGCACCAGCGGGCGCTGCTTGGGATCGTCAACGCCGATGTAGCGCTGGACGAGGTTCTTGGCCTCGGCACCCGAGACCTTGACGTCGAAGTAGCGGTAGCTGGGGTCCCTGGCGGGGCCGACCAGCGCGGCAACGGTGCATGCCAGGAAAGGCTGCGCACGGCGGCCGCCCCGGACAGGCACTTCACGGACACGCTGGATATAGCCGATGCCCGAGGTGTGGAGGTCGAAATACGATTTCTCGTTGGACGTGGTGTTCATGGTGAATCTCCATAGGGAAGAAGCGGAGACACACCAGCCCCACGCATGCGGGGAAAGGTGCGTAACCCCGCGGTGGGTCGATAAGGCGAAAGCATCCGCCACCAGAGACTGGTGGCCGCTCGCGGATGGATGCGGTGCGAGCTGGCTCGGTCACGCAGTGGGAACTGCGACGCAACCTCGAAGACCGATGGTTGCCCGGCATGTCGCTGACAACGTCAGCAGGCATGGGGTCAGCATGGCCGGGCCTCGCGCGCGCGACAGCAATCAATCGGCATCCGGGCGCTTCCCATTTTTTCCAGGCTGCCCAGTTCCGCCCAAAAGAAAGCCCCCGAAATGGGGGCTTCAAGGGGTATGCGGACATTTTTGGACTACGCCGATTCCACCGCCGCCAGTGACAGATACGTAGCGGTGGCGGACAGCTCCAGATCATCTGAGCTTTGCAGAATGCGAGTGAAAACGCTGTCTTTCGGGTCGAAGAACTCGCCGAAGTCGTCGCCGCCAAGCTCGGCGCGTGCCAGTTCCCACCAGTCATCGAACGGGTCGGTATCCGGGTTGCAGCCGACGGCATAGGCCAGCAGCTTCACGCGGCCATCGGGGCGGCGCTCTCCGCGCTCGGCGAGGAAGTACACGCCCTGGTCCTTGGCCAGGGCGACGCGGCATTGGTTGGCGATGGCCTCGGCAAGCACGGGGCGCAGGTCGGAGCCTCTGAATCGCAGTGACATGGTTGAAATCTCCTGTATGGATGAAGAAAAAAAGCCCTCCACCGAAACGGATGGAAGGCTTGTGGGGCAGTCGCCGATAGGCTGTGGACTGATCAGTCGTGCCGCTAGGCTTCCTGTCTGGCACGTCAGGCTGGAATCGCCTGACGTTGCCGAGAGGCTTTGGCGTCGATCATGCTCACGTCGATCAGGCGCCAGCGCCCGTCGTCGATGAGCCGCTCCAGCACTTCACCGAGCATGTCGAAATACACCCCGTCGTGCCTATCGATCAACTCACCGTCGCGGTGCAGCTCCACCACGTAGGTGTCGCCGCCACGGTCGTAGAGGATCGTCACCTGACCCTCGAACTTGGTGGTTGAGACCGTGAAGCTGATCGCCGGCGGGGTCTCGATGATCTTGGAGGGCTTGGGATCGACCCAGGCGAAGTCGCGGGCACCTGCATCGACCAGCATGTGGGTGATGCACCGGAACCCGTCGGGCGCGGGCATCTCCTCCAACTGCTCGATGAGTTGGCCCAGCTCCATGCACTGCGGCTCGGGAATGGGCAGCTTGGCGGGTGCTTTGCCAAGGATATGCCTCGTGATGGTGTAAGGCGTGCCATCCGAAGTCTTCTCGGTGACGACTTCCGGGGTGTCCGCGCGCAGCCCGTCGAAACGTCGCCGGGCGTAGGGTTGGACATGGACCTTGGCGCCCTCGCTGGGAACGGTGGTCACCAGGTTGGGATCGAGCACGGCGAACTCGGAAGGCTTGAGCTTGACGACGATGGCATCGTCGGTCGCGGAGACTACCTTGCCGTTGAAGGGCTGAGGGTCGATGGCGAAGCCCAACGTCGAGGACTGCGGCTGATCATCGAATACGCGGTATTTGAACGAACGCACGTTACGAGGGACATGGCCCGCGACAAGCGAAGGCATCATGGATTTGATGAGGGAACGGTCCATGGGAATCTCCTTGAGGAAGAACAAGGGATTCCCCGCCCGCAAGGGAGAGGTCCCTTGTGGGTGGCGTGAACGGACGGGGTACGTCCATAGAAAGAAACGACCAGCACGGTTTCCCGCACTTGCAGCCTTGAAGGTCTCGGCTGCCAGGGCATGTGTCGGCAACGCCGACGAACATGGAGCAAGGATGGCTCTGGAATGGGCGGCCTGCTTGCAAGAAATCGCACAGCGTCGCACCCGCTTTCCTGCGCTGCGGACAAGAAAAAGCCCCTCGAAAGGGGCTTGGTTGGGTCAGGCTTCGTACACGAAGTAGTGCTCGCGCTGATGTGGGAAGAAGACATGCTTCCATGTATCGCCGCTGGTGTTGCCACCGTCGAAGACGACCATTTCGTAGTCGTCAATGTCGGTGTCCACCAGGTCGGCGCTGGCGATATGGCGCATGTGCAGCGTGCCGCTCATGCGCTCGAATACCAGGATCTGGCCGATGGCGTCGTCCTGGCCCATGGCATTGACGCAGGCGCCGAGCTGGTGCTCGAAGTCTGGCGTGCGCGAGATGAGGTCGGGGAACATGAGGTTGCTCCTATGAAAATGGACCAGCCCGGCTCCGGGAGGGAGACGGGCCGGTATGGGGGAGAACAAAGAGGAAGGATGTTGCGTCGAGCGGCTGCTAGGATTCGGCCAACGGCAGGCCCAACAGCACGGGTGCGTCGGCGTCGAGAATCAGGATGCGCACGTCGGCCTGGCCAGCCAGTTCAATGACGTTCGCCAGGTCATCCGGCATACCCTTGCTTCGGTGCTCCTGGCGAAGCTGCTCCGCACTGATGCCCTCGGCGTGGTCCAGGTTCTTGTCCGTCCAGGGGGTGGAGATCAGCTTGATGCCGATCGCCGGGCTGTACGGAACCCGGAACGCGATGAACAGGAATGCCTCCGGCGTAGCGAGGTCTGCCAGGTTGGCGAGGTATTGGCCGGTTTCTTGGCTGATGTGTGCGCTGCTGATTTCCCAGCACCGGCTGTAGTAGCCGGTCTCGAAACTCAGGCGCTGTACGACTTCCCGCGCTGCCTCTGCCGAATAGGCGTCGCCGACGTGGATGGGGCGACCGTCGAAGTCGTCGCCATGGATGGCATAGACCACGGCACCGATTACACCTTCGCCGCTGACACCTTCTGCGGTATCGCATTCGGCCAGCACCTCGGCACTCACGGGTTCGGGACCATTCCTGACCACGGCGAAATCGCTGGTGACGATGCACGAGGATGAAATCAGTTCCTCGTCGGAAAAGTGCTTTTGACTCGCGTGGATGATTCGCCAGACATGCGGGCTTCCGTCGTCGTAGCCGATGCACAGCGTGCGGACGATTTTTAGATTCCAGTAGCCGCGGAGAAAGGGATTGGGTTTCTGGGACATGGGAACTCTCCAGATTTGAATAATGGGGCCAATCCCCGCCACCGGGAATTGGACCCGGTGGGTTGAAAGTGGAAAATGCGTCAGTCGGCGCTGATCGTTGGCGTCTGAACCAGCCGTTCGGCGATGCGATGGCGCACATTTAGGCGAAATTGCTCATCGGTGATGCCGGCAAGCAGGTTGGCGGCCTCCAGCGCGATCAACGCTGAGGCCTCTTCGATGTCGGCGGCCAGGATGGTGTTGCGCAGTTGATCGCCGAGTTGAAGCGCCTGCGAGGACGTTCTGAAGACCTGGACCTCGCGGCTCAGGTAGCAGCCGTTGCCGCCGAACTCGAATAGCCTTGGCTTGCTGCAATACCAGCAGCCCTCAAACTGGATGGCGGTCAGGTTATGGCCGTCATCGAAGCGGGTAGCGATCAGAAGCAGGGCTTCCAGGTCGGCGCTGTCCTCGAATTGGTGGTGCTCGATCAGGTTCTCCCGCTCCCCGTCCTGGTCAGCACGGAAGTGCGCGGCCAGCCGTTCAAGCAGAGGCGGAATCGACAACTCAGCACATCTGTCCAGCGTGGATCATTGGTTTCGGCGATCTGGGCGATGTAGGCCTGCCCATTGCCGGGATGGTTTTCGTCGAGCGCGAAAGCACCGAACAGTGCCTTGATGACGGGAGTAACGCGGTTGAGCACGAGAACGCCCGTGCCTTCGTAGTAGTTGTTTGCCATGCTGGCTCCTTTCGAGAAGAGCGGAGCCAGCCCATGCGGACGATGGCATCCGCAGGGAATAGCCCAAGGCCGTTGGCGTCGGGCGATGGGGAAGAAAAATTGAGGGACATGGCCTTATGGGCGCATGTCCCTCACGGGGGGGCGAGAGGACAGTGGCGTGCCGGAGACCGGCTCACCAACCGCTGTAGTTCACCAGCAGGTCGGCGATGACCTTGCGGCGTTCCAGATCGAGACCGTCGAAGTCCGACAGCCCGTGGAAGCGGCAGCGCTTGAGCATGGCACCGCCCTCGCGCGCGTTGTAGAAGCTGACCATGGCGGACAGGAACATGCGTTCGCCGCTGCTCAGGACGCCGAGGGCATCGTTGAGCCGCAGCATGTCGGGACGCAAATCCCACTTGGTGTTGGCCTGGTTCAGGCCTTCACGGGTGCCGTCGCCGAACCACTCGGGACCAGCAATCTCGACACCGCGCTTCCAGGCCTCGAAGAAGGCTTGGGGCGCGGCAGCGAAATGCTGCTCTTCCCGCATGATCTGATCGACGACTTCCCGCGGCAGTAGCTGGTTCATGACGTGATTTCTCCAGTTGGATCAGGGAATGGCGAGCTGGGACCAGCCGCCTCTTTCGAGGGCGCGTTGAGCCGCGGCATAGCTGCGGAAGTACTCGCGGGATTCCCGCGAAACGGGACCTTCGGTATCGCGCGTGCCGATGTAGTGGCCGGCGGCGCTTTGCAAGACTTCGAGCGGCAGGAACTTGCCGCAGTAGGTCAGGGCCAACTGGCCGAAAGAGGCTTGCTGGGACATGGACGGGCTCCTTGGAAAAGCGGGGCCTTGTCCCTCACGGGATGGCAGCTCCCGCACGCGGTTGATAAAAAGCATCAGCGTCACGGGGACGCTCATCCGCAGAATTGATGCGATGCGGACTGGTGGGTGACGCGGGAGAGACCCGCGGCAGCCTGGAACCCTGGCTGCTGGCATGTGCTGACGAATCAGCGAACATGCAGGCAGCTTCGTGCGAGGGCTGCGTCGCGTCAGTTGGAAAACGGCATTCGGCCCAGCCCCGATTGATGAGCACCGGAAAAGAAAAGCCCCGCATCGAGTACGGGGCTGTCAGGAGGGTGCGGTGGCGCTGGGTCAATCGGGCTTGTCGCCCAGGACATGCTGCTTCCACAGGTCGAATGCCCGCTCGGGCGGAAGCTCGGCGAGGATGACGATGGGCTGGGCCTGCCTGGTGCGCAGCGACGCGAAGTACGCCTTGCGGTCGGCGATAGCCTTGAGCTTGATGCCTTTGATGAACAGCAGTTTGCCGTCCTTGATGAACAGCACCTTGTTGCCGATGTCGCGGTTGAAGGCGGCTCGCACCTTGCGCTCCGCGTGCATGGCATCGGCCAGTTCATCGACCAGGAAGTCGAGCGTCATGTCGATGTAATGAGGGTCTTCACCCTCCTGACCTAGATCGAGCGGCGCAGGCGGCAAGCCCTTGGCAAAGGCTTCGGCCTGAGCCAGCAGCGTCGTCTTGCCATTGAGCGCGCGGAGGAATGTCGAGCCGCCATGCCCGTCGTTGCGGGCCTCGGCGATGGGAGTGCCGTCGAACACGATGGTCGCGGTGAAGCACAGCGTTTCCTCGCTGGCGAAGTCGGCGACCTTGAGGTTCTTCAGCGTGATGCGGTCTTGCTTGGTGATGGTGTCCATGGGAAGTCCTGAAATCGACCGGGTGGCGACATGCCCCTGACGGGACGTGGCGACCATCCCGTGGGTTGGAGAAAGGAGGCATCGGTGCCCCGGTGGGCAGCGTTCGCCGGTGAGATGCCGAAGCGAACTGGTGGGTGGCGTGGGCGGAACCCACGGCAGCCTTGACACCCTGGCTGCGGGCTGCTGCCGATACATCGGCAATGCAGGGGGAGAATGGCGCGGCCGGCAGGCTGCGTCGTCGATCAATCCGAAGCGGTCGAGTCCGTCTTGTGCAGGCACTGCACCAGCCGGTTGCCCAGCCAAGCCATGCACGGGACGGCCATGGAGTTGCCAATCGCCTTGTAGCGCGGAGCGTCTGCGGCAGGCTTGCCGCGATAGGGGATCAGCGTGTAGTCGTCGGGCATGCCCTGCAGCCGCTCGCACTCCATGGGCATCAGCCGCCGCACCCGCCATTGCGACCAGTCCGCTGCACCGGATTCATTCCAGTCGTAGCGGAAATGTGCCTCGAAGTCGGGGGCCAGGACATGGGGCTTGTCTGCGCCGCCGCCGCTGGTACGCAACGCCGCCGCAACGCTTCCGCCCAGTTCGGCGGCAAGACCCTGCGTCCGTCCCCGCAGGGCAACGCAGGCCACCATCGGCACACCGTAGCCCGGGTTGCCGTTGGACAGGACGGTGCAAGACACCTGTCCATGGCCCGACTCGAAGCGCACTTCGCCGCGGTTGTTCTGCGCGAAGGCGATGGCGGGCACGACGCCTGCGTTCGCATGGCTGTTGCGATGCCCGCCGGCACGCAGCGTCGGCGTCAGTTCGATCGTGGCGTCCGCGCCGCTGCCCTGGGCGGTGAAGGCGATGATCGGCACGCCCTTTCCCGTACCGTCCTCGCTGCTGCCCTTGCCGTTGTTGGCGGTGTCGAGGGTGTGGGCGATGCTGCCGGCGATGGACTGCACCATGAACGTCTCGGTGCGGATGTCGTGCTTGGGACCCGCGGCCATCAGGCATGCCGCAACATCGACGGGGCCAATGCCGCCGCTGAATCCGAACGTCGTCGTGACCTTGCCGTAGGGCTGGTTCAGTCCAGCGAATCCTGCGTATCCGCCTGCTGCTGCAGCACCCGGTCCAGCAGCGCGGGCAGCTTCTTGCCACGGCGCACGGCCCGCAGAAGAATCCCCGCGCAGGCCTGTGCGCTCAAAAAGTACTTCGGAGGGATCGAGGTCATCACCACCACATGCCACAAGAAACACGCGCTTGCGGCGTTGGGCGACACCGAAATATTGAGCGTCGAGCACGCGCCAGGCGATGCGGCGGCGGGGTCCAGACACACAACCAGCGTGCGCCCATTTTTCCCCTGGCGGCTGGAGCGCACGGCTTTCTCCGGCCAGTGCTCCCAGGAAATGCCCGAAGGCATTGCTGCGGTCGTTGAGGACGCCGGGGACGTTTTCCCAGACGAGCGTTGCCGGCGGGCGGCGGTCTTGGTGGCGGGTTTGGTCGATGGCATTTGCAAGCTCCACATAGGCAAGGGTCAAGGCGCCGCGCGGGTCGTTCAGCCCCTGGCGCGCGCCGGCAACGCTG
>JGI24890J29729_1000575_pt1 | contig 21893 bp, 23 predicted proteins | sample FreactcultureFD7_FD_29729 | JGI IMG/M metagenome (IMG submission 29729)
CCATCTTCATGTTCAACACATTTTACCTGAAATGTTTTACCCATTCCTCGTAATAAGATTGATGTTTTCAAATCAGGAACTTTTAAGTATCCGCCTCCTTCCACCTCGTAACAATCTGGTAGAGCTAATTTTTTAATTGTAAGAACCTTTGTTCCATCATAATCTTCAAATATTCCAAATTTTCCAATTTCATCTGTGTAACATTCATATCCTCGTAAACGAACTTCTTTTAAATCTAAATCATCTTTATGAATCAGGTCAATTGTAACANCATCTATACATCGTGTGAATCTTTCTAATAAATTTTTTAACCATTTATATCGTTGTTCAAAGGTTGATGCAGCAAATATACAATTACCATTGTATAACCAAATATCAGATACTGCATAATCCATATCTCCTATTTTTTCAACTTTTAAAAAGGTGTCTCCACATATACGCTCGTCTACAATACATGGTACTTTACGACACTCTTGCGGTGTTATAAATACACAAACAGGAGTATTGCTTTCATGAGTAAATACAATCCAACCAGGATATCCAATAGTTTGAGNAACTTTAAATAATTTAAGTGCCTGGGGGGCGGGTTTCTTGAATACCGTCCGGAAGGACGGCGTCCATCCGTAATGAGTCTGAAGTTGGTTTACGAGGTTCATATTCAGGCAATTGTATTTCCTGTTCCTGTTGCGTGAAAGTAGGCTTTACTTGGGGTAAAGAAGGAAGTGCCATAGTTGGTACAATCGGTGGTGGTTGTGACATTTGAACCGGAACTTCTCTATAAATAATTTTTGGTTCAGGTGGATGCATCATCCGAGTTACAAAAAATGTAGTAATCTGGAGAATGACCATGACTAAAATAGTTGATAGGGCAACATATAATATATCTAATCCTATCATTCCGTCTTTATTGAATAAAAAGGTTTCTCAATCTTGTTCAAGGACGCGATGGCTGAANAATTAAAGAAAAATGAAGTGCCTGTGATTGAAAATGAAGTAAAAGAAGTTGTTATTACAAAATTGGTGCCTTTAGTTAACCAAACATGTGCAGTTAATTTGTTTGGTTGGAATTGGTCACTTCATATAAATCGTCAAACTCCCTCCAAACCAGAGGAGAATAAACATACTGAAGAACCTGTTCAGAATAAAGTGGTATAGGTATGATTCCGTCCCAATTTTCAGAGAAGAAATGGGTTTCTGTGAACCGTTCTCGTTTTTTCAACTGAGGGATGTAACACCAACCATCGTCTGCCCAAAGTCTGTAAATATTTCTTATTTCGTTTGACTTAGTCAACAAATAAAGCGATTGCTTTAGAGGGATTCTCTTGTATTCCATTAGTATTATCCACAACGATTATCGGTAAATCCATAACACTTCTTAAAGGATTAAAATTCATTATAACTTCTGACAATATACTTACATCATACATAGAACCATGCAATGAAGTAGCAATTGGTTTCTTTTTAAATGCAAATTCATATAATTCACTTAACTTAGGAGATTTGTATCCATATCCGCTAGGAAATGGCAACTTACAAATATTTTTTGAAAGTTTCATAGTACACAAAAGTGGAGTTTTCAAAATAGTATAAGGTGACATTCCTAAATCCCAAACAATTGCATTCATTAAAACATTGAAATCAAATTCTACATTGTGTGCTACAAGTTTATTGTAAGTTTCACTCAATAATGTATTAATAACAAATTTCAAAGGTTTTCCTAAATTATTAGCTAATTTATCATTAATTTTATGAATCGCAGTAGATTCTGGCGGAATTGTCCACCCATCTGGNTTTACTATAAAATTATTAACATTTACAAGTTTGTTTGTATCAGTGTCTAAAATAACCCAAGAGATGCTGACTATATGTGGCCAGTTATCTTTTGAATTTAAAGCTGGTTCTTTAAATTTTGGAAGCCCTGTTGTTTCTGTATCAAAAATCAATAATCTCATTTACCTTCTCAATATATTTACTCAGTTCGCATTAAAACATAAGCTACAAGTCCAAAGACTACGGAATGGACCAACAATCCATAGTTAGTTGGGCATCCTGCCTCGGCAACTTTGAACAATGAAGCGAATTGTGGAATGACTGCACGAACGATAGTTCCAATAACCGTATCAACAATACGATAAGTGAAAGGCGAGCTAATCACGAAAAAGAGAATACCAGCGACAATTGAGGCTTGGACCTTGCGAGAAAGAAATGCCATTTTGTATATCCTTAAGAAAAGGTTCTTTTTGTTTGGATGATGGCATTAATCCATTGTGGAATATTTTCAATAATTGATTGAATTTGTAAAATATTATGAGGGACCGCGTAGTGAATGTCTAATGTATTACTCTCACATACCATCTGAATCGCAGTAATTAAAAATACTAATTTATTTTTGGAAACAGAAGGGTTCCATCGTAAACAGTGAAGTTTGAAGAGAGCATCCATATAGGGGGCAAGAACNCCCGCCTGTGGCGATTGTCTTGAAGCTTCTAAAATTGCTTCCCAAAGAACCCAAATAACATCTCTTCCAAACTTATCTTCAATATATGGATTATTACGAAACGCACATACTAAAGGTTGTTTGTTTTGTTTTTTGTAAACTTTTGCATATTTGATAATCCAAGAAGCCCAATATAATCCTCGTGTTTCATCTCGTGTTTCGGGTCGTAAACAGTATACGAATTCGTTGAACGGAATATAAAGTTCTAATGGGTCTTCTTCTTTTGCTAAATGACGACCATAATTGGCTGAAGGTGATTTCAAATTTTCTGTGATCGTTATTTGTTGAAAATCATGTTCAGGTTTTATTTTTGGAAGAGGTGGTAGTTTGTTTTTACGACAAAGAGCTAATGCCGATGTTACTTCACATACTATATTTCTAGCATCATGGTTATTACGAATATCCGTCATACTCATAACGGAATAATGACCTTCAATTAATGAAAATTTCTCATATTTGTTGACCAAGTATAAAAATACATTGGGCGCTGCTCTATTTATATGTAATGCTGCTGCTTCAAACAGAGTGTTCCATAAAGAATGAACAATACCAGAACACATAAGTTCCAATGACCAAAAACATGCATAATCTGCATGACCTAATTTAATATTTTCATTTAAAACCTTATATACATGAGTTCTTAAATGTCCTGAAAAAGTAAATTTTTGAAAATCTACAACTGTTCGTGAATCATGAATATCCATTATTACCAAATAAGATTACATAACAACTAAACCACACTATTTAATGTGTTTAAAATACTTGTACATATATATTCTTTTGTTAATGCTTTCTTTGCAAACTCATATCCTCTTTCTGCTATTTTTCTAACTTTAGAATCATTTTGTTTACACCACTCAATCATTTCTAATAAATTTGATAAATCTGATTTTATTGGTATATAATGTTTCATTGGTTGTAGCAATTCATCAACCCACAAAGTATATTCTCCTTCTACTTTCAATATAACTGAATTTGTCAACATTGTTTTTAATAATCGGTAAGCTGCCACATTCCCATCAATATGAATGATATATTTATGTTTACTTTGTTCAACCATATCCATAAATGAAACTGTTTTAAATTTTGAAGAATCTATAGTTGATAATCCAATAATTGGGTCAAATTTGAATTTTATAGAAGAGTATTTCACAATTCCGGCATTTAAAGACTGATTTTTTAATGTAGATATTTTTAATCTCATATTTGTTTTCTCAGTTGTTCCACATCCAGTAGGAGTTCCACGGAATACTGCAATATCTTTTTTATTATCCCAATTAGTTTCAAATTCAGGTATTTTATCATACCCTAATACGATACGAATATCATCATAATTTGGAATAGNAATATCTTCATATCCTATTTTTCCTGATCCACCTAATATTGGAATAAATTTAGAAAACTTATATTTTCCTATATCATTTGGAACCATTGGCCAAGGATTTGTTCTATCTTTTCGTAAAAGGACTGCATCTGTTAAGTTTAATATGAATGCGCCATCTGGTAATTTATATGGAAATTCTTTAAAGAATCTTTCCCATTCTACTGTTGTAGATTCGTGGTAAGAATGTTCTTTTACAATACATTGAATAACTCTCCATGTTTTATGTTTTATTTTGAATTTACGATGTTTTAATGTTTTTGCTACTTTTGAAATTGTCTTCTTATTTACAATTTTATATATTGTTGGAACGCCATTAGTTATACATAACAAATAACACGAATGATGTAGGTAGTTAAAAATGTATTGTATTGTATTTTCAAATGCTTCCATAGATTGTTCCCATGAACCATGTTTATTAGAGGAATGATTTGATAAACATTCTTTTCCTATACTTATAATTTCATTATAGGAATTCAATATCCTCATTATAATTCCATTCACATAATATAATGACAACTCGGCGAGTTAAGTTATCTCGTCGTAAGACTCAGAGAGGAAAGGGAAAGATGGATTTCCCATTCAAGAGAGGAGTTAATTACGACAACATGATAGTTACAGAAGAAGGAGAATATAGTATGACTAAACGAAATGACGGGGAAATACTTTTAGGTCACATGAAGTCATTAGTAAGGTCTATAAAAACCAAAAAAATCACAGATGTCACTGGAAATGTAGGAAGTGATACGATTTTATTTGGACTTAATTTTGATAAAGTTAGGGCGATTGAAATAAATCCTGAAAACTTCAAAGCATTGAAAAATAATGTAGAAGAGTTTGGATTAAAAAATGTAGAACTTTATGAAGGGGATTCTACAAAAATTTATAATTGGTATACCGATGTGCTTTATATTGATGCACCTTGGGGAGGACCCGATTACAAAACCAAGAAAGAATTAGATTTGTATTTGGGCGATAGACGAATTGATTTGTTTTTAAAAGAAGTAATTGCTAGACCTAATCGTCCTGCATATATTTTCATGAAAGTTCCACGAAATTACAATTTTGATAGAATTTATGATTTGGGAGTCAAAGTTCATAAATTCAAAATTCGTGGATACTTTTTACTTGGAATTACTTTGTAGATTTATTTTTGAAAATAAACCAAATATTGATACTCTTTTCCACATCTTACCAAATCTACAGTTTCTAAATGACGAAATCCAGAAGTTTTTACAATATCAATTAATCGCTCCTTAGAAGGCATGTTTAATCGGTGTTTATTTTCACGATACTTATCTCCCTTATTGTTCGCTTTATCGTAATAAATAAAGGTTTCATCAAAAGTAGCATCATCTTCATCTTTATTTTTTGAAAACTTACCAACATACTTGAATTGGTCAAAGTAAATAGTAGAATCTGTCACTCTGTCAATGGAATATTTCTGTAATGAAAATGCTGCAAATGGAGACGCTAAGTCTAATAATGGGTCAAACTTATCTGGGTCTACCATATGAATTACAAAGTGCCCATCAGGTTTTAACCATTGGTAAGCATTGTCTGATAAAATCTTAGGATTCTGAAATTCGTAAATAGAGAACCCAAGTAGTAAACATGTGCTTGCTGATTTTTGTGGAAATAAATGAACTTGAGTTATATCTCCTTGTTGAAAAGTAGCATTTGGACAATTATCTCTTGCTTTTTTCAACATACTTTCGGAAATATCAACGCCAACATAATCTACTCCTAAATCTTTGAAATAACATGCATTTGGAGCAGTTCCACAACACATATCTACTATTTTTACCGAATTAATTGGTTGTTCAGCCAAAGAAATATCGTGAATTGAAACTCTTTCATAGTTCAATTTTTCATTTGGGTGCCACAACATATCATATATGCCGGCGTATACATCATCGTATATTTGTTTTGGGTCTTCATATGTAACAGTAGACCCATCTTCAAATCCTTCTATAGAAGAATACCATAGCGTGACGCTATACATTAAAAATATCAAAACAGCCAGAAAAATATAGGCTAGGTCCATTATTATTATTGGGTAGAAACACTATCTTCGTTTTCCTGCCGACATCACTGGTTCTACTGGAGGTGGTGAAAAGAAAGATGTAGTTTTTGTGAACAACAAATAGAGTACAATAATACCCAAAATACCAATTATTACATCTAATATGATTGGGAGATAAGGGGTGTAAGTTGTTCCTGATGGCAATCCAGAAAGTTGATGGAGTCTGTCTAATACATTTACCATATCTTTTTGATGGTCAACTTGTTTTTGTAAAGTATTATGTTGACTTTCTACTTCTGCTTGTTGAGATTTTACAGAATTTGCCAAATTAATAAAGGTAGAATTAGTCCCTTGTTCTTTCTTCAAATCAGCATATTTTGTAGAATAAGCAGATACTACTGGTTCAATATCGTTTTTAGCAATTCTTTCTTGTTCAGTTTTAAGCCACTTTTGACCGTCAAGTAAAGTATAATACTTAANCCTTGCTTGTTCGTATGCTTCTGGATTTGTATCTTTATTTTTAGAAGCCAAATCCATAGCAGTTTTTAATGCAGTTAAATCCTTTTGGCGTTTACAATCAGCATCACATGTTATACTCACTGGTGGTGGAGGATTTGCAGGAGGTGTTGGACTTGCAGAAGAAGATGGTTGATTACCCATTATTAGTTAGTAATAGAATAATAAAGACCAGCAACTAATACTACAAGTGCTACAATATGAATAGGCCAACCAATAGAAGAACCGAGAATATATACAAATACAACAATTAACAATACTAAAATAAGATTTCTAATAAACGGAATATTAAAATTAATTGTATTAATTTGAAACTGTGTGTCTTGAATATCTTTATTTATTTTATCAATGTCAGTTTTTGGATCACCTGATTGTTTAAAATGGTTACTAAAAAATTGGACAACTTCATTTACAAGTTTATTAATTGTTAATTGATTAGTTTGGTCTTCAAATTCTTTTTGAACTTCTGTTACTACTCCAGCTCTTGTCTTGTCAAATGGATTGATTCTATTCATAATCTCAGTATAATCTGATTTTAAANGTTTATTGAAAATATTACCAATACTTCCAAAATTAGAACTTGTCAACCAAGCTTCTTTAGATGATGGGTCAACTGTCATAGTAAGAGGAGTATATCCTGCAGTATCTATTGGTTCGGGTTCTTTTCCATCAAATCGTAATATATGGGATTTTGTATCAATCGCATAAATATCACTATCTAATCCTCCAACAATGCTTGTGAGTTTAGTTTTTTCAAATCCTGTAATAGATTTCCATGTTGACTGTAGAGTTTCATCGGTAGTCATAGGTGAACCTGTAGAATCAATCCCGTAGAGAGCAGAATCAGTTGAAGAAGTGATTTTTACTTTATTTTCTGAAACAGGAATCCAATTACCTTTCATACATGGCTTTGGACATTTTTGTTTATTCATTGACCCATCTTGTGCCCAAATGTAAGTATGGGTTGAAAAAATATTTGTCGCTGAAAATGGGACTGGAATTTCTGACCATGTTCCTTGATTGTTGGCTTGTGCGATGAATAAATTTAATGTTCCATTTGTTGAGTTTCCTAAGATATATACCTCAGTTCCGTCAGTTGTTAAATCCAATACTGTTAATAGATTAGGAACTGAAACTGGAACCCAATTTCCAGAACAAGGAAGTTGGCAAATATATACATTGGAAGTAGAGTTATATCCCCAAACATATCCCGCAGATGATGCAGATGCTTTCACTAAGTAACCCTGAACACTTCTCCAGCTCATAGAAGAAGATAGTTGGGTTGAAACTGTATCATTTATGGATGTTGTAGCTTGGTCAAAATCAGACTGAAAATCTGTCATATTATTTATTTCACCGAAAGGAATCCAAGAGTTGCTCCACGAGTAGAATAATATTCTAACACACCGCTACTGAATCCGCGATTATGTTGACCATCTACAACTGGCTGTTTCGTAGCAGGAATTGTCTTAGAATCGTTAATAATAGCAACTCGTCGTTTCATCTCGGTAATAAACGAGCAATCTGTTCCAGGTCCTTCTTGAACACCATTTTTTACATTAAAAGAAACTTTAGCTGTTGGCATTTATTTATACTAAGACAAAAGTAATGGATATCAAAGAGTTTCAAGATTCACGAAAAGCGAAACTTGCAGAGTTTCAATTGAAGTATAACGCTTCCAAGTTAGAATACTCTAATACTTTAAAATCTGCTATTTCCGAACAGGAGGACCAAAAGCAGAAAGAATTAATTCAAAAAGTATTGAATTTAAATTCTGAAATGTCTTCTGAATTACGAGATATTTTGGGTGAGTTGAACAAGGGTTCAACATCATTTGATGCTAAAACACTTGACCAATTAACGAAAGATTTAATTGAGTATCAAAAACAGTATGATGAAATTACAAAAGCAAAAGATCAAGTTCAAAGTTTAAAGGTAATTCAATCTTCTACTGCCCACAATTTAGAACAAGCAAATAACCTCTTTATCATGTATGTGGTTGCTTTAGTNGCTCTCTGTTTTTTAATTGTGATTCTCATAATTCGTAGTGGATTTATGACTACGGTTACAAAAATGATGACATCCGTTATACCATCATCAACACAACTGTCATAGTTCCTAATACAGCCAAAGCAATATATTGAGGAAATAATGGTTGAGAAGGAGTAGATGGAGATGCTTGGGTTCGTAATTGTGCGGCCATAAACTTATCGCTCTGTTTCAAAACATCGCTTTCTAATTCATGTTTTTTAGAATGAGCATCTCGTAGTTTATCTTCTGNANCTGAACTGTAAAAATCTTTTATAGTTGACTTGTCAGTATCAACAGAAGATTGGAGAGAATTTAGTATATTTTCAATCCCTTCTTGTGCACCTTCATAAGATTTCCTATAAGAATCTTTACCAGTAAGCTTATATTGTAAATAATTATCATGGAAGCTTCTGATTAGAGTATTAAACTGACTATCCATTTGTTACATCAGGCACACAATATCTGTAACGACGATTTTCCCCAGAAGATTCACAAAGTCCTTTTACTTCAATTACATCACCCGGTCGTGCCCCAATCCATTTCGCCATAGGGTCTTGAGAGTCTATTTTTGGAAATGATCTTGGAACACTTACATTGAATTCCTTCATAACTGATTCACTTTCTTCATTTGTAAGAATTCGGTGAGATGGGACATACCGATGGTTTGAAATATCAAATTGTAAATGGCGTGTTTCAAAGATTTGAACTAATGGATTGTTTCGGTCTGTAATGTGATTTCTTAATATAGTTAAAACTGATTCCGATGGTCGTGATGGACTTGTAATTAAAATTCCACTATTATGATTGTTTTCTTTTGCATACGTAAGAAAGGTATTCAATTCCTTTTCAGATACGCGTGTTTTAGTACTGAAAATAATAAGTAATCCTGCAAACGTATACATTTTTGTTTCGTCTAAAGGGTTGCCTAAAGAATCAAAGTCTTCCGCAACCAAACCGCGAGCAGTTAACATAGATTTTAAAGTTTTTAGTGCAATACTCTCCATTGTTTTAGTATTCATCAAATATGAAAATATGATTCCATTTTTTACATGCTTACAATAAATGAATACTTCAGTAATTTTAGCAATTATAGTCGGACTTATTGCAGTCTTGTATTTAAGTAGCGTTCGTGAAGGCTTTGTTCCTGAATTTTTAGACCAAGGAAATGTCAAGCGTACTGCTGAAACATCTTCTTCTTCCTATGCTCAAGAAACAAACCATTTTAAACCAACAATTCCTCCAGCTGAACCTATTCCAGGAATTGAAACTCCTTTCCGAGTAAATGCGTACAATTCTTACCAACCTCTTTAAATTTTTCCATTCATATTGAATTCAACGAGTTCATTACCATTTTTGTCAAAGTAATAAACATTTCCACAAAAATCGGTATCACATTCTCTAGTACACTCTATTCTTGAATAGTGTTCATCAGGAATTATTGTAAAATCAGTATATGCGATAATATTATTGAAATATTTCGTATAAATGTATTCTTTTGCAAAATGTTGGTCTGTCTGATAATAATCAATCGTCATATTTTTACTTTTAACAAAATCCTTATAACATTGTTGAATATTCGTGTTAGGCAATTGTTTAAATCCACTTAATCCACCCATTAAAGGTTCTGCATGCCAAGGATGATCGCGAATAGTAAACCCAAGATACTCAGATTTTAAAAATTGTTCAATACACCAAATATCGCGTTTTCCAAACCGACTATCTGCATCTCGGAGAAATAAAACTTCTACAAATGGATTATCTAATGGAAACCAACGAAATATCATCATTCTTAAAGTATTGTTTAGCGTAGGAATCAATTTTACATTATTAAAAGTTTTATACTGGTCTATATATTCTTGCGGAACATCATTTCCTAAATAAATCCAAGTTTCATATTCTGGAAATAATTCAGAAATTTGTTCTAAATTTCTAATCATTCCTTTACAGTATTTAGGATTAGTTCCAAACACACAATAAGAAAATACCTTTTTAGGAATTAAACTTTGTTTACTTTTTTCAATAATTTCTTTATACGTATAGTATATATTTTCAACATTATACCTATTTCCTAACACTGTATTTATACATTCAATATCTACTTGTATTTCTGAAAATATACCATCATATATTCTATTTATCCAATCATCGCAAAACCAATTTTTAATAGACGGATGGAAAAAGTATCCAAAAATATCTAGATGTTTTCTATGAACAAATGCATTTTCAATAACAGGAGGATTTCCATCACGAATTCTTCCATCATAGTTTTCTTTATAACATGGACCAACTACTCCAATATTATTATGTTCTTTTAACTTTGTAATAAATTGTGTAGTCCACCCAGAAGTTAATAATTCCACATCATCTCCTATTTGAAAAAAGTAATCATAATTTATTTCAGCATCATAATAAGCTATTCTAGCTAATTTATTCCATGCACTAGCAGGTGCATGTTGACAATCTGTTAACTGAAAAGTTTTAAAATCATCCATTAGAGCCGGTTCAAACTTTTTATAAAATTCATCATCATCATCAAATCCTATAAAAAATGTATAATTATAATTTTCTTCCTTTGTTTTCAAAAAAGAACGATATAAAATTTTAAAAAGAGGAGTATCTCCAAGACTATCATAAGTTTGATTTCTTGAACATACTGGAACTAAAATAGCTATATTATACATCTAATTATTTATACTAACATCTATCCACTCTAAATCTTTCATATTAAATTTGATTTTAAATGGGTCACCGTCCATATAACTTGGATAACATTCAATANTTTCATCAATTACACGAAAAGAAACACAATATTCCACTGTATTATTTTTGAAAACAAATGGAAGACTTACTCGTAGTGGTTTATAATTATTCTGTTCAAGTTCTATGAAACAATGATAATAAATTCGGTTGTCTCCATAATGTACAAAATGAACAAGCATCCACAATTTATCATTTACAATCTTTGGAGGAGCAGAACCGCGAAACACGCTAAATAAAGGAGGTGTATCATAACTAATCATAATTTTTAATTCATTATTTATAATCTTTCCAATTCTAAATGGACTGTAATCATAAATAATTATGTCTTTATCATCAATTGGCATCCAGTTTTTCTCACATTCTTTATTGAAAGGAGAATTTATAACTTTAGAGTTTTTATAAGCATTATTTTCATAATCATAGTCTCCTGATATCATACCAATTTTATCAAGATATTGACGATAGTTAGTAGCAATAAATTTTATAGTATCATTTTCTTTATAAATACGAATATCTTCAAGTCCTTTTACGTTACTATNTTTTTCAGGTAAGTTCACAGTAGAGTCGTCCATTTTAGCAATACATTCTCCTGTTTCAATATTTACGTATGCATTTTTAGTTTGAATAGGAGACCCATCTTTCGTTCTATATTGTCCATCGGTTGGTTTCAAATAATTTACATACCGAACATTGGNAAATGGATAATGTAATAATGATACTGCAGATGCTCTAAAATCTTCTCCAAATACACTAGGAATTGGAAGTGGTGTAGTTGTGTTTGAAATAGGTTGTGTATAAAACTGAAGATTACTAACTACATTTGAAATATGAACATCTTGTTTTAATAAATATATAATTGAAGATTTAAGTCCAACTTTTTTATCTGGGTTTACATAATAATCTAAAATACTTGCTTCATAATCAAATCCTCCATTATTTTGAAAAGAATCAACAAAAAGCACATCATCTTTTGGATATGAAAGCATCCTTCCAAGTCGCATATAATGATATGCTTTATANCATTCGCCTTTTTCTCTAAAGTATTTTGTTAATTCATAAATCGGTTCAGCTCTGTGTTTATGAAAATTGTAAGCACGTTGCATCCATTCTTCAAATTTAGGTATATTTTGCATGTATAGATGACACATACCTACACGATATGCAGCAAACCAAGCTTCTTCATACCATTTTCCAACTTTAAATCTCTTTTTATACCATTTTTTTGAATTTTCAAAATCATTAGATTCAAAATAAGATTGTCCTAGATAAAACATATATCGTTCATTTTCCGGTTCTTCTTCTAATCCTTTTACTAATGCTTCAATATCTCGTTTCATTTTATCACCTGTTAAATTACGACCTCCTAATCTACGACTTTCCATCCAAAAATCTGTAGGAAGTTTAAACATTTTAGAATTTGGTTTATTATTCGTTGGATATTCATGTAATACTCCTCTATATATCCATCCATCATTTGCTTTAAAAATTTGTCCTCTATCATATTTTAATTTTCCCTGTTGAATTTCAATTGTACATCCATTTGGTTTTTCTTTTTCAATAATGTTATGTAAAAGTTCTCGCCCATTTGATGGAAATGTCATTAAATCNTCTGCATCAATTACTAAAATATAATCCATCTTTCCATCACATAATGCTAATGCTTCAGACCTGTTGTGACCAAAATTTTTCCATGGACGTTCATGAACTTCTCCTTCAATTCCTTTTTCATTGTAAAAATCTTTAATCTTATTAATTGTATCATCTGTAGAACCCGTATCAACTATACAATATGTATCTATTAAAGGGAGGGTACATCCCAATGATTCATGTATGATATGGGACTCATTTTTGACTATCATACATAACCCAATCTTTACCATTTATTCACTTCATTCTCATAATGTTAAAATAGTCTTTTCTTTTGGATGTTCTGGAAATGTACCATTTTTACGATGGGTTTCAATATCGTTCCAAACAGATTGTAGACTTTCTATATTATCAGATAACCAATTTATATCTTTTTGTATTGTCTTATTTCTCCAGTTGTTGAGAACCCAATAAAATATCATCCATTCTGATTTATCTTCTTTTAATACTTCTCGTCTCCAAGTTGCTACATCTCGTTTATCATCAATTTCCTTATAAATAACTTCTTTATCATCTTCTGAAATAGCAAAGAATGATTTATATTCTGCTTTAGAATCCATCCAATCAGTATAAGTTACATTTTTGAAACCCATTTCAATATATTCACATTCTGTCATTTCAGTACATTCCATTTGAAGTTGCATTTGATGATAGTATGCGTCTGGAACCGGAGTTTCATCTGAAAACACACGAGAAATAGGACATTTAAATTCTACCAATTTTCCATATCGGAAATCTTCTGGGTCTTGTGTGATAATGATTCCATCAGGTGATGCTCCAAGAAATGAAATCTTTGGATGGGGCACACAAGTAATATCGGGTATTTCAATATTTCCTTGAAGTTTACAATAAATACCTTTTGCTATTGGTTCAAATCGGGTTCCCCAAATGAGTGCTCTTGCCCCGGGTCCTTCAGAGAAACTTCTTGGAACTAGTTTGGACATAATTAATTCGTGTCTGGCAGCTGGACTTGCATCTTTTAACCCCTTCCAAATTTCAGATGCTGTGAGCATAGAGCCTCGTTTCAAATGCCACGCTGCAGTTCGTTGGTCGTTAATACCATATTGTTTAATTAAATTTGTAACTTTTTGTTGCATCCTTATCTAATACAACCCTTTTACATGTATACGACTTAAAGTTATCAATGCAGCAAATACAATCACAAGAAGAATGGGTGCTTTATCGCCTAAATAAATTTTATTCAGGAAACGGTAATCTTCAAAGAATAAAGAATATATTAGAAGGAAATTCAGAACTTTCTTTAAGATTAATTGATTGGTTTGTTACTAATTATGCAAAGAAGTATAATATTGGTTATACTACTAAAAATCAACGATATGTTGTAGTTTATTTGTCTTATAAGTCTCACTTAAAGGCTTATAGTAAGAGAATGTTTGACCCATTCTGTAGATGGAAGCGTATTCGTTTTCAAGATATAGAAACTACAGTAGGACAATTAAATTTCTTTGAATGGGCGATTACTGATGAAGTATTAGATTATATTGAATCGCACCGAGAACAAATTCATAATGATATGGAAACTAGATTACATTCTACAAAAGTAGTTACAAATCCAAACAAAAAGAGACACGAACTTTCTCAATCCGCTACCAATTCCTTAAAATATCATACTACAAATGTTACCGTTAAATTTGATTAAGGAAAAGTGTATTTAATTAGTAAATGTTTTCAACTTTAAGAAATAACCTTATATATACCGACATAAGTCCAGATATTATTGAACACGATCTTGATATAGATAGTGATTTGTGGAATTACGATGGTATAGATGTCTACCGTGGAAGTTTTGACCCGAGATATACGTCCCAAAACTTGCAAGTGTATTGGTTATATGATGATAATTCAAACAGAGTGGGATTAGCCGAACATGAAATAGATGACCCAGAAATATTTCAAGCACTCTGGTTCAAAGATACTCCATTTGGAACTTTGTTTCAGGAAGATGGTTGGAAATCAAAAAACATGACATTATGGTCTATGATTTCAAACGAGGCATTCCAAGATTGTTTGGAAGATGATTTTAAACATGTAAGAGATTGGGCACTTCAAAGTGGTAAACTTTTATTGTTTCCAAGTATGTTACAGTCACAATTAAAAATATACAGCTGTGCAAGTTGTAAAAAATACAGCCTTTCGTTTCCAAAAGACTGTACGAATATTATTTCTAATTTTTTAAATTTTTCTGATTTTTCTATTTTATTTCTAGATGATTCTTTTGTAGTTTATGACCCTCCAAAAGATTCTAAATACCTCCAGCGTTTACACGACGCTTACGAACAGGAGCAGCAGGAATCTGAGCCTGAACAGGCTGGTCAAGAGGAGTTGAAGGAATATCTTCCTGAGCAAATTCCTCATGAACAGGTTCTTCCTGAACAGGAGTCGCAGTTGGAGTAATTTCTTCTTCCACATCTTCTGATGCAAATATATCAGCTGCAGTAATACGAGCCTTTGGAAATACTTGTGCCCTATTTAAGCGCCAAGTCACACCAAAGCTTCCACCAGCAATAACATAAATTGAACCGGAAATAACCATTTTTACATCTACTCCTTTAGGGAAGATAGAAGCAAGAGATTCTGGTGTTGCATAGACTGGATTGTTAGACGAGTCTACGATTTCTGTAGAAACCTTGTTATCATACACAGGTAGTTTGATTCTGAAACTTGGAGGATATTTTCCATTTGGAACATACTCTCCGTCTATTTTGTCAACAGAGACACTCAATATCTTTTTGTAACTATCTCTAATAGCTTCTTCTGAACGCTTTTTACCAAACCACTTTACACTGTTTTCAACAGCTTGTTGGATAATTCGTTCATCCAAATCAAGGAGGAAATTGTAGAATCTCCCAATATCTCCTTCTACTTCAGGAGCTTTATCTTTTCCGTAAGGGTCACATCCTTTAAGAGACCCAATAAGAGTATAACTGGTGCTTCCATTTTCACTGTCTTTTATCAAGACTCCGGCGGGAAATCCAGTTCTTGGAACTAAGATTTGTAAGTTTTGACCTTCGTGTTTAAAGTTGATGCTTGGATTGCGACCTGTTTTAGCTTGACCTACTACAAAAGTGACATTATCTGCATTAAGATTTCTTACATTAACTGGTAAAGTATTCATTTTATTCGTGTTATACTATTACTATACTTAATAACCGTAAATCCGTTTTCAACGAAGCTTTTTACTTTTAACAAATGTTATGTGCTTCTTGTAAGAATGCAACTTCAAAAGAAAGATGTAGGGCGAATGCACTTCAAAATTTACAATTTTGTGGAAAACACTTAAGAGTTAAAAGTCCAAGATTGTGGACGGTAGTAAATAATGTTCCTCCAAAAGTTCTTATGATTCAAAAAATTTGGAGAGGATACTATATAAGAAATTGGATTAAACAAGCAGGTCTTGGGTGTTTAAAAAGGTCACTTTGTCATAACGAAGAAGAGTTAGTTAGTTTAGAACCAATTTCTAAAATTTATCCACTTGATTTCTTTAGCTTTGAAGATGGTGGTAAACTATGGTGTTTTGATATAAAAAATTTAGCATCTATAACTTTTACTAAACGAAACCCAACAAATCCATATACTAGACAATTATTACAGTTAGATACTCGTCGTAGATTACGAAGAATGTGTCAACGAAAATGTATCAATTTAAAATCACTTGAAATAAATGGTGGTTGGATAAATATTTGTCAAATTTTAGAAGAGAATGGATTTGAAGATATAAATCCATTAATATTTGAAACTATGAATAAAACACAATTTACTATATTTCTTCAATTATTAAAAACAGATTTAGAAGCCTTATCTGCAGAACAACCAAGAAACACTACTAGACAAAAACTTTTTATCATGACAAAACATATTTTGAAAAAGTATACTCCATTTGTAAATCAAAACGATGCTTATAGAAAAACTCTTTCATTTTTACACATACTTCTTCAAACACCAAATCCATATCCGTTATGTTTCGCAATCGTCGGAAGTTTATCAAGATTGTGATTTAAACAGGTAAGGATTATACTAAGTATATCAAGCGCGTTAGAAATGGAATCAATTAAGACTGTTACTAAAACAAACAAGATGCCAACCGACAAGAAGACCTCAAAGAAGACCGAGAGCCCTGCCGCCGCCACAGTAGCTGCAACTGCCCCTGCAAAAACTAAGAAAACTGCCGCAAAAGCCGAAGTGACCGTTCCAGTAGTTGCTTCTACTCCAGCTCCTGTTGCGACCGAGACTGCTCCAGTTGCCACTGAGACTCGTANCTCCTCAGTGATTCTCTCTGAGCTCCAAGACCATCTTAAGGCTCTTGGTTCTGAGTTCTCTTCTCGTGCTCGTGCTTTGGTTGCCGAGGCCGGAGAGGCTCTCAAGGCACTCAAGCGTGATGCCCGAAGCTCTAAGCAAAGACGCAGAAAGGACCCATCTACGATGACTGTCGAGGAGAAGTCTGCTTGGGAGGCTCGTCGTGCAAACAACGCCTTCTTGAAACTCCGACCAATCACCGATGAGTTGTGCTCTTTCATGGGAGTTCCAGCCAAGTCTCAAAAGTCTCAAACTGATGTGACCAAGTTCATCTCCAACTATGTCAAGGAACACAACTGCTATGACCCAAGCTTCAAGCGTAGAATTATTCCTGACGCCAAGCTCGGAAAACTTTTACGAGTCAAGGATGGACAAGAAGTCACTTACTTGAACCTCCAATCTTTCTTGAAGGTTCATTTCATTAAGCCAACTACTGCATAAATAATTAATTAAAAGGTGTTATCACCATATAATGCGTCAAACGGCGACTTATATGATGAAACTTACTTAGTTTTATAACTCTGCGTCTGTAAGAATCAATTCATGGGGCAATTCCAAATACAATATCGTACTGAAAAATGNAGTAGTTCTTCCATCCAATATCATTGACCTAATTTTTGAATTTTCAAGAATGGTAGAAAGTAATCTATGATATAACAATTCTTTCTTTACAGTTTTCTTTATCTGAATTCTACATACTTTTCCATCCCATCCACACATATTTCCGCTACATGATTTTTCATCTTTAAATTGTCCACACGGAGTTCTTATTTTAGATAAAAATTTATGAGGATTTTCAATATTTACGAATTGTGTAGTTTCTTCAAACCATTGTTTAAAAAGTGGTTCTACTTTTAATTGATTAGGTCTTATTTCTTGTAGCTCTTTTCGTAATTGTAAATAATCAGATTCTAAATCTTTTGTTAATTGAAAAAGTAAAAATTCATATACTTCTGATTGATACGATATTTCATTATAAGTTTTCTTTAATTCTTCTGAATGTTTTCCAAATACTAAGTTAGCTTCTCCAATATCCCTAATAGTTTCAATAACTTCTAACTGTTCTACTTTATTATTCTTTATTGGTAGTACTGGAATTCGTAACCCACTTTGTGTAAGAACTTCTACCGTTTCTCCTAAATTATTACCTAAATCTTCTACCCATTTGTATCCTACTGCAGTTTTCTGTGCAATTTTTAGATATTCTAAGACTTTATCGTGAGAAGGAAGTTTCGTTACTTCAGAATATCCTGAAAGTTTTGGTTGTGCAATCGTTGGAAGAGGAGTAGGAGAAAATGGAAGAATAATTTTTTCTGGAACATAAAATGCTTGTCCACGCAAATAAGGATCTAATATAACACTATAATCATCAGTAGAAATTTGTGACATAACTTTTAAAGCCGTTTCATAAGAAGGAATATCAGTTAAACACGCAGTATTTCGTAAACTTTCAAGTTCCATATAAGTTTCCTTTTTAAATGGTCTTTCAAATATATTCACATTATAATTCATTATCTTCTTATTTCTTACCACATATGCTAAGATATCCAATTCAACATCTGTTTGTAAAATAACAATTCCACGGCTTCTTGGTTTTACTATTTTTGAGTAAAACATACATCCTAACGTATTAGAATTTAAAAATATGCGAAATACATCACATTGAAGCGTTAGTGCAGTATATTCAAGGTCTTCAATTAAACTCAATTCTTTTCTATGATATGCATCATCAATTCCAGAAATTAACTTTGAAAGATTTTCAATAACGATATCATCTTTTTCAATTGAAGTAATAGATTTCAATTTATTAGAAATTGTAGATACATGGGTATCAGATGGTTTATTCCACGTTCTTAAGAATGAACATTTTAATACAGTTTCTATAGCGTCTTTTGGAGATGGAAGTGTAATATTTATATTTAAAAATGTTGATAAATTCTCAGATGGTCTTCCTAATCCAACTCTAAAAAATCCAGAAGTATTTGAAGCCAATCTTCTACCTTTATCAAAAAATTCATATTTTTCATTAATTTTTAATCCATTTATAAGTTTTTCTGATAAAAATGCATTTCTGAATTCTTCAATATCAGTTTTATTTTCTCCTAAAATATAATATTTGTCATCTGTATCTTCTTCTATTTCTTTATTTTTTCTTGATTGGTCTGTTTTATAACAACATGGAAGATTTTTTCCATTGATAGGAGATTTATAATTTTTAAATCCAGGATAAAGAAATTCACGACTTATTAAAGGAAATTCTTTTGGATCATCAGAAGCTTTTGTTTGTAACTTTCCTTTACATTCAGGACATCTTTTTAAACCATCCTTTGTTACTTCTAATTGAGATTCTTGTAAAGGTATTTGGTCTCTCATACACCAATATTCTGGACAAATTACTTTTCCGTCTGGATTTTCTAAATCTATTATTTTTGATTTTTCTAAATATTTTCTCGGGTCATACTTTGTATTAGAAACTCGTTTCAAATCATTTTCACTCATAATAATTGGCTGATATGGTTGTTGACATTGTTTAGGATAAGTAGAACCTGGAAAATTAAAAGTATCTGGGTCAAATTCTTGTAATCTGTTTTTAAAATAACTATAAATACTTCTTTGTTCTTTTTCAGTGGAAATTGTAGGAAATTCTTCTGGAGTAGTTTGTTGTTTTTCAAGAGGTTCTTCTTCAAATTGTTTCAAATACGCTTCTAAATCAGGATCTGTTTCTGTATCATCTTCAGCCTCATATTCAGGTTGAACATATATATCCGATTTTTGTGCTTTACGAGGACATAATTTATCCAATTCGTCGGATTTTGGATTAGAAAGAATATATCGTAAAATATTTGCATATTTAAGTGGAAATTCTAAATTATTTACTGAAGAAACGTTTATAGATTTTGGTTTCAATTCTAATGTTGGATATCCTCTAAAATCTTTTTCTAATAATTTAGGATTATCTTCTATTTTTGATTGTATTATTTCAATTAATTTGTAAGCTTGGGGAATTGTAACAGATAATTCTTCTGCTATTTTAGAATTTATTTTAGAATAATCTGTACCTATATTTTCTCGTAAAATTTTAATTATCTTAATATCTGTAGTAGAAAGACCATAATTTTCATAGTCAGTTCTTAAAAGTTTAAACTCTGATTTTGTTTTATCTGAAATATCAAATACATTTGAAATACATTGAAATCGTAATAAATCAAATTTTTCTAAAGAATTATCATAGTTTGCAGAAAAATCCAATTCTTGAAGTTCCCATCTTTGAAAATTCAAATCTGTTTGTGTAAGAAATGGGATAATTGCATCAAATGTAGAAATCCATTTAAAAATAGATTCTTTTAAGTCTTCAATAGTTTCAGTGTTTCCGCTATCTCTATAACTATTAATAACCATATCTCTATCAGTAATTGCTACCCTATCAAACTCATTTTTTGATGTACCACGATACAACAGTAAGGTAGGAATGTCACGAAAAGGTTTTGTAGNGGCCCACCAAGCTTTCCAAATTTGAATATCTACAAATGGCTTTTTGTTGTTTGGGTCTTCTACATAAAATTTATGTCTTGTTACTTCTTTTTCGGAAGTAAAAAATCCAATATAGGGTATTTCTTTTGATAATGTTAATCCATAGAATAACTGTTCAAATCTCGTACTAATTNCTGAACCAAAGTCAGTTTCAACCCAAGGAATATAAAATTTTATTTTACTAATTGTGATTGATTCTGGTTTTGGAGCAGGTAATTTTAATAATCCACTTAATAATTCTGAGTTTTTATTCAAAAGCCTTATAGATTCATCAGATAATCTGTTTGGAGTTTGAGGTGTCATGTAAGGAAAATATACTAATATAGATTGTTCAGCAACTTCGTCATAAGGTCTTATTAAAAATCTAATTACTTTACGATGGTCATATAATGTTGAATATAATGTTTTATTTTTAGGATTAGGCAACATTGCAGATAATATTTTTGAAGAACGATTGTTTTCAAAGTTTAATGGAAGAATGTATGATTTTTCTTCCTCTGTTCCAAAAATACGATATTCTACAAATTCTGAAATAGGTTCATATATAGGTTTTAATTCTGGAGGATATGACATCCATGTAGGTTTATCGTATGAAACAAATTGAACACTTGTGTTTGGTAAATGATACTCTGATTGATACTTTTCAAATATATCTTTGGTAATTGGTTCTCCATTGTAAGATATTCTATTAAACAATGCTTCCCATCGTCTTGGATCAGATGTATAATAATCGGATGGTAGTTGGAGTCCGACCAATATAAAAAGACGGTCTGGATGAATTTGTAAAGTATTGCCTATCTGTTGTCTAACTGTTTCTATCGTATCATCCTCAAAGAAAGATACATTATATCTATTCTTTGAAGTATAGTCTAAAACTTCACTACGAAGCATCTTATTTATAATGGGGAATCAGTTATCGTCATACCACAGTACGGCGTCGGCTGTCTTGCATAATTCACTTCTTGGTAAATCCCTACCTTAACACCGTCTTGTAGAATTCTTCTAAAATTAGACCAGAATTCTGGCGTATGTCCGGTTGTGGTTGTCATTAAATGTGCCATCTCGTGTAAAATTACAAACATTACAGTATTATTATCAACAAATTCATAAGGAGGTGTTTTATTTCGTAAACAAATTACGATTTTATCACCTTTGTTTTCAGAATAAGACGTACTATCTGCATCCAAATC
>JGI24890J29729_1000576_pt1 | contig 21841 bp, 31 predicted proteins | sample FreactcultureFD7_FD_29729 | JGI IMG/M metagenome (IMG submission 29729)
TTCAGGGCATATTCGTAAATTTGTCTACTACCCTATTCAAGTAACTGCATCTCAATCTCAAGCCCTCACAGGAAACTAATTATGCAAGATATCTGCCTATCATTCACAGACGAAGCCCAATCAATTCCGATTCTTTATACCATCGTGCCTACTGAGTATGTGCTAAATGCCAAAGGCAAACCGACCAAAGAAGTAAAAACCGAGTCGTATATGACTCCAAATTACCAAAATATCAGCGTACTCGGCACAGTTTATCAGCGACCACCAGAGCCAACACCCGAAGATTATGTGCCGATTCCTTACCCACCGCCTAATTATGGTGTGAATATTCGACTGCTTGATGGTGAAGATATTGAGCCATTAAGACCTTTTATTGTTGAACCAAAGAACCCTATAAGGGTCTGGGCATAGTATGTTTGGACAAGCTCCTTTTTCAACAACATCTATCTCTGGTTTATATAATTGGGGAACAAGAAATGTAAAAGCTATTATTGCAACAACTACTAGTACTTCTACGTTTATGTTTTTAAGGGGTAAATTAGTTAGTGTAGTATCTACAACAACAGTTAGTTTTATTAAAGCAATAAAAATAACTTTGTCTACAGTTTCTACTTTTACATCAACACTTATAAAACAAATTCCTAAGTATTTTATTACAGTAGTTAGTAACAGTACAGCTACATTTACTAGAAATATAAACAAACTAATTAACACTACTGTAACAAGTACAGTTAATTTTGTTAAAGCTATTAATAAGATTTTTAGTATTGTAATAGTATCAACAACAGCTACTTTATTAAAACCGTTTACTCGTGTAGTAACATTATTTAAAACAGTAACAAGTACATTAACATTAATACACAATATTAATAAACTGTTTTTTGTTGTAAGTACTACTACTAGTAGTTTTACAAAATCAATAAATAAAATATTAAGTATTGTTAATAGTGTAATTGTTAATTTATATCAGCAGTTCGTACAGAAGTTTGGTGCTGTAGCAAAATATACTTTTATAGTTCAACCTAAAAAGTTAGCAATAAATATTATAAAAGTAAGTACATTAATTGTAACTAAAACTAAATCAACTAAATATTAATATTATGGCAGAATCTTTTTCTTATAAAATTACCGGGGAATCAGAGTTGTTTACTTTTGATTTTAGTCAAGTACTTACACCTGCAGAAACAATATTAACAGCTAGTTGTAGTGTTATTGTAATGAGTGGTACTGACTCTAGTCCAAACTCTATTCTTTATGGTACACCCGTTATTGTAAATAAAACAGCATCACAAAGGATTGTTAGTGGTGTTAGTGAAGTTACTTATCGATTACAAATGACAATTGTAACATCACAAAGTAATACTTATGTTGGTGTTGGCGATTTAACAGTCTACGAGGCAAACTTAGTTTAAATTATGAGTTATCAATCAAACTACATTAGAGGTAATTGGAAAGCTATTTGTGAGTCTTGTGGTAGAATAGTAAAGGCTTCTGAATTACGTCAACGCTGGGATGGTTTTATGGTTGACAATCGTTGTTGGGAACCTAGACAGCCCCAAGACTTTGTCAGGGGTGTAGCTGATTATCAAGCTCCTCCGTTTACAAGACCAGAACAACAGGACGTGTTTATTCCTGTAACTTATATAATGGGTTATGATGGACAGACGTTTATAAAACCTGTACAACTATCTACCACTGTTATGATGCTTGTAAGTCGTATTATAGGTAAACCAATCCTATCAGCAGTACAAACAAGTGTTACAACTCTAGTTGCTTTGTATCTTAAAAAGCCTAGATCAATTAATACTTACTCTATTAATAATAATACTATAGGATAATTAATATGTCAAACATGTCGTTTGCTAATAATGCTGCAACTACATTGTCAGCTGATATAACAAACTCAGCAACTACATTAACTGTTCAGTCAGGAACAGGTGCTTTGTTTCCAACACTTACGGGTAGTCAATACTTTTATTGTACACTTGAAAATGGTTCTGGATCTAGTCGTGAAATTGTTAAAGTAACAGCAAGGTCTACAGATACGTTTACAATTGTACGAGGACAAGACGGTACTTCTGGTACTGCTTTTGTTTTAGGTAGTAAAGTAGAATTAAGATTAGTTCGTGCTAATCTACAAGACTTTGCTTTGTTAGATGAAGCTAACACTTTTACACAACAACAAACAGTTAGTTCTGGTATTAAATTTTCAGATGCTACAGTACAGACAACAGCGTTTGTAGGCAATGCTACTTATGCAACAACAGCTGGGTCAGCTACAACTGCAGCATCTATATCATCAAATGGCGGTTTGCAAAATATGACCATTAATAATCTTGGTTCTTTGGTTATCGGCACTTTTAACGATTATGGTTCTCCAGGATATGGCCCAACACGAACATCTGGTAGTAATATATCTGGCGGTTCAATTAAAGTCGCTTATCAGGCTTACCAAGGGAGTTATGAGAATCCTGACATTGGGACTGTTTATCTTGAATATGACCTTTACACAACACTTCCTGGAACTTGGAAATGGTTAGGTGGTGCTGGACCTAGTGCTCAATTGTTTGTTCGTGTCGCTTAATAGAGGAAAATTATGTTAACTATTGAATCAGCATCAAACCCAATATACACAACAGCAGATAATGATGTTATTAATTTAAATGTAAAATTTGTTGAGTTTAATGAAGTATTACCTTTTAATGCAACACCAACAGACTCTATGCCATATGGTGTAGAACTTTACAACAGAGCTAAAGCGGGTGAGTTTGGTCCTATAGCTTTATACGTAAATCCTTCTGTTAAAACACAACCAGAATCAACAGGGACTTTTGAAGAAGGAAAATATTAACTATGTCTGATTTAGAAACAAGAATTGTTAAGCTAGAATTAATCATACAAAATCATGAACAAGACATTAAAGAGTTAAGAGAAACTTCTATTTCTATGAAAGATACTTTACATTCAATTGAAAAGAATCTTAATCAAATAAAATATATAGCTGTTGGTGCTTTGAGTATGGTTATTGCACAATCAATGGGTATTGATAAAGCCCTTAAACTTATAATTGGAGCTTAATATATGTCATCGACATACAGTGTAACACGTGATCAAATTATTACAGCAGCTTTAATTAAGCTTGGTGTAATAGAAATTGGTGATGTACCTGATTCTGCTACAGTAGCTCATTTATCTCTTAATTTAAATTTGTTAATTAAACAGATGGCAACAGATGGATTAAAGATATGGAAAACTACCGAGTTAGTATTCTCAGTTGCTACAAACAAAGTTAATTACATAATGGGAGGTCCTAATAGTATTGTTATGTATGATAGTTATGATACTACATTTAGCACTCCTATTGTTGATAAACCCCTTAAAATTATTCAAGCATTTTATAGAAACAATTTAGTAACTCCTCCTATTGATGTTNCTATACAGATACTCTCTAAACAAGAATATAACATATTAGGATCTAAACAATCTACAGGTGTTGCTAATAGTATTTTTTATGATCTTAAACAAAACTATGGTATACTATCTGTTTATTTAGAACCTAATTCTTTTGTAGCAGCTAACTACAGTTTGCATGTAGTAGCTCAAATGCCAATGAATGATTTATTAAGAGGACAGGATATACCTGACTTTCCTAATGAATGGATGAATTGTTTAATGTGGAATTTATGTGATCAAGTTGCTCTTGATTATCAAGTACCTCAAAATCATAGACAAGAATTTATGGCTAAAGCTAAAGTGTACAGAGATCAAATGACTGACTTTGACGTTGAAAGTACTAGTACATTCTTCCAACCTGATTTAAGAATGAAAAACTATAACACAGGAAATATTACTTAATGGCACAAGATAGAGTCCCACTTACACAGCCACTAGAAACTCGTGACGGCACTTTAACAAAAGATGCTAAAACATACAATGGCTATTTTGAAACTAGAGAGGGCAAACGTGAGTTTGTCAAACGTCCTGGTTTGTTGGCAGTAGGGTCTACTCTACCTAGTGGTGTGGCTCAAGGTCTTACATACTTTAATGGATATTTGTATGCTGTAATTAGTAATACAATTTACAAAATAAATCCCACAACATACGCAACAACTACAGTATGTACTATTACAGGTACTATAAACGGATCTCCAGCTGAGTGTTATTTTTCACAGACACTTAACAATGGTTATTTGTTTATACACAATCAAGTTAATGCTTATTTAATTAATGGTAGCACAGGAGATGTAACTACTCTAGGTAATGATAAAGTACAGAGTATTTTTATTACTAATGGTGGTTCTGGTTATAATAGTGCAGATACTATAACGTTTAGTGCTCCTCCTACAGGAGGTACAACTGCTACAGGTACTTTAGTTGTATCTAGTGGTGTTATAACTGGTGTTACTATTACAAACAGAGGTACTGGGTATGTAACAGCACCTACATTTACAATTACTACTGCTACAGGTAGTTCTTTTGCTGGTACTGTATATCTTACATTCTTTCCAACAGGACCTTTAGTTCCTGGTGCTGTATTTATTGATACATACATTGCTGTAGGTTTACCTAATGGTAGAGTCTATACTTCTGATGTTGGTGATCCAACTTCGTGGAATGCTCTTAGTTATTTAACAGCAGAACAACAACCTGATAATTTAGTAGGCATTGCACGACATTTAAACTACGTCTTATCATTTGGACAATGGTCCACAGAATTCTTTTATGATGCTGGTAACGCTACAGGTTCTCCTTTAAGTCCAGCTAATACTTATACTATTGAATTGGGCTGTGCTAATGGCGATTCTATAGTTTCTTTTGAACAAACTATTGTATGGGTAGGCACCTCCCTTACAGTAGGTACTGGAGTATACCTAATTGATGGTGTAACTCCTACAAGAATATCAACACATTACGTAGATCGTATTATTAACAATAGTAATCTACAAAACGTTAAAGCATACTCTGCTAAAATTAATGGACACATGTTATATGTATTAACTATGATTGACATTAACAAAACTATTGTTTATGATATGAATGAAAAACAATGGTATGTATGGACATCTTATACAACAGGTACTTCTACATACGGTACAGCAGGTATATTAGACGAACAGTTTTTTAAACCAACATATTTTGCTGGTAACGGATTAAATTATTTTGTATTAGATTATGATACAGGTGCGTTATCTTTAATAAATGATTTGTATTATACTGATAATGGGTATCCTATTTATTATAGAATAGTAACAGATAACATAGATAATACAACTTCTAAACGTAAATTCTATAGTCGTATAGAAATAATTGGAGATAAGATTCCAGCTGTTATGATGATACGTCATACTGAAGATGATTATAGATCTTGGTCTAATTATAGGTCGGTTAATTTATCGGTTAATAGGCCACAACTAACTGCTTGTGGTTCAGCAAGAAGACGTGCTTGGGAATTTCTATGTACAGAACCAAAACCATTACGACTTGATTGTGCTGAGGTTACTTACACAATAGGTGAAATGGAAAACGAAGGTATGATGCCTTCTAATTATAGGAAATCATAATGGATTTAGTTAATAACACTATTGAAAAAGTACGGTTTAGAGAGAGTATTTTAAAAACACAACATGGAATAGCTAAATTAATTGAGGATAAACAGATACCAGACATGATAGATAGCTGTCCTTTAACACATTATTATACTCCTATGGATGAAGAATATGGTTGTGGTACTTATGCTCGTCAGATTTTTGTACCTAAAGGCACTTTGATCATTGGTAAAATACACAGACATCAACATCTTAACTTTATTATGAAAGGTAAAGTATCTGTATCAACAGAGTTTGGTGTTAAATATTTAGAAGCTCCTTGTGTTTTTGTATCAGAAAAAGGACTTAAACGTGCTGTTGTAGCAGAAGAAGATACTATATGGGTAACTGTTCATTTAACTAAACATCTTGGTGAAGAAAACCTAGATAAGATGGAAGAAGAAGTTATAGCTCCTGAATATAAAGATTTAGGATTAATAGATTCTACACAAGAATTAATTAAACTACAAGGAAATACACAATGACATTTGCAGTTGTAGGAACAATTACGTTAACTGAGGCTGCTGCTGGTGTAGCTATAGCCGGTGGTGTAAATTCACTTACAGGCGGTGGGATTACAAACGCTCTTGGTATGGGCAACAAATCAGGTGCACCCAATACATCCCCAGGACAATCAACACAAGCAGATCCGTATGGTCAATACAGACCTGGTGATGCTGCTTTGTTGCAGAAATATTATAATGATCCCAGTATGATAACTAATGATCCTGGGTTTCAAGCACAACAAAATGCAGGTATGCAAACTACTCAAAGAGGTTTAGCAGCTTCTGGACAATCTCAATCTGGGAATGAGCAAACAGCTCTTAATCAATTTGGTCAAAGTTCTTTTAATAGTTATAGACAACAAATGATTACTAATTTAATGGGATCGTCAGGGGCTGGTACTAATCCTGCTGGAGGTGTTACTGCTACAAATGCTCAAAATCAATTACAAAATACTCAATTTAATAATGGACTTAGTGGTGTTGCTAGCGGTTTAGGTAACTTAAATGCGTTGTTTGGAGGTAGTGGCAATACTGGTGGACCTAACTCTGGTTATGGTACACAATCTACTCCAGTAATGGGTAATTCTTATTTGGGTGGTGGATCTCAAACAACATATGGTCTTGATAGTTTAAACACTGATATTTTTTGGTAAGGAGTTGATATGGATGTAATGCAAAGTTTTGCTGCAGGATCTAGAGCTGTTGCTGAAGCAGAACAATCTAAACAAGATTATCAAAGTCTTATTGGATCTAAACAAGATTTAAAAACAGCGTATGAACAAGAAACAAAAACGGATCCCGAAACAGGAAAGTTAACTACTCCTGATCCTTTTAAAGTACAAAATTTAGCTGCTCAATTTGCTGCTAGTCGAGGCGATCTTAAATCTTTTGAGTTGTTTAATAAACAAGCACAGACTTATAAACAAGGTAATCTTACTAATCAATTAAAAGAACTTGAAGTTCAAGATAATAAAATTGCAAAAGCAGAACAAACACTTCAAATGATGACAGGACCTGAAGACGCTTTAAAAGAAATAATGAGTCCTGATAGTCCTCTTCCTATGCCACAACGTATGCAGATTATAAAAGATTTAAAACAAATTGGAGATGATCCAGTTAAATTTAAAAAATGGCAAGAAGATCATTTAATGAAATTGTTACCCGCTAAAGAAGCCATTGCAGCTAAACGAGCTCAAATGAAATTAGAAAATGATATACAAGACAAAAAAGAAGATAACAAAAGAGCACTTGATAGAGATGCACAAACAGCAAAATATCAGGATGGTATTTTAAAATCAAAAAATAATAAAGGCGATAGTAATTCTACAACTGATAAATATCGTAAAGAAGATAAGAAAACACAAGATGATATCTATAAAGCTACAGAAAATTTTAACAAAGAAGTACGTTCAATAGAATCAAAACCTAATGTACCTCCTAATGTTAAAAAAGAACAGATTGCTGCTGCAAAGAAATCTTATGACGACAGAATAAAATATCTTAAGAGTCGTATGCATGAAAAAGAACCTGAACCTGAAAAGAAAGAATTAAAACCATTTGATCCAGAACAATTAGCTAATATTACTCCTGACGTAAAACAAGAATTAATAAAAGGTATTGGAGATTATGGTAAAGTAGCTGAGCAATCTTTTGATAGGGTTCATGGTGCTGGTGCTGCTAAAGCTATTATTGATGAGGATCGTGCTAAATCAAAAGGCAGTTGGCTTGATACTATATTAGGTGGTGGTGGAAGTAAACCTTCTCCTAAAGGTCATATATCTGATTTACCTAGAGCTACTACAGAGCAAATAGAAGAAAATAAAAAGAAAAGAAGTTTAGAAGCTGAGAAATCAAAAGCTTCAATAGCCGCTAAAAAAGAGCAACTAAAAGAAGAAGCTTTACAAAAAGCTAAGGCAGAAAAAGACGAAGAAATAGCTTCTGCTAAACGTAAATTAGAAGTCTTAGAACGACAATTAGAAACAGCAAAACAAAAGAAAGAACCTGATTCTATTAAAATTAAAGGTTTAATGAAACAGATTTCTTTTGTAAAACAACAAATTAATGAATAGGGAAATATAAATGCCTACTTTTTCTTGGGAAAAAGACTCTTCAGTGTCTGGTGAGGTCACTAGAGTTATTGATGGTGATACTATTGTTATTAAAACACCTAAAGGAGAGTTAAAACATATTCGTTTATCTAACACAGATGCTCCTGAATATGTCCAAGAAGGAGGAGATAAAGCTAAATCAGCATTAGAAAAGCATGTACCAGTAGGTAAAAAAGTTACTGTTAACAATACTAAAGAAGATAAATATGGTCGTACAGTAGGTAATGTTTATTCTGATGGTATTGATGTTGGTGATGCAATGATTAAAGCTGGAGAGGTTGGTGCCTATGGACAGAAAGCCTCTTTGTTGGATCGAGCTATGGGTAAAAAAGATCCAGCTAGTTTTAGGCATGGTGATGGTTCTACACCTTCCTTTTCATGGGATAAAAACAAACCTTCTATGAAAAAAGAAGGACCATCGTTTTCTTGGGAAAAAGGTGGAGAATCTGAAAAGAGAGATAATTCTACTTGGGGATCTATTAAAGCTTTTGGTAAGAGTGCTATAGAGGGCATTCCAGGGGCGGCAGGCGGTGTTGTTGGTGCTGAAGCAGCTTTAGCTGTAGGATCACCTTTAATAGCTGCATCAGGCCCTTGGGCTCCTGTTACTGGATTAGTATTAGCAGGTGTTGGAGGTATAGGAGGTGCTATTGCTGGATCTAAAGTAGGTGAAGCTGCTATGGATCAAGTACCAGAAGATGTGAGAAAAGACATTGGGTTTGGTAAAAAACAAAGAGAAAAAGATCGATTACAGAATCCTACAGCTTCTTTTGCCGGAGACCTTGTTTCATCTGCTCCTTTCTTTAGACCGGGTAAAGTATCTACAATGGAAAAAGCGTTGGGTGCTGTCATTGGTGGTTCTTTTGAAGCTGGTTCTCAATTAGCTTCAGGTGAAGATATTAACCTTGGTCATATAGCTATGGCTACTGGGTGGGGTGGTATTGCATCTAAACCAACTAAACTTACACAAGGTATCTCTAAGAAGTTTGGTAATGAAGCTACTAAGTTTTCATGGGAAAAAGACAAAGAAACTGCATCTATTGATCCTGATCGTGATAAAAATATTAATAGTAAGATAGATAAGTTTAAAGCTGAAGCTGATGCTGATGTTCTTGAAAGACAAAAGAATAAAGAAACATTTGATAAACAAAAAGAAGAGTTTGACAATAAAAAGAAAGAATGGGAATTACCTAAATCTGTTATTATAGGTGATAAAGAAATACCAGTAGAAAATACTAAAATTACAGATGTAAATACAGGAGAACAGCGTGTTCAACCTAAATCAGGTGAACCTGTAGCAGCTACACATCGTAGGTTTGAAGATGGAACTTCTAAGATTTTACTTGATACAGAACAAATTTATAAAGACTTTGAGAGAAAAGCTTGGACTACTCCTCAGTATGAAGGTGTTAAACCTTTACCAGAGAATGCTTTTAAATCTCCACAAGAATATACTCAATTTATTTTAGAACATGAAACACAACATGGTAATTTGTCTTATGATAAATGGAAAGAACAGAAATTAAGTAAAGATAAAACAACTGAAGTTGATACGTCTAAAGCAGCTTATGAACAGCATACTAATGAGGTAGCTTTAGAAGCTGTTAAAAAGAGATTTGAACCTGCAAAAGAACCTGTAGAACGTAAAACTAAACTTGATAGACAAAAAGAATACTGGGAAAGACAACGTAATTTTGTAGGTCCTAAAAAACCTTTTGAACCTAAGCAAGACAAGTTTAAAGGCGTTAGACAAGATCCTCCTGAGGATAATATGCCTCGTACAGAAACTCGTACAAAGGATTTGTTTGCTGAAAGTAAATACCACGAGCAACAAGCTAGAGAGTTGTATCATACACAAGGTCCTGAAGCTGCTAAAGCCTACCTTGAAGAAACTACTAAATATACTCCTCAAAAGATTAAAGAATTAGAAGACGCTATTGGTATTAATATTAATAATAACGTTGCTATATCTAGAAATGCTGCTAATTTTAGACGTGAGATAGAGGCTTTATTGCCTGATGAAAAAGCACGCATGGAGTTGCCTAGTAAGATAGAAAAAGGTTTGCCTTTAACTAAAGAAGAACAAGCTGTTGTAAATCTGCATAAGCAAAAGATGAATGAAATAGGTCAGACGGCTTATGAAACAGGTCTTATTAAAGGGTTACAAGAGAACTACGTATCTCGTAGAGCTAAAGCTGCTGGTGTTTCTGATAAAGATTTACCTAATTTTATAGAAGATATACTTAATAAATCTTTTACTGGTCCTGATTTAAAGAAGTCATCTAATTCTGGTATTGAGCGTGTGTTTGAATCATTAGAACAAACTGAAAAAGCATTAGCTGAAAAAGGTTTAGAGCTTGAAAAAGATATTGCTAAGATTGGTCAGGGCTATATGTTAGATATGTTACAGGCTATTGAAGGTAAAAAGCTGTGGACTAAACTACAAGAGACAACCATTGGAGATTTTAAAGCAGCTATGCCTCCTACCACTAGTCCTTCTACAATTCCTAGACAGTATGAGTTTATATCTCATGGTGCTTATAGGGGTTGGGCTATTCATCCTGACATTAAACCAGCTCTTAATTATGTATTGGGTGCTAGAGATCCTGGTGTGTTTTTAAAAGCAGCATTAACGTTTAATAGTGCTGTAAAAAGATCTAATATTGCTGCATCTTTTTTCCATGCTAAATCATTAATTGAAGCAGCTGCTCTTGCTAGAAGTTATATAGGTACTGGAGATATTTCTTTAAAGAAAGTATTAGAGATGTACCATAACGGAGGTGAAGGTGATTCTGCTGATAAATGGTTAAAAATAGGTATGATAATGTCTGGTGGTGTTGAGGACGTTAGTAGATCTGTTTTAGCTGATATAGGTAAAGTAGCTGATCAATTGTCTGGTAAGTTTGGTAATAAACATTATGCTGAACGTGGTTTATCGTGGTTAGAAAAAAATACATTAGGTAAAATAGATCATATTACTTGGGATATTTTACATGATGGATTAAAACTTATGGTGGCTGAACATAAACTACAACAAGCTTTGAAAGATCATCCAAATATACCTGAGTCTACACATAGATTAGAGATAGCTAGGTTTGTAAACAACAGTTTTGGTGGTCTTAATTGGTACGATATTGCTAGACAATCTAATGGCGAGTTTATGAAACGTATTACTATGGCTGCTTTTAATCCAGAAGGTAGGCGAGCAATGCAGGCGGTATTGTTTGCTCCTGACTGGACAGTATCTACATTACGTTCTTTTACTACTGCTTTACCTAAGAAACTATTTTCACCAGGTGAATGGGATGTTAGGGGAGGTGTTCATGGTTTAATTAAACCTAAAACACAAGCTGACTATGCTAGACAGTATCAAATGAAGTTTGCATTAATGTATTTAACTATGTTAAACGGTGTTAACATGATGACTTCTGGTCATCCTATTTGGGATAACAAAGATCCTACTAGGATTGAGTTTGAAGATGGTACTACTATGCAAGCCACTAAGCACGCTATGGAAGCTGTTCATGCTATAAAAGATCCTGATCAGTTTACAAGTAACAAGTTAGGGTTTATACCTAAAGCTATGATTACTACTTTAGCTGGTGTAGAGTATGCTGGTCCTACTGCTCCTAAATTAGAAGACAATAGTATTCAAGGTCGTATTAATGCTATTGCTAAAACTGTTGTACCTTTTTCTGTTGCATCTATGATGAATGCTCCAAAAGGAGAAGAAGTCAAACGAGCTTTAACAAGTACGTTAGGTTTCCCTATTTATGGAGAAACAAAAGCACAGAAGGCAGAAAAGCGTATTGAAAAACGGCAAAAGATGATGAACGAACGACGTAAAGAATGGAAAAAACAAGGACTTATGGATGATGAAGAATGAAAATACTTATTATTGACGCTGGTGGTAATGGTTGTATTGACTTTGCTTTAAGGTGTAAAGTAGCAGGTCATCAAGTTAAAGTCTTTATTAGACACCATAAAGACGGTTCTCGCAATGAATCTGGTAACGGTATTATAGATCGTGTATCAGATTGGGAGAAGTATATGAACTGGGCTGACCTTGTGTTTTGTACTGACAACGTATTTTACATACATGGGTTAGAACGTTGGAGAGATAAAGGATATCCTATCTTTGGACCATCTGTAGATACTACTAGATGGGAACAAGATCGTGTACATGGTGCTGACATTATGGAAAAAGCAGGTATTAAGATTATTCCTAGTACTTGTTTTAGTAAGTATGATGATGCTATAAAACACGTTATGGAGAACCCAAAACGTTTTGTATCTAAGCCTATTGGCGATGGTGCTAAAGCCTTGTCATACGTCTCTAAATCAGCTGCAGACATGGTATACATGCTACAATGTTGGAAGAAGAACAACGCATACAAAGGTGAGTTTATTCTTCAAGATTTTCATGGAGGTATTGAAATGGCGGTTGGCGGTTGGTTTGGTCAAGCTGGCTTTAGTAAATACTGGTGTGAGAACTGGGAGTTTAAGAAGTTAATGAATGATGATCTTGGTGTGGCTACTGGAGAACAAGGTACTGTCGTTCGATATACAGACTACTCTAAGCTTGCTGATTGTGTTCTTAAACCTCTTGAAGATTATTTACATGGTCTTAATTACACAGGTTACATAGATGTGAATTGTATTATTGATAAGCACGGAACACCTTGGCCTCTTGAGTTTACAATGAGACCAGGATGGCCTTTGTTTCAGATACAACAAGCACTACATAAAGGTGACCCAGCAGAATGGATGTTAGATTCTATTAATGGCAAAGATACTTTACGAGTTAAAGACGATGTTGCTGTTGGTGTTGTTATTACTATTCCTGATTATCCATACGGTAATATGTGTAAGAAAGATAATTGTGGATTTCCTTTATGGGGTGTTACAGAAGAAGATGCAATTAAAAACATTCATTTTTCAGAAGTTCAAATGGGTAAAGCCCCTTGTATGGTGGATGGTGAAGTACATCTTAATGTACCTATGTACGTTACTGCTGGTGATTACATATGTACTGTATCTGGTACGGCTTCTACAGTCTGTGAAGCTTCTGATAAAGCTTATACAACAATTGATAAAAAGATCCAAATACCTAATAGTATAATGTATCGTACTGATATTGGGTGTAGACTTGAAAAACAACTACCTGAGTTACAAGACTTAGGATATTGCTTGGATTTAAATTATGAGTAATTTGCTCCCCCCAATACCCCAAACACCTATATCGGAGTCGTTTCAATGGCGTGATTGGTTAAGAAACTTAGGTAATTACATATCTGTAGCACAGGTTGGAGGTAGTCCTTGGACTATTGTACAGGGTGGTACAGGATCTGGAACTGCTAGTGGTGCTAGAGCTAATCTAGGTATATCTGTTGTTGGTAATACAGGTTTGTATTCTGATTTAACTGGTAGACCTACATTAGGTACTATGGCAGCACAGAATATAGGCATATCAGCAACAATAACAACTGCTAAATTAACTGTTGGTGGTGCTACTGGTAGCATGACATTTACTAATGGTATATTAACAGCACATACACAGGCAACATAATGAAAACATCACAACGTGGAATTGAATTAATTAAGAAGTATGAAGGTTTTAGGACTATGCCATACAAGGATATTGTAGGTAAGTTGACTGTAGGCTATGGGCATTTAATCATAGCGGGAGATGGTTGTGTACCTGGTAGTCCTATTACTATAGGACAAGCTACAAGTCTTCTTGTAGAGGATTTAAAGAAGGCTGAGAACGCAATTAACTATGCAGTTAAAGTACAGTTAACACAGAATCAATTTGATGCTCTTGTGTCTTTTGTATATAATTTAGGTACAGGAGCTTTTGGTAGGTCTACTTTACTTAGACTTATTAATGATGGTAAATTTGAGGACGCTTCAAAACAGTTTATTCTTTGGAATCATGCTGGAAAAGTTGAAGTAAAAGGTCTGACTGATCGTAGGCTAGAGGAAACAGCATTATTTATGGAGAAACAAGCATGAGTTTAGACCCGATATCAGCAGTATTAGATTTAGGAAATACATTAATTTCTCGAATTTTCCCCGACCCTTCACAGGCGGCTGAAGCTAAATTAAAATTATTGGAGTTACAGGAGTCTGGTGAATTAGCTAGGATTACTGTACAGACTGATATTAATAAGGTTGAAGCTGGGAATGGTTCTGTATTTGTGTCAGGATGGAGGCCGTTTGTAGGCTGGGTATGTGGCAGTGGTTTTGCATTACACTACTTATTAATACCTATAGCTAATTTTATATTAGTAGCGACAGGACATAAAGAAGTTGTATTGATGTTTGACATGCAAACTTTATTGACTTTGTTGTTTGGATTACTTGGACTTGGTGGGTATCGAACTTACGAAAAGGTTCAAGGAGTGGCTAGCAGGTAGTCAACACGGCAGGAGAGGTATCAAGAACATAACTATTTTCCGTGTTTCTAGTTATGGCATCAACGAATAGGCAGGCGAGTTTGTAACCCTCTCACCCAATAAAAAAGCCCCAATTAAGGGGCTATTTTTTTATCTCTTATTTACTAAAGAATAGGAATCTAAGTAACCCTAGTTCTAATATAATAACAAAGACTGGTTCACCATTTTCATCTTCTAGTTCATCTTTGTATTGTAAACCAAATCCAATACCTTTTATAAAGTTTATTTCTGTTGTCATACTAGTTCACACGCTCCGTTTACACAAGCTAATTCATGCATATTGATAGTTGCATCGTCTTCTTCGAACTGATTGAATTCTTCCCAATTAATTTCTGGAAACTCTGCTAACGCTTTTTCATACTCTTCTTTAGTACAATCTTGATATGGTGCTTGTTGATAGATATGATCATTGAATGGTAGGAAACTAATACCACCTACTTCATCAAAGTTTTTATATACCCAAGCTCCTACTTGTAACCACTCATCTTCACGAACATATACTGTAATAGAAGGATTGTGTTCACACCATTGTTGTTTGAATTTAAGGTAATGCTCTAGTTGCTCAATAGCAGACCACTGTTTTCTGAAGATAGAACCTTCAGGAGCTTTTTGTGGAAAGGAGAATACTAGATTGTTTTCATTCATTACATCGATTTCCGACGCAACTCCTTTATTTCGTAGAAAAACTGCGAGAGGATCTTTAATATCCGCTCTAACAGTACGAATGTAATAGTCGCTGTGGCGAGGATGAATTCCACTGGCTGTATCAACAAGTTGAGAAACAGTTCCACTAGGCTTGACAGTCGTAATAGCTGCAGATTGAGGGATAGAGAGTTTTTTAGACCATTCCAAGTTTGTAGTAATTGATTCATTTTTCATGTCCTTTAACCAGAGTTCTGGTGTGTTTGCTAATGTTTTGTTATCTAGAATACCTGTTAGTGATACGCCTAGTAATCGTTCTTCCTCGGCATTTCTTTTCCAGATATTTCTAATGTATTTAAAGTCTGTGAGAGTACTCTGAAAAGTCCCAAGGATTGTAGCAATGCGAACTTTTCTTTGTAAGTCTGAGAGGTTGTCAGTGTTTCTAACAATGACTTCCGTAAGGTTACAAAATCCGTTTGATCTGAGGATAATTTCTCCACAAGGATTTGTTCCAAAGTCGTGATTAGGATCTCTGCGTCCTGTAGCTTCTGCTTGCTTCTGTGCAGAAACTCTATTAAATACTCCACGTTCTCCTGACTTACTTTCATACAGTGTTTGCCACTCTTTCATAAATATACCAATATCTGGTTTTTCTGTATAAGCTACGGAGTTATTGGCTAATGCTCTTTGCTTTTCATCTTCCCACCATGCACCGTTTTTAGCGTTACGCATACGTTCATCTGTGAGATTAGATAACGAGATTAAAGCTGATCTACGAACACCTCCAACAACTACAATTTGTGCTACTTTACAAACTAAGTCATGACATTCTACTGAGGTTAGTCTACGCCCTGCGGCTTTTTGAAACAGTTGCATGGTAAACTGAAACAGATCTTCAAGTGGTTTAGGTCCGCTGGCACGTCCTCCAAACGTCTTAAGTCTAGCTCCAGCTGGCCTGACTTTTGAGTAGTCCACGGTAGGTATAAGACCGGTGTACAGCAATCCAAGCAGTTCTCTAAATGAAGTTGCCCATCCTTGTTTTGAATCAGCGACAGTGATTGTAATTTCTGTCTTAGCGAATTCACTTGCGACTGTAGGGAGTTTTTGTACATATTGTCTTTCTACTGAGAATCCTAATCCAGTACCGTTCATAAGGATAAACATAGCTTCATCGAATGCACGGACATCATCTATAGCTAAATAAGAACAGTTGTAACCTGCAATGTTATCTCTTTCTAAAGCTGGTCCTGCTGTCATTAAAGCACGCATAGATGGCATTACATCCATATCATAGATTGCTTGGTATATCATTTTGTATGGGAATGTGTCTGGGTATTTCTTTTGCCAGAAGTCACAGTACCTTGCTACAGTTTCTGCCCAAGTTTCTCGTCTTTTAAGATCAGGCAACCATCGTGCATATCTTGATTTGTGGATATATGTTTGGTAACTATTCATCAATTCTTTCTTCAAATTCTTTCTCAAGCTTATCTGCTTGTTCATCTATTAAATCTTTAAATCTATCTACAATATCCTCGCTGGATATATTTAATACTTCCAGCAAGGTTATTTCGTCGATATCAATTAGTAATTCATATAATTCAGGTAGCGTTAGAGGCATTTGTTCTTTTCTCAATCTCTTTATCTACGTACCATTTAGCTTTTTTAAGATCTTCAATTGCATCTAATTTTAGATCACATCTCCAAATGTATTTTAGAGCATTACCTAGATTAAATCCCATGTGTTGAGTGATTTCAATACATTCAACACCGCTAGGGTGTTTTGTGTAGTGTCGTGGATGATTTACAGGATCGTCTGGTGCCATGTCTTTTAAGTCATGTTCATTAAGCATGAGCTTTGACCTCCACTCTGCTAGTCTCTGCCTTATTACTTCTTGACCAGCTACCGCAGGTTTGGCATTGATATCGTTGATAGGTTGCTGCAATGGATCTGGCCGTACCTCTTTTATGGAGTTTGGTTGATCCACAATTTGGGCACGAAATACTTTTGTGTTGTTCATTGTATAGATTTCTATTAGGGTGATTTTTAATCCAAGGCAATACTTTATGATATACTTTTTCTAAAAGAATCACATCTTGTTTGTTATATAGCTCCATTTTTTTCCAAGCACGTGGATCTTTATTCATACAATCAATCCAGAGTTTGAAGTTAGTTTCTTTTTTTGCACCTAATCCGAGTCGTTGGGCGACATAATCAAGTTTATTGCTAGGAAAGCGAAACCTATTACGGACGGTACGCAGAAGATCAATATTATTGTATGGAGCGGGTGGATTAAATCCATAGAGTAGAAATTCTTTATTAAGAGTTGGTATATCAAATTTAGTACCGTTATAGTGGATAACAGCATCTGCTTCATCTAATAGATTATGAATACCATTAAGCATATTTCCGTGGTCACTTGATTGTACAGAGTCAAAGAAGATTTCTTTTTCTCCTAACCATTTAGCAGCCCAGCATAATACATAAGACGATTCTAGTAATGCACTAAGTCCTATGTTTTGTTGCCACAAACCCCACACATGAGCTGTGTTAGGGCTTGTTTCAATATCTAAGAGAAGGATCTTCATTGTGCTGTTACTACCCCATTAATATTAGGTTTAGGAGGTCTACCTCTAGCTAACATGCTGTCTGCATTAACCCAACAAGCATCTAGTTGTATTGTTGACGGTGAATTAGTGTGTTGTAATAAAGAATCAAGGAAAGTGTTTGCAAACAGACTACGCTGACTAATACTGACTCCTTCTTTGAATCCTTCTAAAAATGCCCCTCTAAGAGCATTTTGCATATCTTGTTCAGAGACATGTGTGTCTCCTGTGATCATTTTGATACCCATTATTGTAATTCCTCCGAACCTTCTACCATTGTTTTTTTAGAATCAACTACAGTTACACCTTTGCTGAGTAGCATGTTAATTCCTAAGTCAACTACAAATTGTAATTCATCTGAAGATAGTTTGCCTGTGAATTCAGCTGAACCATCTTCTAATTCTATAACAGTTTTAATTTTCATAATAGCCAATCGTTAGGTAATCCGTCACGTAAGTCTGACCATTCAAAGCCGACTTTTGTAGCCCAATCACCATATGATGTTTTGCTTCCTTTTCTAATTTTAACACGAGCATTTTGAAAGAATATAAAGAAGGTGTAGTCAGGGTATTGTTCTTTAACCCAGAGCATTTTTTTTCTGTCTTCAGAAGTTAGTTTGCCTTTTGTTTCAATATATACTTTATCTTTAACTTTCCAGTCTGGGATATAAGTGCGTGTTATTTCTGGTTGTTTAAATTTTAATCTATCTGGTTCGTATGATACAGAATCAGGAAGTAGTTTCCTGACTTTCTCCTCGAACTTTGATTTGTAGATTTGGAGGTATCCAGACTTCTCCTGGAGTTCTTTGGATGTGGAGGAGCCTACCGTTGGTGATGATGTTGCTTGTTTCATTAGAGTATATGTTCCTTACATATTCATACATATCCCTAGGACAAGAACATATATCAATTGCATCGTGGTGGTGTTGCATGAACTTAGGCCATTTCTGACGAGCTTTACCATCAAACCCAGGTATATTATCACTAGCGTCACCTAGTATTAATTGCTTGTAGAAGTATTTATAGCCTTCGATAGGAGATACAAATTCTTTGGCTTTGGTTACAAAGTTGTAATGGTGTCCTGGAATTTGTTTTAAGTCTTTGTCGATTGAGCATACAACATGAGACATTATATCATCTTGTGCTGAAGCCATGATACCTATTAGATCATCTGCTTCACAGCCTTCTGATATTTCTGCTGCCCATTCTTTAACGAGATAATCTCGACATGTTTGTAACCATTTAGGTTTTGGTTTGTCTCGTCTGTTTGCTTTGTATTCAGAGTATAGTTTGTATCTGAAGTTATTTTTACCTGTAAGGTATGTGTTATAGAAGTCGCTACCTGTGTCATTGAGAATATCATTCATCATAACGTCGACTCGAAGGATTGCTATTTCCTCCGAATCGTTTTCAGTAGAAGCAGAACATCTATAGGCGACAATATCGCCATCGATGATCGCTAGCATCTATTAGTTAATTTCCGGAATATCTTCTTCCATCAAATACACTGATGTAGCTGTTCTACCAAATACATAATCTTCTAATATTTTAGCTGTGGCTAGAACATCTTCGACTTTAACCACTTTAGCACCAACTGATAAAATGCTAACGGCTGAGTTAATATTTGACTGACGAATGATGTAGAGTTGGCGTGAAGCTCTTTCTTCTGGTGTTTCGTAGGTTGCTTTTGGCGACGCAGACGATGCAGTCGGTTTTGCATTTGCTGTGGATGTTGATTTTGTTGCACTTGTGAATTCCCAGTATCCTTTGTCGTTTTTTCCTAGCATAACGTCATAGATTTCATTTGGTTGAGCAGTGGATAATGTTGTATATAGATCTTTATTTGCAAAGCTCATTACATTCTTTTTTTCTACTTTACCTTCTGGAGTACTATATTCTACTACAGCTTTACTCCATTTTGCAGATCGTTCTACATCTACATTTTTAATTGTTATTTGCATTTACTTCCTTTACTTGTTTTAGATATTGTGAATAGTATTCTACTGAATCATACATATTATTTCCAATAGAACATTCACATTTAAGTGGTATGTTTGGTTTTACTCCGAACATCCTGTTAAAGTTTTCAGGCATGTCTTCAAAGCAATTTTCAAACAATTTTACAACAGTTTCTACATTTGATTTTGGTGTGTCTACTAGAATTGAATCATGTATGGTTCCTATAAGTCTAGCATCTATTTTTTGTTTTTTTAGACGGTTAAAGAACGATACACGTATAATAGCCATGATGTCATGACCAGTTCCTTGCACAGGATAGTTTGTTAGTGTGGTCCAAGGGATTGCTAAGTTGTTTTTGTAATCTCTTTTCATATCAAAGAACCATTCTCGTCCTTGTGGACCTACTATAGGCTGTCCTGCGACTACTTTTTTTGCCCATGTGTTGTGAGTGTTATTAAGACCTTCGTATTTAGAGAAGAATTTTTCATTGATACTTTCCCAGAATTTGATGGATGAGCTTGTTGTAGCAAACTCAGGGTCTTTAGAGAAAGCATAGGCACTACCTCTATAGATAGTTCTAAACAGATACTTTTTAGCGATTAGTCTGCTGGGTAGACCAAATGCTTTTTGATTCTCTGTGTGTAGATCTAACCCATTTAGTATTTCATTCATACCAGTTTTATCTTGAGACAGCCACACAGCTGTCCACCATTCTAACGCTTTTGCATCTGCTTGTATTAACATATACTAATATTATACCAGGTTAATTACGATTTGTCAAGTAACATTTTGCACTTTTTGTTTGTGGAAAGAATATTTCTTCATATATGTCATTGTTAAATGATTTTAGTGAATCTTTAAATTCTTTGCATCCATACTTTTTAACAAATTCAATTACATTTGCCATTGTATCATAAGATAGCATTTCTTTTTCAAAATCATCCATATTATTTTCCTGTTAGTGTTATAAAACCTAGGTATAAATAAAAGCTTATGAAACAGTAGTACCATATAGAAAACAACGTATTAATGAGCATATTGTGCCTTACATAGTTCTTTTTCTTTAATAGAGAAGTCTGGACTTATCTCAGCAAGCATACAGTCTTTTCTAGATAATTGACTATTTGGTGTTAGTATATTGACACATATAATAAATCCAATTAGTACTAATATAAGTGGTGTATATTTCATGGGTTGTTTCCAAAGTAAGTACTACGAGATCTAATTTGTTTGTCAATAGGTTTTTCTTTTAATACATAATACACAGTGTCTTTGATTGTGATTGGCTTACAATCTTTAACAGTATATCCTGCTTTTTTAAGTCCTTCTAAGTCATATACTATTTTACTCATTTAATTTCCTCAACTTTCTTTATGTGTTCTGAAAATAACCTAATCAACATTTCATTGCTCAATCTTTTATCTTTACATTTTTTGTATGCATTTAACAAATGGGTATCTGTCATTTTGCTAATTAAAATAAATTCACCATCTTTAGTTTCCCAATATTCACTTTCGCTATGATTTGATGTTTCTACTAATGAATATCCTTGACTTGCGTAATGCGATTGATAACTTGATTTTTCCCATCTTTTTCTTTTAACTAAATCAGGGTTATCTTCATAATCATTGTCATTTTCAAAACTCCCAAAATAATCTTCTGCACTCATTTTTCTACCCTCACTTTTCCCAAATAATCCCAATCAGATGTCTCCCTCAGCAATGTGGAAGACGTCATAATTTTGCTAGTGTCTATATGACGATAGACATAAAGGTATTGTGGTTCTTTTGGTGGCTCTTTAACAGTTAAATTTTCAATGGTTAGATTTGCGTATTCAAGTTTGGTTGCCAATTCAGTAATCTTTTTTTCTTGTTCTAAAATTAAATGCTCTAATGATTTATTTATCCCTTCTTTATGTTTAAGTTGGGTTTCAAGATTTTTAATTTGTGTTTCAAATTGGTTGTATTCAATTGGTTGAGTCCT
>JGI24890J29729_1000577_pt1 | contig 21841 bp, 57 predicted proteins | sample FreactcultureFD7_FD_29729 | JGI IMG/M metagenome (IMG submission 29729)
TTGCAACATCAGTAACGCGACCATAGCTATCTATTGTAATGAGAGGATTAGAATATGTACCAGCGACGACTCCACTAGTTGCAAGATCAATATTAATAGTGCCAGCAGAAACAATCGGGCTGTTGGTTACTACCAATCGGCTTGACGATACAGGTGCTAATGCTACATTAGTTACAGTTCCAATTTGTCCTGTTGAAACTGTGACAATTCCACCTACGTTAGAAACAACAATATTAGTTCCCCCGACGACTTGGGTTATGCCGGTGTTAGTAATAGTTACTGTACCAGTAGCACTGTTGCTATTAATTCCTATTCCTGTGCTTGCAACAAAGTTAGTAAATGGGCTTGCACAACTATATAATGTGGTAAAATTATCTTGTACTTTATTAAAAGCGGTGTACAATGAATCGCTATTAATGGATTCATTAGGAAGTCCAATATTTATTTCTTGTTGTCCTGGGATACTCATTTTAAATCCTTATTTGTTAATATTTATCACTAAGAATTTAATTTGGTTCCCACTCCATATTTCCTGACTTACCTAATGCGTTGAAACCTTGCTTCTTGTAGAACTTCATCAGCTTAGCTTGTGAAATTGCACCCTTATCCCAGGCATATAGTGTAAGTTTGATTCTATCTTGACGCGCCAAGTCTTGAAGTATCTTCATCGCTTTTGATCCAGCCCCACTGCGTAGTGGTGTAGCTTGAATCCATTTCACTTCTACGGACTTACCTAGAGGTTTTAGCTCAAACTGCACGATAGCCATATCATTGCCTTCTCCAAATTTCATTAGCCTATAGTCTGGATTCAATGGGCTTTGTGGAAACATGCTGTTGACTTTTGCAACCCATTCTTTTGACTTTTCACTAGGACCAAAACCACTCAGTTTGATTGTTTCTTCTTTGACATCGTACGGTATGCCTAGCTTCTTTGCAGTTTTTGCAGGTACATTAACATGCAATTTAGCATGAGGTACTTTACCGTTCTTACCGACAGGTACTAATTTACCTGGATTCTTTCCTATACCATAATTGACCATTGGTGCAGTTTCGCTAACACTCTTGCTCTTTGTCTTTTTGCCTGCTTTTCTAGCCTTACGGCCAGCGCAGTGGGCTTTTTGACTGAATCCTTTTGGATGAGAACAATCAATACTCTTCTTGTATTTCTTTGTCCATTTCTCTGTCATAAATTCATTAGCTCTCATGCTCTTGGTTCCCACCCATAATACTTTGCTGCAACTTCTTCGTCATACCCAAGATCAATGATCACTGGTCTTCCGTTAAAGACACCCCAGTTACCAGCAGACCAAAAGTCTGCCTCTACTAAATTACTATTGGATATTAAAGTAGCTACTTCATTGATATAGTCGTTGAATGTTTCAATGTCTTGCTCGCTATAACCGTTCTTTTTAAGAACAGTAGGAACATTTTGCCAAATTTGCCCACTAGGTTTGCTCAACACATATCTAACATATCCAACAAACTGTGCCAAGCTTTTGCATTTGAGAAGTTCACAAATTTGCGCTTCACTTACTTTTTGTGCTTTTTCAGTTTGAATCCATATAGGCTCTGGATTCTTTTTGTCATAGTCAATCAACGGGATCACGATGGGTAGCTTACCTAAATAACCGTCTTTGAGAATAGATAGCTCAACTTTGTTCTGAGCTAGTCCTTTGCGGTTTTTAGCGATTTTAAGCACGGTTTCACGCCCCTGATCGGGTATGATGAATGCTGTTCTACTAGAACCCCCTCGTAGTCTCTTAGAGCGTTGTAGAGCATATTCTAGGCGGCTTCTGAATGACTTATCGTGCCCCAACATGGATTCATCCCAGTCAGCAGGCAGAGCCATTTCATCTACAAACTCTTGCGCTCTCATTTCTTACGCCCCCTAAAACCAGCAGGCATTTGTCTATCGTTCAACGGAAACATTTGGTTGAACCATTCGTCCGTTCCAGGTCTAGCAGTGACTTTACTACGGTTAGGCTGTTCAGCATGGGTTGGAACACCTTTGTTATCAACAATTCCCGCAAGTCTTTGTATGTCGTCTAAGTTCATTTCGCTCCCCAATATTTTCCTAAGCGGGTAGATATCACGTTCCAGTTTATTATTTTCCAAATGTTACGCAAATAAGCCTTTTTATCGGACCCATAATCTAAGACGAACGAATGTTCCCACCAGTCTACTAAGAATAGTATGTCGCTCTTGACTTCATGATTCTTGATTGTTTTGATATTGCCATCAGTTGATAGATACACCCAACCTGATCCCTGAACTTTCATCGCAACTTCTTCAAATTTATCTTTGAAGCTGTCAAAACTGTTGTAGTGCTTTTCAATGAAACTTTTGATAGGTCCATTTGGCTTGTTGTTTAGTTCTACATGTCTAAATTGAGTGAACCAAAGATTGTGCAGAAATACTCCTGCATAGTTGAAATCTTTATCACCCTCATTGTTGTTATAACGTTTGGCATAGCCTTTCGCTAATTTTTCATAGTGCAGGTCAAGTGTGTGCTTGCTCATAACACTGGCAACCTCACGCGGGGTGAAGTTGAGTGGAATGATTTCTATGTCATTGGGTTTTGTTTTACCCTCAAGTATTTTTATAAACTCATACATGAGAGTATTTATCGTTTATTTTCTGCGGACGATCCGACCTCTACTAAGATCGTATGGGGTAATTTCAACTTCTACTTTGTCACCCATTAATATTCTAATTTCATGCTGTCGCATTTTTCCAGATGCATAACTCAATAAGGTATGTCCATTATCCAACTGCACTTTAAAAGTTGCATTCGGTAATACATCAATTACATCTCCTTCTAATCTAATAAAATCTTCTTTAGCCATACAAAAATCTAAAATAACCTCCTTTACTTTTTTAATATGTCCCACATAGATTCTTTTTCAAGAATTTCTTTTTCTAACTGGCGATATCGTTCGCCTAGCTCTTTAAGTTCTTCCCACTTTCCTTCAAGATCGTGATTTGGACGTAGTATTGCTAAGCGGTCTTCTATTGCGTTTAGTCTATCGTCTAGCTTGACGCCCTTGATCGTAACTTCACCTTCGAACTCTGCGTCACCCATGATTCTAACTGTATTAGCTGTATTGCTCCAAGCAGTAGTACCAAGAGTTGCATTATTATACGGTGTTGCGGTAGCAGTATATGTTGGATTAGACCAAAGACCAGTGCCTGCGGAGAAAGCACCACTTATAGTGCTGCCTACTAATGATGCGCCCGATATTGCTGATACTGTTCCCGATGTAACAGTTGATGAATTTGCCATAATTGCCATTAGTCTGCTTTCTTAAGATAAAGAGAACCGTCTTCTGCGACTTCAACATTAACATCATCGCCCTCTTTCCATCCTAGACGTTTCAACACAGGTAAAGGAATAGGAATAATCAAGTCACCAGTCTCAGGGTCTTCTTGAGTGATTACTTCATATCTAACATTGTCAGACATATATTAAGATATTCGTCCTAGACGATGGTACAAATTAATGATTTGTTGCTCTTCTGCCGAGGTGAAAGTGATACTAGAATCAGTAATATGGGCGAGCAACATTTTTTTCATTAGCTCAACATCAGTTGGGGCAAACGTACCCCCTCTGGCTTCTTTTGGCTTGTTCGGTTCAGTTGTCATGCTATATTATATATGCCTTAACACTATCTTCAAAAAATTACCATGCTCTGCATGACCAGTAACGAGCTTTCCAGCGAGGTCCTGGATTTTCGCAGTGGTGTCTAGCTCTAAAGCTCTTACGGTGTCCCGGGCTATTCTTTTTGATACGCATATTCTTGTCACCGAAGTTAACCTTAACGACCTTACCGTTTGGCTTCTTGACATAAACCTTGCTCTTCTTAACATCGCCCTGCATTGGCTTGCCTAATGGAACTTTTCTTCCCTGGTACTCAGCTTCATATACCGGGTCAATTGGCTGTCCATCATCACCCCTCACTGGACTATCTGTCATAGTATTATGATCATATGTAAGTTTGATACGGCGATCTAGTTCTTTAACTTTTTCTTCATCACCACGCTGCTGTGCAATTTCACGGTAATGTGCAAGTTTTGCAAGTTGAGGATCATTCTTCATAACTTGCTGAGCTTCATACTTACTGACACCAACTAATGCTGCAATTAGTGCTGCGCCAGCCAATAGTAATTTTGTTCCAAGACCTTCATCAACTGCTTCGTATCCGTGTGCTAATTTCTTAATAGCTGCTAGCTCGTCAAGATGATGGTCGCTCGAATGCTCTTTTTCAAGCTGATCAATGATTGTGTTAATAATTGTTTCAAAATCATCGTCGGGATGCAACCTACCCTGATTGTCAATAACCACTTCGTCATACATATCCTGTAAGACTTTACGCATTTCTTCACCACCGTCACCTGCAATATAACGGTACACTAGCTCAAAAGGATCTTCACTCTTTACAATATCTGCTAGTTCTTGGGCAATATTGACTGATTCTTCACCTTCATGTAGATGCTTATAGTGGCCAGCTTCTAGGTATTCAATAGCTTCTCTAGTCCAAATGCTAACATCACTAGAACCGATTTCTTCTACTTTACCCACGTGGTGTGCCACATCTTCCACCGCAGCCATAACAGCAGCGGGACCATACTTACCTAGTAGGTCTAAATGTTGACGAGTGATACGATTAAGAACAGCATTATATACCGGAGATTCTTCGCTAGTATATGTTTCTTCTAAGTCTGATGACTCTAGCAATACACCATTGAAATCAAGGAATTCCATAGCATCTTCGTCAAGATGCACAATAACACCATCGTCAGTAAATCCAACGACCCCTGTTTCAATTACAAACCCTTCGCTAAGTTCAATGTCAAAACTGTCATGAAGACTGATTATATTATCATCTTCTTCTTCAAATGTTCGTACTAACTTGTAAAGGTCTCTGGTATCCATGAAAATCTCCGAAATATAGTATTATTTATCTCTATATACTTTTTCTAAGATATTCACGACTTTTGATATAGGGTCTTCGTCTGACTGAAACTTAATTGCAATACCGCCTGCTGCTGTCCATGCACGAGTGTTGACACCATAATCGTCAATTAATATATTGGGGGTACCATTTGGTTGCACGGCATACTTGTACTTCTCGTGTTCAAAAATTACTTTATCAGGAGAAACAGTAATATGCTTCTTTAGCCATTCAGTTTTCCCACGAATACTCCCCCGCTTATCAAAGCTTAAGGGGCTACTCAGAATACAGTAGCCCCCTGCATAATGTTTTACAATTTCTAATAGTTTATTCGCGGTGCTGAAAGGAGGAATATTACTGAATAGATGATGTGCATCACTATCTTTAAAGAATTTTTCCCACTGATCTTTACTCATGTGATGATATGTTTCAACATCATGTAATTCAGCAGCATAATTATACAGGTCTGCAAGAACCCCATCCATATCAACATAAGTGATAGGTTTTGATTCTTGTTTAAGTTCGAATATCCTCATATTATATTTATTTTTCTAAACGCTTCTTCCAATATCTGTGGTTGCGATCTGGAGCATAATCTTTATCCATGATAGGGGTACGATCTTTTACAATGTTATTCATACTAATTACATCATCACCGTACTTAAGTATTGCGTAAGCTTGGTCTTTATCAGATTTTAGTTCAAGAATAAGATAGGAATGAAACTGCATTTTAGTTCTAATTGTTTTTTTGACAACATTATCATTTAAAATATCTTTGAAATTTTCAGATTCTCTATGAAAAAGGATATACGACATTATTTGTTCCAAAGTGTAAAAGCGATATAGTCTCGGTCAGATTCAAAGAAAAATTGCCAGCAGTTATAAGGATCAGTAATGTTTTCCATATAACGCCAATCACCCGTGCAATTTCTTTCACACCATTCAACTACTGATTGTAATTTACCGTATGCTAATACTATGTTAGCTGAGTGAGCGGTCGGAATATTGATGGACATTAACTCCACTCTTTCTCAAAAAGTTCAATCCATCGTCACTGCGATAGGTTTCTTTATAATAAACAGTGCTGATGCCCGCTTGATATATAAGCTTTGCGCAATCAATACAAGGTGCATGTGTGCAAAATAGTGTGGCACCTGAGCTAGATTCGGTTGATTGTGCAACTTTAGCAATGGCGTTAGTTTCGGCGTGTAGTGTCTCTGGTTTGGTTTTCAAATTATAAGGTTTACCGTCTTCGCTTTCATAATACCAAATCTCATTGCCCACAGTCCATTCGTTAGCGTATACTCTATCTTCACAGTTATTCTCCCAACCAGTCGGCATACCATTATACCCTGTAGAAAGTATTTGGTTGCCCTTGACAATGATAGCACCAACTTGTAAACGCTTGGCATAACTGAGTGTTGCTGTAAGCTCAGCAAACTTCATAAAATAATCTACAAATTTAGGTTTCATCTTAATCCCATAATGAGCGAAAGTACTTAGCAAATAAATCTAGCCCTTCTTGAATTCTTTGTTCGTGCAGCCGGTGACCGATAACATCGTACCAGTATCCACCAGGATTTTTGTCAACCGCACTGTATGCTGGTTCACTTTTACCAGTCACTGGATTAAGATAGGTGTTATCAGTTTTTTCCCAAGAAATATCCATCAAACCATGATGATACTTACTGTCATAGTCATCTTCAAGTCCAATTTGCAAGAAACTCCAGATCATTTTATCTAGTGTTTCGCGCCACTTTTCACAACCCATGTCAAATACTTTATCAGCATCTTCTTTCATGAAGTCAAACACATGCTGAGTGTGATAGTCTGCTGAGTCATCATAGTTAAAATCATTAGGTATTCCATGCATTGTTTCTTTTAACTGAATCAATGCAGGGAGTACAATTAATGATATTGTATGGTCGAATGACCATGTATCAAAATTATCAATTTTGATATCAATACGCCTCTTACCCGTTTTTGGAAATTTACCTATATTCGCTTTCACTAGTTCGCAGCTTTCAGTTTTCCGTTAACACACCAAAACATTTGGTCTGCGGTTTCTTCTGGGCACATCACAAGTGCTAAAGAAACATGCTTGTTGTTGTATAGTGCCATTGGAATCTCTTCAAATGAAGATGCCTGACACAAAAAATTAGTAGTGTCTTTTTCGTAAAGGTAATATTGACCTTCGATCTTTTCGGCGATTGCAACAGGAAATCTGGCTTTAGAAAGCATAGCAGCAACACTTGCATCGCCAACAGCAATTCGTTGTTCGCTCTGGCCTAGTTTGTACATACCATAACCATATACAGCAAAGGAAATGATTGTAAGCATATCCATTTTAAATCTCCAAAAACTTTAATTGATATATTCCTTTATAAACTATGGGAACACCTCAACTTATTAGATGGCACGGGGATAATTGCCCATCACACAAACACTAATCTCTTGACCAATTAACTCCGTCAAACTTAGTAGGCATGTTATCCAAGTCAATATAGCGTAACTTAAAGTTGGCAGCTTCCGGGTCATGTCCAGCATAACCTCTGGGATTGGCGGCAACCAGGGTGTCACCCATATAATATGTATGTGGATTATGGACATGGCCGCATGTCCAGAGCACGATCTGAGGATGATCTAGGATGAACTCTGACAAGTCACTGTGATAGCCTCCGTTCATCCAAGTATCCTTCTTGTACATTTCGTGAATGCTCAACGCTGTAGGAGCGTGATGTCCGACGACAACATACTTCTTTGTAGCATCAGCGTCAACTACGCTCTTGATATGCGCTAAAGTCGCTCTGTGATGGATTACAGAGTCCAGAGGAGTGAATCTACGATAGTTATGCTGACTGTTACGAATGATTCTAAAGTCGTTCATCATGCCCTCGATAACTTGCATTGTTGTAGGGTCACCCCTATTCATATCCGTCCAGAGGGTGCCTCCTACGAAGGTTACGTCATCAATCTCAATCGCATCCATATCGAGGAAGTGAATGTTACTATAGTTTTTCATTTCATCACGCAGCCATTCAATGGCATCAGGATAACGACCGTGATAGAACTCATGGTTGCCGCTACAGTAGATGGTGTTGGGAAACTCGTCATTTACTCTCTTGAAAAACTCGCGGTACTTATAAGCAGCACTTTGGTTACGTCCGGGCTTGATGGCATCAGCAGGAACAGGCTTGTCAATAGGATGATCGTGTAGCGAATGTGCCACACAGATATCACCAGACAGAATGAGGACCTTTGCACCCTCAGTGTTAGGGAGAGTGATGGTTTCGAACTCTAAGTGTAGCTAAAGATCAGAAGCAAGTGCTAGGCGCATGTTCTGAAATACCTCCTTTCAATACAGTATTTGACTGTATCTTTCTTATACACGATAATAGAAACATTGTCAAGAAAAAAATAAATAAAAGTGAGGATCGCGGCACTCGCAATGCCCATCCCCTCTAATACTGTCAAGGAGTATCAGCAATGACTATTTATTTGTATAAGAAGACCCACAACAAAACCGGTCTCAACTATCTCGGAAAAACTACGCAGGATCCGTTTACCTACAAGGGGTCAGGAAAACGATGGGGTAACCACATCAATAAACACGGATATGATGTTACTACAGAAATCCTTAGAGAATGTCAAACTAACGAAGAAGTCAAAGAATGGGGGCTATATTACAGTGCATTGTGGAATGTAGTTGAAAGCAGAGACTGGGCCAATCTTAAAGAAGAATACGGGGACGGCGGAGGAATTCGCGGAGAAGGCAATGGTATGTTTGGTAAAACTCATACTGACCAAGTCAAATCTATCCTCGCAACAGAAGCTTCGGCCAGATTCAAAGGCAAATCATACGAAGAACTTTATGGAAAAGAAAAGGCAACGGAACTCAAAAAGAGACGATCCGAAAATCTTAAAGGAAAGAATAATGCTGGTGAACATAACCCAATGTTCGGGAAAGTCCAAAAAGAAAGTTCTAAAGAGCTACAGTCTATCCGAGCGAGAAACAGACCTAAGTTTGAATGCCCTCATTGCAGTAAGGTATGTGCCTCGTCTCAATACAATCGCTGGCACGGAGATAAGTGTAAACTTAATCCTCATCAACCATAATGGTAAGTTTTGCTTCTTTAAGTCTATATCCAAAGTCAATCCAACGATTGACTTTGAGACTATCCCATTCAGTCGTACCCATATGCCTTAACCATGCTTCGGTAGGAGTTTGACCAAACGTTCTATAAGCCATGTCAGGGATTACTCTACTCTTATCGTCCCATGGGTTGGTAGGAGGAATAATCACATACCCTGACTTAGTGTATTCTGTCACCACTCAGGCCCAAAAGTCTTGTCGGTCCGTTCATAGATTTGGAACCAATCTACTCCATATGCAGGGCAGATATGAATCTGTTTTGGAAGATTGTTCTGATCCTTTTCCCCACCTTCACCGCATATGAAATAGATATCGCCTAACTTTTCAGCAAGGTCAATGTGCTTAACTATTTCATGCAGTTTTCGTAGCTTCGTCAACTCGCCTACGTATGCTTCAAGTTCAAGATTCATCTTCTATATATCCTTGTTCTAGTGCGTGACTATCGCACAATACCCGCATCCAGCGGTTCTTTTTAGTGCTACGCCTTGTCCCGGGGCAACCGCAATCTTCGCATATGACAGCAGACATTGATTCTGCCATAGCTTCCAATCCACGAATGTAATAATCACCTCCAATACAATAGAAGCGTAAGGTACCAAACTTTTCTTTGATTTGAGTAGCAACTACCTGCTCAACAAGTTCAGGAACTTTGCGTTCTTTTCTACTTAAATACAACTTATCTGACCAATCATTATCGGGATCGGTTACTTCTTCATTCCACTTGATTGCATACTTACGTTGATCAGCAATGTTGTTAATATGATTTTGAATATTGCCGCAAAGCATGTCAATGATGTCAAACCAGCCATCACCGATTGCTAGCTCACACTTACTACTGAAAATCAGTGGATACTTTTCTCTAATATATTGATCTAATTCTGGTGTCATCCGTACCAACTATGTGTTTCTTCTTTATGATTTAATGTTTTGCCACAGAGCAAGCATTCGTCCCAGTAGCTAGTAGAAGCTTTATCATAATAGTTTCCACTAAAATAACTACTCTTGCGCTCTACCTCGTCATGAGTGCATTCATCTAACAGTTTCTTTATAGCAGCATTGTGTTTAGAAATCAAGTTCTTTTTAGCCATAACGAATGGATGGGAGTCAATTTGCTCTTGACTCCTGTTAGATAAGTTACGGTGTTTTGTGAGTTGCTTTTTTCGTTCTTCGTGTGTCACTTTTTTAACATTCCCCATACCTTTTTTGGATCAATAACTTCATGAACGCCCTTTGCAGAAAGCTCGGTAAGTTCATATTCGATGATATCCCATTCACTGGTGTTATTACTAAGTTTCAATGAATTGGTAAGGAAGGCGCGAAGCTTGCCAACGGTCTGAAACATACGACCACTCTTGTCCCACGAGTTGTAGGTAGGAGTACCCGTCAAAAACTGCTCAGTATTATTCTTATTTCGGATCTTATATACCGTCACGACACGATCATCCCATTCATTCGCAGTTCGTCAATACACTCACGGCGCTGCTTAGGATCAACCTTGATCTGAACCTTCTGACCATATTCGATTGACTCGTAGGCATTCTTAGAGTCAACCAGATCCATACCAGTATACTGGCGAATAATCTTGATGCAGTTGATCTTGTTGGTCCTGGCGACATAACCGCTCAAGGTAATGCGATCTTCGTGACTGCCGGTGAGCAATGCAAAGAACACCTTGCCCTTAATCTTGGGGTCAAGCGTATCTGCGATAGTCCCCCAAAGATTCATGCCCTCTTCGGAGCCATACACAGTAGTAATAGAACGAATGAGAGTAATGCTATCGCTCACAATCATATCCATCTGTTCATCAGAAATAGTCATATCAATTTCTTTCAGAGTAAAAAGCTAGAATCAAACAAAGTGCGACTAACCATGGGTGATATGGAAACAAGAAGAATGCTACTATGAGAAACAAGCAGCCCATATTTCACCTAATAAGAACAGAGTTACGAGGTCGATCAAAACCGGCTTCCCGACGATAATCTACTTTATAGACACCACGGTAATCGCCGTTATACTCACCGCCCTCACGATACACATTAGCATCATCAGGCATTGTGTCAATCAGTTCTTTAAGTTCTTTAACAGTCATTATCCCCTCCGCATGCGGGCAAGATCGTGGGCATCTTCGGAACTAAACACCGGAACGCTGTTGCTTTTATGCATAGTAGCCACACCGAGCAACTTGCGTTCACCCGTATACTTTTGTTCGGGCTTAGCAGGAATAGAGCCAACCATAGCACCATACGAAGGAATAGATGGACTCTCACGCCTTGCAGTAGTAGCAGTAAGCGGATCCTTAACACCGCCCTTGATAGTAGGCTTGAGTTTGCCCTGACGATATGCAATATATTCTTCAAGAGTCTTGGGCTTGAGACCATACTTTTTCATCTGCTTGTTGTAGCTGTTAAGCTCCATAGCAAACTTATGATACTGACTGTCGGAAATCTTCTTCTTACGGCGGTTGGTGTTAACCGTAGTGAACGCATGTCCCATCATGTGCATCATATGGTATATCCTTAATCTGTTATATTCTCTTATAACAAACAATGATACAAAAGTCAACCAAAAAGATAAATAAGTGTGAGTCACGGAACGCCAATTCCTACTCACTCTAATGCTAAGAAGGAGCATCAGCAATGACTATTTACTCAAGATTTAACCTACCATCTGGAAATTATGTATATGCCTATATTAGGGCAACTGACTCGGCAACTGCGCCCGCCGGGACCCCGTATTATGTGGGGAAAGGTACCGGACGCCGAGCCTGGACCAAATATGCGGGAGAAGTCGGTATGCCAACTGACGACCAATATATTGTTATTTTAGAAAGTGATCTTTCATTAACCGGTGCTTTAGCAATAGAACGCAGGATGATTAGATGGTATGGTCGTATAGATAATCAAACCGGAATCCTACGAAACAAGACAGACGGTGGCGAAGGCGGCGAGGGTGTTGTTGGAAAAGTTCCGTGGAATAAGGGTAAAAAGCAGAGCGTAGAACACAATGAAAAGATTCGTAAAGCATTAACTGGTATTAAACGCACGGATGAATATAAAAAGAAAATGTCTGTTGCGATGAAGGGTAAACCCGGAACATTTACTAACAAAACACACAGCGAAGAAGCAAGAAAAAAGATTTCTTTAGCTGGAAAAGGGAAGATACCGTGGAATAAAGGACTATCCAAAGCAAAGCAGTAATGTCAACCGATACCTGCCAAAATATTTTTCAAATGTTCCTGATCGGCCCACTTCTTCTCTTGATCAATTCTGATCTTGAGATAGTTTCTAATTGTATCACGTTCTTGCCAGATGAAATCTTCGTATTTGCGTAGATATTTTGAGCAGCCATCACAGCCGTAAACAAACTGTCGGCCGATAAACGCAAAGTGTGCTACACTATCACAGTCATGGTGATGTTGAACTTTGTAATCACCTTCCTGCGTTTCAGGAGGAACAGTAACTTTGTCATCATACCAATCATGTATATATCTAGATTCAACAGCATAATGAGTTATTCCACACTGGCACTCGATGTATACACCACCGTATGTTCGATATTGGGCATCCCAAAACATTTCACTAGTAGTACCGTCACTTGGAAGAGTATACTGCATTATGACCACCTCAAAATTAAGAACACAATCATTTCATCAGGAACTAGGAACACTGACTCAAACCAAAGGTACCAAGTGAAACTCTCTTTTGGAAAAGTCTCGTTCATCCAAACGAATTCGGTACCAAGAACGTCTACTACATGGAAATTTTCATATCCTACAGGTCCTTGCTGCTTACTAATTCTGCCGGGACCATCATTATCATCAGGACCAAATGAAGCTAGCCAATCAAAGTGTTCTCTAAGTTCTTTGTCAGATGCACCGTTGATGGATTGATAGTTTATTTTCATGAATGCCTCAATGTGAGATATACCCACTCTTTGTCAGCATCTTCAAAAGACTTGAACACTTTTGAAGTCTTGTCCGCATAAGTAATGACATATTGAGTCTTGGCATTCCACTGAAACTTGCTGCCACGACCTTTGTTCCTAGCAACTTTGCGGTACATTGTGAATAGTTTGTTGGTTCTGACAACAGTTGTTTTAGCCATCAAACTCACCCTTCAATTTAGCAAACACAAACTCGCCTGTGGAAAGCCACATGTCACGATCATATTCCCAATCAACATACAGGCTACCATAATGTGCTTTTCTCAAAAACAAAAACTTACCACTACTCTGACACCGACAAAACGGTGACCAAACTCTACGTTCTTCCCATCGCCAAATCCACACAGCCGGTGTCATATCCCCATCAAAAAATGCCATCATAACCACTTCAATGCAAATAGAACAGCATCACTTGGTTTCAGAAAACGTAATACCATAACCGGATTTGGTTTTTCAGAAACATCTTCTCCGGGCCACTGATCTAGTCTAGATTTCCAAGTCGCTGTGCAGTTAAAACACTCTTCAAATTGATGCTTACGATCATCGTCGTCAAATTCTAACTCAGTGCATATTGCATGCCATTTCATTACATCTATGAATACAGTATCATGCACTATGAATACCTCAAAATGAGATAGACCCATGCTTTTTCCGCATCTGTGTATCTGCGGAAGACTTTTGATCTGGGACCAAATTCTTCACCTCCGAACGATTCCATAATAGCTAATGCGTCTAATCGTATATCCATAGCACTATAGTCAAATCCCGTCTTGACAGAAAGAATCCATTTGTTTTTACAACCACCGGTCGGTCTCTGTACCCTCTTGCGATAGAGAATGAAGTGTTTGCTTTCTTGTTCCTTGACTCTAGGGTTATCAATATTTTTCAAGAGGCGATCTTTCATTTCTGCGCCGCTGATAGTTTTAGTCATGACCACCTCAATATAAAGAAAGTAGCATCCTGTTCAGTTTTGAAATGAACATGGTCTCCGTAATATTCAGCATTGTATTTTGCTAATACCATTTTCCGGTGCTCTATCCAATCTTCAATGTGAAAGTCAAGTCTATCTCCAAACTTTTCTTCTCTCGTGGTCCTAGTGAAGTTTTTCCACCATTGCTTACGCTCGCCTAACCTTTCGGAAGTGTCTAACGAACGAATGGGAAGAGATATTGTCATGACCACCTCAACATAAACCAGGCAACATCTTTTTCACTTTTTATAAAGATGAAGTAGATGCCAGTATACCACGGACCCTTTAGATTCTGTTCACACCATTCACGCATTTCTTTATAATCTTGAGGATCAATAGCCGAGCGATAACCAGAAGGCTGATACTCAACCCACTGATTTTTGTCAGCAATGATACCAAGATCATCGGTATACCCTGCAGGATTTCCTCGCTGATATGTAAACTTTGGCTTGATCTTTTCTCGTTCCATTGTCCATTTGTGTTGAAACGTTAGCCCATGGGCAGTAACTCGTGTCTTAATAAACTCAATCATAATATCGGTCATGAATACCTCAACATAAACCACATCTTGTCTTGTTCGGTGTTGAACACTACTACATCATTAATCAATGTTCCGTTCCATTCTTTTATGCGTTCTCGTGCAGGCCCATTCCAACCTGACAATAATGTGACCGGAAGATCATTAAGGAAATTTTGCCAAATCCTAGTATGCCTTTCTAATGCGCCATATGGATTATCTTGAAATATAGGAAGATAGCAAGGATTAGAAAGCAACGTCATCCCATTCATTTTCTTCGTCCCGCTCAACAACGGGCTCAACATACTGATCGGGCTGCGTCATTACATAGTCAGAATCGTTAATCTGTTTCTGAATCCAGGGAATAACATCATTATAGTTACCATCTGTGTCACCTACCCAAACAAGCATTGCAGGGAAAGTTGCCTTAGTGTATTCTACATACACGGTTCCGTTATGATATCTACCATCCCAGGCACCGTTAAGAACATAAAAGTCAATAGAACCATCTTCGTTGATGTTGGTAACATCACACCAGAGACCGACCTTACCATCCATATGTGCGATTGCAATTTGCATTAGAACATCTCCAATTGATTGCTAGCGCCTGATGCTAGCAGAAAAGCGTTATAATCGTCGGAATTCTTGAAGCCAATACCATGTACATCACCGTCGCGGAAATAGAGGCGGGCATTCTTACCCCAGCGTTCTGTTACCATTTCCTTGAGTCCCGGAGTGCCTGCCCAACCCTCTTTACGGGCTTCACTCTTGAGATAATCGTATCCGAGGTGTACTTGCTTGTCGCCCCAATACCCAAAGATAATCTTGTGCATTATTACATCCTCTTTGCTGATAGAATAGTGAATAGAAATTCTTTGGTTTCCGTTTCGTCAAAAATCTTTACACCTGTTCCAGAACGATTCTTTAGATACTCGTATGAACCATCCTCATTGTGACGAACAACTTTATTTGCCTCATAGATCACACTCATACTGGGTTTTCTGTTATACAGATACCATTGTAGATTAGCAGACTCATCATACATTTCTACATAATGAGGACGCATCACATGCTGCCAATACATAAAGGTAACACTAGATTCAAAGTCCATGATAAGTGACTTTCCGGATTGGCGAGATTTGAGAACAGTAATCTCCATGCCGGGACGAAACCCTCGCCCAGCACTCTGCATAGCTTTGATCCAATCGGTCATACTCTACTAATGATCTTTCTATCAGCAATGTTGCATGATCCACACCGACGAGTTTGATGAACAACTTCGTAGTAGGATTCTCTTATCTTTTCAGGTTCACGATACTTGGTCCACTTATGAAGTCCCCAGCGGCAACCCCAAAAGGTCACAAGCAAATCCTCTTCACGCAAAGTACGGAATACATTTTCTTTCTCGGCACTCATACTAAGCCTCTCAACAGATACATCATATACTTCTTATCATCCTCAACAGCAAATGTCAAGTCATGAGGATCATCGGTCAATTTCTTAAGCCCATACAAGTCAAGAATGATGGCTTCCATTTCCTCATTGGTCATCCAACCGACTTTAGCGAAGCCCAAAGTTGGGTTGTGCCTGCGTGAAATAGCGGCGCGGCCTGAAACTGACATGACGATAGTTTTCATGAATACCTCAACATGAACCAAGCATAATCAGCTTCGGTGTTGAACTCCAGTGCTTTAACTACGGGGAAAGGACCTTGCCATTCAGTAATGATAACCTTCATGTTGTGTGCCATACCGAATTTATCCCAAAATTCATCGGCGGCGTTAATGAATCCTCTTTGGGAATGGAAATGATCACTAAATGCTCTCTTTGCCCTACGATATATAAAGCGATTATCACCTTCTCTGATAACGAACTTCATGACCACCTCAATAGGAACCAAGCTAGATCACGCTCGTTAGTAAAACGAACATAGAACAATCCATCATCCCAAATCTTCATGTTGTTGTCTTTGCACCACTTCTTACTTTCGGTAAGAGTGTTCTGCACCTCAGGCCAAGCATCATATCCGGGATTATATTTCAGTTCAAGCTAGGGCTTGCTATACTCACGAACCCACTTCATTATGCGAGTTCCTGAACATGCTTACAAGTCTTACGAAACTGGTGACCAGGACACGAGCAGGACACCTTACCATTCTCCTTAGTTACGATATAGGTATTACCCTTACTACCCTGAACAGTAATAGTTTCGCGGGCGCTCTTGACGGGAACATAGTCAAACTTAGCACCCATAACTTCTACAATGTTTGCACGGCTGAGAACACGAACGGGGAATCCACGAACGTCAGTAGTCAATCCGATACGGTTATCGCCATACCACTTTTCGTGAACGACGGTACCTGTGTATTCAGCGAATTCGGGACCTACATAACCATTTGCATAACGGGAGCGGGCATGATAGAGAGGGTTACGAACCTTAACAGTAACTTTGCTACCGACAGTAAGATTGCTCATAGCTATAACTCGCACTAAATGTTATAGTTTGTTATAGCGTAGTTTTGGGTAGATGTCAACTAGTTTTTAAAAGATTCAAGCTCTTGCCAAACTTTTTCTTTCAGCACTGAATCAAAACTACCATCAAACCCACGCCCAAGACCATAATAATATGCTTTTTCAGCTACTTCTTTCAGACTGAGGCGTATGATATCAGGTTCAAATGTGCCTTCTGGATACTGACGATCAAACCATTCATCAAAAGTCATAAATATCATCCTACACGAGCTTTCCAACCAACATAACTTCCTAGCACTAATGAAACAATGATACTTGTTGTGATAGTCATGTGTTTTTCATCCTAAATTTTGATATAAGATTAATATAGCACATGATACTTAAGAATGTCAACTATTATTTTGGTACCGATGGACTATTTTTTGGTGCAAACTTTTCTACACCGGTAACACCCATACCACTGATAATAACAAACATGACTGCATTTAAAACATTATCGTCAATGTGCTTAGATAAAAACACATTTGCAATAAATCCAATAGCAAGCAACAATGAGCATAGCATAGTTATAAAACGTTTATTACTGATTTTACCGTCTATGCCTGTTATTAGCCCTGGCAATTTGTTTAAAATACTATCCATGTTTATTGCTCCTTACAATAGCATGATAGTATTTATTGTTTTTTACGCTTTTAGACTAGACCAAAATGCAGTCTTTTCAAGATCACTGCGAAATTCAGGGTATACAGTATCAAGTTTATCAATAGTGATACTCCTATACCCTTTCACTTGCTTTTTATAGATAAGATCATTGACGGCATAAAGATCATTACTAATCTTAGTCTGCAATTTCTTGCCTCTACGGCCCCAAAAAGTTACATAGGTGTTTAGGGCGTCAAGCTGAATGACACCCCAAACCTTATCTGCATTTGTTTCTTCGTCGCGGCACCAGCCTATAAAACGGTAGCTATACATCACTCACTCTTTGTGGCAGAAGCGCCCCTGAACAGCAATCCAGAGAGAACTAGAATTCCCCATGCCTGAATCCATCCAATTTCCTTGATTCCAGGGATAGCAGCAACGAGACAGCTATTCCAAAGCAACATCACAGGGAGGCTCATTAGGAGCCCAAAGAACACAATAAGAAATACCCCTGCGATAACTAGCGCAAGTGCATTAGCAAACACTTTCATAACATTTTCCTTACGATTAATAGGTTTTTGCGTAACCCCGCCGGGAATTTTATAATGAGAAATCATGTGGCTATCATAAAGGCTAGAAGAATAAGATATCCCCAACCGTCGCGTCCTGCAATAAGCAGTGTAACAGCACCGACTATTGCTGATATAACAATTGCTCCCCTAACAATCAATGTGACGTTTTCGGGTTTCATTTTACGATTCCAACCACAATGAAATGATGATTAAGCCAACGACGATCACCTGTATTGATGCTTTCTATGAAATGATCAACAGGCTTGGGGGTAAGAGGATGATCCTCAATTACCCGCCATTCGTCGCCGTGTTCTACTACGCGATTTTTACCGTGCCTAGCAATACCCTTAATTTTCAGAATCACTTTGATGCTCTCCGTTCAATGAGCATTTTGCAAGCAGTGTTCTCGTCGGGCCAAAAATGATGACACTCTCCATTCTTCTCGTGCTTGACAAATTCAGCAAGGACCTTGTCAACAGTAGAATAGCGTTCTTTCGCCATCTTGTTAACAATACGAAGAGCGTGGTCAATATCAGTTACCATTACCGATAATCCTTAAAATCGCCAAGGCTGGTGTTGTAGTCATATCCGGCTTCATACGCATCAACTTCATCAGGAGTCATCTGATCACGAGTCACCTTTTCACTTGAATAAGTACCTTTTGCGTAATAGTGCGGGTCAAACCGTCGACGGTAATAACTGTCAGCCATACCACGATCAAAAGGACTACCATGACGGTCATCATAAGTTTTACCATTAAATTTCATAGCCATGTTAAATGATCCCCAGTGCAAGTTTTTCTTCAACGGTAAGCTTGGTAAGTGCCCGCTCGCGGATCTTTTCCCGAGTGTTGTTTTCAAAATCTTCCACGCCGTCAAAGATAGTGAAAGTGCGCCGGTGAAACGAGCGATAGCTATCCTTTGAAGCTACTTTTCTAGCAACCTCTTCTGTGGTGAAATTGCCGATAATAGTAATATCACGATCATAGCAGCTATCAACCTGCCAATATTCAATGGTCTTCATGATAATGTCCTTACAAAACAGCAGCAGTTACCGCAGCAGTTACAGCAGTTTGACGTTGACGTTCATCTTCGTTTTCATCTTGTGCGGGCAGTTTTGCAGCTTCACGGAGACGTTCTTCAACCATCGCCCAAAAGTTTTTGTCATTCATAACCATCTTAGTTGCTCCAGTAACTTTCAGAATCCGGCCTGCAAGACCACGGCGTGTCAGCAGCGATTTCAACGGGCTTGCCGGTCATCATGTTAGTAACAGTGATGAACTTGGGAGCATATTCAATGCGGAACATATCGTCAAAATATCCAGCAGCACGAAGCGCAACGACTTCACGCTTCATGGCTTCATCGTCACGACGGTCAAAGTCATACGCGCCAACAAAACGCTCACCAGTCTTGCAACGACGATCATAGCGATAAATCTTAGCAGTGTAGATCATTTCGTATCTCCGTTTTCTCAGCTTATGATTAACTATATACCCGTTTTACAGGCATGTCAACCAAAAAATGACCTTATTTGATAATATCAACAAATGAGGCGAGAATGCGGGTAGAAGTTACTGGACGATAGGCTCCCGGAAGATTTTCATTATCAATGCGACGGCAAACATGCACGGTGTCACCAAAAGCAACGAGAGTTTCAATAATCTCAAGGCGAGTACCAGCCGGTACGTTGTGCCAATTCTTATTGAGCATACCGAACATTTCATGTCTCCGTTTCATCAGCTTACAATTCACACTAGACTAAAAGGTACCCGAAGTCAACCAAAAAATGACCCCGGGAACGATTTTTTACCAGCTTGAACGGTAGTTGAAATCCCATTGATCAGGCAGCTTTAGTGCATCATTAATGATCTTGATCGTATCTTCAAGATCACTGAAATACCAAGCATCATACTCACTTCCACCAAAGAAGAATCCACTTGCTGTAGGTAGCAAAGTCTCTGCAAGATCATGATTGTCTAGAACCTTTTGACAAGTTTCCCTCAACTCGGTCAACTGCTCACGACTGACATATGAATTTTGGCATTCGTCTTTGCCTTCCTGAACGTTCTGCACGAACCAGTTATGAATCTGGTTAGCTTTGCGCCAATAGCCGGCTTCAACCTTGATGGTTTTTACCTTACGATCAACGGGAAGCCCGAGAAGCTGTCCGATGTTTTCTGCAAGTTCCTTATCACCATTTTCACCGAAGTCCCAAAGGTAACGTTCGGCATTAAGATACATATCAAGACCCATTATTCTACTCCTTCAATTTCAATTGCAATTTCGGCAATGCTATCCGCAATTTCAATCAGTTTGACACTATGCTCTGCATTCACAAAAGGCAGTAGCTGATGGATAATTTCAGCAGCTTTTGCAAGATTTATAATCTGTTGGTACATTTCCATATCAATAGCCCTTAATAAGAATAGTAAAGTAAGATGTACCAAATGCAATCAAAGGAGCAGCGATATCTGCCCGATCAAAATGGTCGTTCATTATATCAGGAATCAAAAACCCGATACTAACGCATAGCGCAATTGCGAGGGCAGTTAAAAAGCGTGACATATTTTTTTCACTTCAACATATTAAGAATGGTGCCTAGTGCAAAACATGCACTTCCGGCAAGATAAAGCCAATTACTAATTTTAACTCTCCTTATTATCTAGCACAGTTACGGCATCCTTGTCAAACCAAGTCCGTCCATATCGAGACATCACTGGATATTGATGATGATTGGGCAAAATGCTGTCTTCACAAACATCAAACTCTTGATTGTAAAATGCAGTATGCCAACCATACTTGGGATTAGTAATTTTGATACGCATAATCAAACCCCATCAACCAGTTGAACCATGCTAGCAGGTACACGATAGCGACCATATTGCGTCTCTACAATAAGGTTCTTGATCTTCACCTCAAGAACAGTGCCATTGTAGACACGACCGCGGCTTGTGAAAGTAACAGTGTCACCCTTGATAACATTACGGACAACACTCTTGACAAGCTGCTGCCGACGCATCTTGATAGCACCAATCAGTTCGTTAAGATCGTCATTAGTAGCTTCAATGAGAACAAACGAAAGAATATCCTTGCGATTGGTCATATTGTATCTCCTTACTATCATTTAGAAAATCAAAATTAATTCAAATAATCAAGCTCTACCTCGGCAAAAAGATATGGTTCTTCATGACCCTCAAGCAGAACACGAAGTGGCCAACCAGAATGAACAATTACCGGACTTGTTTCGATTTCAACTACTTCACCAAGATCACCTGGATTAACTTCGCGTCCAGTATGCATGTTACCCGGTTCACAATAAGCACAATCTTCGGTAACCTTAACCTTGTCACCGACTTTGATATTCTTAATGTCAATCATGATAATCTCCATCTCCTTGCTATACACTCTGTATAGCATTTTGGGCAACAGATGTCAACCAAAAATATCCTTAGTGTCTAAAATACCGAGGTTCACCCATATGATATCCTGCAGGTTTCTGTTCCTTAAGGATTTCAAAAAGGCGGTTCTTCTCAAGTCCGGGCCAATCGCTAGCGAAGAACCTAACATCGTAACCATAACTACCTTCTTGAATTCCGCCACCGCTTCCGGTATGAATGCCGAT
>JGI24890J29729_1000578_pt1 | contig 21834 bp, 31 predicted proteins | sample FreactcultureFD7_FD_29729 | JGI IMG/M metagenome (IMG submission 29729)
GTAGTTGATGCGCTTGAAGTAATACCGCTGATCTGGAAAAATGCTTTTAAGCCATTTACCTTGGTTGATGCAGTGCCACTAGATGCAATAACTTCGCTCATAGCTTGACCATATACGTCAAGACCTGTAACGGTAATGTTAGAAGTTGTAGGTGAGCCTGAAGCTGTAGTCACGCTAACTGCACGAGGCACATCCAATTGATAAAGAGTTTGNCCNGCTTTACCTATAATTGACTGCACACCTTTACCAGCNGTGATTGTTACTGCAGTACCTATGCCACCGATTTGAGCTAAGGCAATNTTATTAGCAACTAATGCAACAGGCACTAGGTCCCAAACATAAATACGACCAAGTGGTCCTACGCCCGTNCTCATTAATGATGGATCACCAAGATCTGATGTGCCATAAGCTGTTACTGCTGCTGATGCTGCTGTTTGCGATATCGATACAAGATACGTACCCAATCCGCCAGAACCTGTGACGAATGCAGTAATAGTAGTACCTGCAGTGACGTTGGCTCCAACAAGCACCATGCCTATTGATAAAAGAGGTCCAACCCATGCTGTAACGGTCAATGTACCACCATTTGTGGTTGCAATTGAAGCTGTTAAAGATGCAGTGGAAACATGATTGGTACTAGTACCCATGTTAGTTAATGCTGCGCCTAGAAATAGGTCGTCTGAATATTGTGGCATTTGTCTTTCTCCTTGAAAAGCTTAGACAGATTACATTAAAAGAAAGGGCTGAGCTTTTGACCCAGCCCTTGTATTACTTAGACGCCAGGAGTTCCATACATAGAACGCCAGTCGGTCCANCTTGGCCAATAACGCTCGGTAGCTTTATAGCGCATGGAGTCGGTTTCAAAATCGCCTTCCATGGTCTTTTCAAGCGCACGACGCATCATCAACTTCATACCTTCTGGTGCATCTGTTTGAACCCACCAGTTAGTAGCAGAAGTTAAACGGCTGATTACGGTAGCACCTNCTGGCAACAAACCAATTGATTTAACTGGGTTGATGTCGTTGTTTGCTGTACCAGCACGTANAACCGATTTCAACAANACTTCNGCTTGGAAGACATTNCCAGGAGCCACAACCAGTTTTAATGGTTGTAAGCGGATCTTCTTACCGTTGTTGTCAACAGCAAGACGAACCTGAATAAGCATCTGTTCAAGTGAAGTTTGCGATAAGTTAGCAGCGGTTGAGAGCAAGTTGCTCACAGTACCGTTAACAATCGGATGATTTGTAGCGGTTAATGCAACACCGTCGCCACCTGTGTAAGCACTATTGAACGAACGGTTCAAAATGTTTGCACAGAGCAGTTCCTTGGTTTCAATCAAAGATTGAGCCAAATGTTTTGCATATACTTGACCAATACGGATATGGTCACCGTCTTCAACTAATACTTTAGTTAAAGCAAATGCCAAACCAAATACTTGGTATACATAGCGTTGGAGGAACAACACGCCACCTTGTTGATAGCTTACTGGGCTACCGTCAGGTAATTGAGGAGCTGCACCAAAACCGTACAGTACTGGCTCTTCATGGTAGTTGCGGGGAATGCCTGATTGTTCACGGAAAACCGTGGACCATTCATCGGCACGTTGATCATAGATACCGTCAAAAGACTCGTTGAGGATAGGCTCAACTATTGATCGGAAGTCCGTACTGCGCATCGGGGCTGCCATAGTTCAGTTCTCCTTTAAATTGCGGTTACTACGGCAACAAACTGAGGTTTAGATATCTGTACACGTACAACTGTATAAGCATCTCCCCAGTTATTGTCAACGTAAGGGGCAATATCAACAATACGCATTTGACCTTGAGTGCTAGAGCCTACCAAAGAGGCAGACATAGTACATTGGGACAAACCAGTGGTTGTTGAACCAGCCGTTAAATTACTGAAATTTGCTTCGTTACCGATAGCTGTTTGAGCAACCACACCATCAGCTTGAATTTCATACACGATTTGTTGATCGTTATAAAAATAAGCAATGATATTAGTAGCNCCTGTACTAGCTGGCCAGTANTTCGAAACACGACGACGACCAGTGGTATCAGTAAACTCGACACCTTGAAATGAACCAGAAAAGGCTTCAGTAGAGGTGACNGGTTGAACGACGCCATTGTTCGCTAAATACGATACAGGTTGACCCTTCAAAATATTTGAAGAGTAGCCCGTAGGNATACCATTTGTTAGAGCCTGAGCACGTTCCAANCCTGTTGGAAAGAATGCTGGGCGCAAACCAAATGGAGCGTTAGTAGCTGACATATGTATTGCTCCTTAAAATGGTTGATAAGATTTTGGTCTTTAGCTTTGTGCAAAGCCGACTTGGCAAAATCACATTATCGCGATTTTAAGAACTGCAAATAATTTAGAACTAAGCGCTAACCGTCTAGCGCTTATATGAAACTGATTATATCCCTATTTATTCAAATACGGGAGCTTTTTTGCTCATATCAAAATCCATACCGTCGCCTTCAATATTACCAAGACGTTTACCACTATTGTCTTTTGCATTTAGAAGTTGCTCTTGTTGGATTTTAATCTTTGTTTGCTCATCCATTGGGGCATCATGATGGAATTCTGTCATGATTTCTTGGTAAACATCTAATGGAATTTTGTACAAAACCATTTCGTTGATGGAAATAAAGCCTTGGTGCTCACCTGATTTAACCCGCATATGCTCAAAACCAGGCAGATCTTCAACCGTAACAGGTGTGTAACCCATTCTTAACCTTTTATGAATAGGGTCATATGTCGATGTTGTAGATAACCAGCATGGGTGAAAACCTGGAATATCTGGCACATTAGGCAAGGCTTCTTGTTGGAATTCTTGTCTAAACATACGACGACGTTCTTCAGTTGATACCATTTGGGCTTCAGGAGCTGCTCTTGATTTATCTTGAGCCGCTCTTGATCCGCGGTCTGTATTTACACTTTTCTTTAAACGATCATCCATGATTAACCCCTATTCTTGTTAGCACGGTCATAATCTATGAACCGTTGTGTCATTTTTCTACGCAGTTCAGGGTTTTCCCAAGCTCCGGCTTCTTTCATTGCTGCTACACGATCTGGACTAATCCGGAATTCATTGGATTTAGTAGTCGCTGTTGTATCTCGACCCGAACTAGTCATTACTGACCTTGGACGTGCTGGCTGTCTTTGAGTTGACGGACTTTGCTTAGGCAGATACTTACTTAAGCGGTCGCTTAACTCGTCCCAATAATCTTCAGAAGTTGGGTCAAACCCTTCATCCGTAAGCTTTTTGTCAACAATTTGAGCAATCTGGGATTCCTCATTACCTCCGCGGGGGTCATACCAAGGATTATCTTCCATCCAGTCAGCTGCCATTTTCTGCACCATAGGATCTGGTACTTGAATATTTTGCTGTTGTGGCTGATTCATCTGACGAGTGGCATTTTGCTTAACATTCTCAAGTGATTCAAGTTTACGCTTGGATTCATACCAGAGTTCTTGAGCACGGGTTACTCCTTGACCGTCTTGTTGAGCCACTGCGTCGGATAACTTCATCTTAGCATATTCAACTTGGACTCCAGCATCTTCAATAGCTTTATCAACACGTGCCAGTTCAGCTCCTGAACTCTTACGCTCTACAACTGCTAAGCGGTTTGATAATTCAGAGTTTTGCCGTTTTAACGCATTAATAAGCGAGCTTGATTCTTTTTGCTTTTCACGATGAATTTGCTTCTTTAGGCGACGTTCTTCACGACGGGCTTCACGAATTTGCTCACGCTCTTCCGTTGTCTCATCATTTGCGCTTACGTCTAAGTCATTGTCATCAGTATCATCTACTGTAACTTGTGGGTTTGCTGACCCTTCAGGCAGTTGTACTGCTGCCCCCCCATCTTGTAGTTCTTCTACTGCTAATTGCGTTTCCATCTTTTCTGTTGGATTCATGCTAGTTTTCCTTTCAAAACTTAAATGAAGGCTTTAATTGCTCGGGGATCTCCCGTTACTTTACCAATGAGTTCGTGGTCATTAAAGAAAGTAAATAATGCTTTTCCTTTTAGACCTTTCTCATCTTCGTAATCTACTTCCCATCGGTCACCCCCCCAACGGACAATACGAACATAGTCTCCTACTTCGCACCATGACCCTTCTGGCCAAGGTTCATTACTATCACGTTTTTTAAATGCAATTGGCCCAATGGCTAATACTTTGCCAACTTGGGTATTCCATTTTTCTACTTCTTTGGTTTCTGGGGGCAAAAGAATACCCATGCTGGATACTCTTTCTTTGACTGCTCTAAGTTGAACTAATACTCGAGCCCCAAAAGGTGCAATCATTGGATCAACTTTTGGGAATGCTTCTTCTAACGTCTGTTCTGCATCAAATGACATTCGTCACTCCTTTCAATAGCTCTATACAGAGCAGGTTATACTACAAATCTTTTTCTGAATCTTGCATTAGTTGGTCAATCATAGTTAGAGCTTCCCCAAGCCCTTGATTCTGACCAACTAAGCGATGATAACTTTCAATGTTAATTGCGCCACCATTGGCTAAAGATATGGCGATTTCCTGTCGCCTATCCTTTAATAGCCNAATTAAATCAGCGACCACGAGCTGAACCGCCTTTTTTCATTGTAGCAACTTTAACTTTGCCTGCATTAAAATTAGGCTTAAGAGGCGCGCCTTTTGCAGGTAAATTAGCTGCTTTACTTTCAGCAACAGCTCCGCCATTTGCAAATTTACGAATAATGCCGCCTGTTTTAAGCTTATTGCCTTCCGTGATTCCCATTGCCATTTTTTTATGTGCACTAATTGCTTCAGTCATTTGATTCTCCTTTAAAATCCGTGATTGTGTTTGCCTGTTTTACTATTCTTAAATCCGTGCCAATCGGCTCTAATTTTACCGCCCTTTTTATATCCTTCAGAACTTTTTCTTAGCTGATCAGCTTGGTAATTCGTTAGTCTGTCATTAAAATTTGAAGCCGTTTCATCAGGGCGTCGCATCATTTGCTCTTGATAATTTGTTAGTCGATTTGCGTCAGCAATCTGCGCGCTATCTGAAATTGCACTTCGCTCATTATATTGTGAAGCCGTTTCATCAGGGCGTCGCATCATTTGCTCTTGATATTTAGTTAGTCGAGACATGATAGTTCTCCTATTGTTGAGGTGTGGGTTGTGGTGCTGCAGGTTGAGCTTCTTGCGCTGCTTGTTGTTGAATTGCCGTTTGCTGCGCTTGCTGCGCATTCTGTTGCATTGCTTGTAAGTGCTGCTGTGCGGCTTGTTGTAAGTCTTGTTGATGTTGAACTTCGGCTTGTTGCGATTCAAACTGCTTTTCAATAGTCATGGTGTTAATGTCATGAGTTAGTTTAGCCGCTTCAATCTGCTGCTTACCGACAATATCTGCTTTCTTGATCTCTGCATCTTGAATTAGTTTCTGCTGATCTAATCCAAGGTCTGCCTTGTCTTTTGCATCTTTGCGTTGAGTTTCAGCCATTGCAGTACTTGTAAGAGCTTGCACTTGAGCCATGATATTTGGATCAGTTGGCAACTGAGGTTGCTGCTGCAATGCTTTCATAAGCGCCATCATTTGCTGTATGCCTTGACCAACCTCTGTTAACTTCTCTGCAGAGTCTTGGTGTACATGTTGTAGGGCAGCTGCCAATAATTTCTGAGACTCTTGTGGGATTGCCTTAGGCACAAGCGCATCATACGGACTGCCAAGGGCTGCTGATGTATATGCATCAGCTTGATTTAAATACCATAGCGTTAAGTGCTGCTTTAAATGCTCAAGACATGCTGGAATGAACACAGGGGCTACAATTGGATTAGACCCAAATATCGGATCCTTGGCATAAGAAATATGAGCCAGGAAATGGGCTATATGGTCTTGCTTGGGGAATGCCCCTACAGGTTTGCCAAGCGTCATAGCCACGTTCTCTAAAGCAGGGTTAATGTCAGCTACCTCATGCGGATTAGGTAGTACTCCATTAATATCCGTTAGCTTAATCTGCTTAAGAATGCGCTTTTCAACTTCTAGGCGATTGTATAAGTCAGGGTTAGCTGCAGCTCGTTGTGCTAATGTTTGAATTTGAGCATAGCGCTGTGACTCTGCAAAGATATGAGGGTCACTAACAGGGATCACATCAGAGTTGTAGATGAAGTCGTCTTGCGTGACTGCTAAGTCTGCTACAAGTTCTGATTTACGCTGCTCATCCAAGTACCACCGATTTAGACGAGCTAGAACTTTAAACACACGACGCTGTGAATCATGTAACCGCGCATGAATGGAGCTAAACACTATAGAGCCTTGCTCAATCATTGCTTGAGTAGTGCCCACTGGTGTGTTGGATGTAACATCAGCTATCTTCTCTTCAGCAGTTGTAACAACCCCTTTAGCAGCTGAATCCAACCAACCTAGCAATGAAAATAATACAGGACTAGGCGGATTAAACGGCACCGGCATTGCAATCTTGCGAATGTCATCTACTCCTGGCGCGCCTTCAATTTCAGAAACTTGAGTAGGCTCGATAACTTGAGACTGACCAGAGATCTTAGCCCCTTTAAGTTTGAGCATAGTGGGGGCAGTATTGATGTGAGCCGAGTCCAGTAATGCTCGTAAAGCACCAGTAAGAGCAGCACTAAGCCCGCCGATAAGATGAGGCAAGCCAATAGCATAAGCACCGCGCCAAGGAATAAACTTAAACTCGATAATCCAGTCCAGCTTAGTAAAGGTGTCATCTCCATCCTCCCAGTTTCTATAAAGTCCTACACAAGATCTTTCATTCTCATCAATCATAAGAATATAAGGGGCTCTTTCGCCCTTACTATGGCCGTCGTCTTCTAAATCAAGCCAAGTAAAAATATGAAATACTCGACGAACGCCATCTATGTTGTCAGCTTGTGACTTTCGACCTTCGATTTTGTTGTTTGCTTTTTCAGCTTTTGACTCATCAGGCTCTTGGCTAACTCGATATACATCCAAGTCAGCATATAATCCGGAACTAACACGTATGTCATACTCTTCTTGCGTTATGTCTTGCACTTCAGTTACACGTTGCGCAGTATAGAAATTACCAGCAGCAAACGGTAAATACACATTATCGATAGGCACAAACTCAGCACGAGGCCGTTTCATATACTCGTCGTACCACATCTTAAAGTACTGCGAACCACCAAGAGGTAGCTGCGTGAGCATCTGTTCCTCTTCGTCGCGATATTCTTCAATTTGCTCAGTCAGCTGCCAGTTCATATAATCGCGTTTACGATCAGCTCGCTTAACTTTCTCTTCAGTGGCATCGCCAATGATCTTAGATCTAACTGGCCCGTCAGGCGGAAATAACTCCTTAATTGCTTTAGCGGCAAAGTCTACGCATGCTTCTGCCATAACCGGATGCACTACCTTAGAAGCCCCTTGAAACTGAGCTCCGCCAGGGGCATCATGGCCTAGACCAGTTCTGCGCAACCCGTCTTCATACTGCTTATCTCTGTCTTCACGAGCTTCTTTATCTTTTTCAATTAGACTAAGATACTTAATAGCAATCGAATCAAGCTCGTAGGCGTCAATGCTTGAGTCGGCTAGATTCTCATAGAAATCAGGGCTTTCACTAGGCGTTTTTAAGTCTTCAAGACGAACAATAGCACTGCCATCTTCCAGTTCTTCAACATCTGAATTCTGGCTATCAAGAATCTCAAAAATTGACTCATCCTGATACTCAGTATTGCCATCAGTTGCTTCTGAATCAATATAGCGTCCGTATTCTTGCGGTATGGGCATTTGTTCAGCCATGGTTATTCCTTAATAGCGCATATTTCATTTGGTCTATGGTAACATGACCGCCTTGTTTCATGTGAATGATGCCACCGTGCTTGTGGCCTTCTAGCTTTTGTTTTTTAAATAGCTTTATAAAATCAGTGTCGCTCATAAAGCGAGGCAAATCAGGCTTTTGTGCAAGAACTTGATTGTATGCCTCCATTCTATTTCCTTTAATATCCGTAGAAGGCGACATTAAAGCATCCATTACGCTTTTCGTATCGTTACGGTCAATAATTCCAGCGCCTGCTAAGTCATGTCTACCTTCATCCGTAATTGAGTAAATGGTGTGAACATTTGGAGGGTTGTTTAGTAAATCAAGCAATTGCGACTGGTATTTATCAATAACTGGCTTATTAGATTTGCCTTTAGCTTGATTAAGCACAACTGTAGGATTGTCTTTAATCCATTGATCTTGCTCTGGACCACCCATAGCTTTTACTTCTGGCGGTAAATCATCAAATCGAGGAGCAACCACACTAAGCTCAATCGTAGCATGAGGCTGATTGGATTTATCACGTAAAGTTAAGATCTTTGTGTTACCGCTAGCAACTTCATCTGTATAGTTGCCTACACAGTGGCCCATCATCTTGCCTTCATTTTTAAGAACATCATCAAGTTTAGTGTATGCATGCTTTTCATTAAACTCTTTTATTGATGACTCTAGGCTGTATGATTCATTACCTGTTGCGTATCCTTTATCATCACGCACATTGTATGCAGTTTGAGCAACATCTTCATGTTTAACTGCATCCCATCGTGTTCCATGAACTTCGTACACGGTGTACCCTTCAGGTAACTCAGTACTTATTTCAGGCAGTTTTAAATCATGCCATTTACTCTTATCGGCATACACTTTAACTGCCGGAAAGTCTTCCATGCTCTTAGCTGCTGTTTTTGACATTTGTGCTTCACGATACTCATTGATCTTCGCAACATGTCTTACTGCTTCAGGCAATGTCATTCGCTCTAAGTCTTTAATAGTAAGCGCTAAGTGCTGAGGGACATTACCTGTAATAGAGCTTCTAAGCTCGTCCATTAAATGGTCAAAGCCTAGCTCATTAAACTCGTCGCGATTAGGCATCGCATGAATAGGCGCATTAGGGTTTTTATTTGCCAAAGGTCTAACCCATGGGTAATCTTCTAAATTTGCAGGGGAGTTAGCTGCGCTACCTGCTTTTGTGTTTTTGATTGCTTCATCCGTGCGCATTTCCCATTCTTTTCCTGCATCGTTTTTTGCATACCCTTCTGTTGGCATGTTTGCAGCTCTTCGTTTGTCATACGTTGATTCAGAGATCCAAGGTTCAAATTGTAGATCTTGAAGATGACTTATCCCTTGATCAGCAAGATCACGAACTGAATCAGTAGGTGTTCCCATCTCATTTTTAATATAAGGACTAAGTCGTCTGTCAACAAATTGATTAAGCGCTGCAGTTTTTGCAAATTCTTCTTGGTGCTCAGGTGTAAAGCCTATCTCATTAGCTGTGTCTCGCCAGTTCGGCGCTAAGTTAAATGAATCAGGCGCTAATGAAGGGTTAATGCCTTGCTTTAGAGTTCGTAGATGGTTGTTCAACGTGCGGTCTAGCCAATTACCACCTTTTTGTTTTACTGATGCCTCAATGCTAGGCTTCGTAGCTAATGCTGATTGCATCACAGGTGTAGGCACGGTGTTCTTAAGTGGCTTAGGCTTATTTGAGAACAACTGTCTGCCGCCAGGCGTCATAGAACTACGGAACAACAGCTTATCAGGGTCTACGCCAAACGGAATACCTCGACCGATTACTTCGCCTGCTGCATTTGTTCGAGTTTCAGGTATGGTACCTAATGGGTCTTTAGGGTCATGTGCATATGGGTCAACACGATTTAGTTCTGACTGACTAAGATCCATACGACCAATCGGTGTATTTGCATGCGACTCACCTGCTATATTGTAATAGCGATTTGCCGGATCAGAGTATTTCGATAGACTTGCTTGCCCTTCTTGCGCATATGTGATCGTATCTTTATCAGGCATAGTGCCATAGATTGACTCATAGACCTTAGCAGCTTCTACAGCTGATACATTACGCTGAGCCATAATGTCTTCTAAGACTCTGGCTGTGTTCACCAACTTCGCGGATGGGAACATCGAGCTATCGCCACCCTTCTCCCATCCTTCTTTTCTATCTATTGCATGCTGTATTTCATGAATCACAGACTCGGTTAACTGCGCTGGGTCATGTAGATTTCTAGAGTTAACTGCAATGATGTTGTTCGTTGGGTCATATGTGGCATGATACTTAGTGCCGTGGTCCTCGACCGACACCTTCACTTCTTTAAGATGCGGATATGCAGCAAAAACAGTAGGGTGGTTAAGCACATCAGCTAGATCATGCGTATGCCCTTTGTCAATTAGTTCGGGGTAGTCAATGTACGTTTGCATGAACCCAGGGTTGATCGATGCCTCTTTGTCACTTAGTTCTTGCTCCAATGCATTGTTTCGATTTCGCTGTGTACCTGTTTGGCGCTTCATCTCAGCGTTCGTAGCACCTTGTGCTTCTAGACGTTGCGCTTCTGCAGCTGCTACAGGGTCGAATAAGCTCGAGCCCTCACCATGGAAGATATTGGCTTTCTGAGAGCCTAGCGCATCAGAGACTGCCGATGGTACTCCTGGAATCGGTGACTTACCTGCGGCTTGACGACGTGCCATGATGTCACCAACGTCTTGGGCAGCTGCTTGAGCCTTAACACCCATAGTTGGCTCACCAAACTCGTTCTGTCTGCGTATGCCAGCTTGCGCATTCTGAAAGTCAGACCATATGTCGCCAAACTCTTTGCCTGCGCGCTTTGCTTCTGCGTACATCACTCTAATGTCATGCGGTGAAAGTGACGCACGTGGCATATGCCCTATGTACGGCGGTATCTTAGCAGTTTCGAATGCTTGATTAACACCGCCAAGGATGTCACGACCTTCTTGCGACTGAGGCTGTAGGTACGGGTTCGTAGCCTCCATGGCTTGCCCTGCATACTGCTTAGCAGTGTTAACCGCTTGAGGCGTACCGTACTGTCCTTCCGCTGCTGCTCGCCCTACACCATATAAGTTCGACCCTGCAATTTGAGGTATGGCAGCTGCAAATGGTATAGCAGCTTGTGCCACTCCTGCGCCTGGCATATGTGTGATAGCAGCTTGTATCGGGGATGACAGACTCTGTAGGTAATCGTAAGCTGCTTGCAATGATGGTGCATGATGCATCGTATTATCAGGCATAGCTGGGATCGGCTCGTTCGTGTCCCAGTCATTAATGCTCACTGCATTGTCAGTACTAGCCATAGATTTATGTACCCAGTTTTCTGAATCATATCACATAGAGTACGGATTCTCGGTTCTATTTGGCCGATACTGCTCATCATCGACATACTGTGATGACGTATCTGGAATGTAGTCGAGCNTGATCATGCCACTGTCTCTTAGATAGCGCAGTGCTTGCGACAGGGCATCCACATAATCATCATGCCGCCCTAACGGAAAACTACAGACTTCAGACACGAAAGGCTGTATCCATGATCGTGGCTGATTAGGCACGGATATCGATTCGGGTAGGTACATCAACCCTTTCTCGATCATAGGCGCAATAATATTCAGTCGTGTTGCTTTGTCTGCCGAGCCAGGGTTGTAGCCTCTGATCGGTATGCGTGTCTGCTGCAGGTCCTGTATCAAGGCTATGCCACTTGACTTGTTCTCAATCAGTACTAGGTCCACCTTCTTACCCGACCCAAACTCATCCGGATTACCGTACACCTCCATGTACTCGTCCTGTAGCTTAGACCGTAGGTCTGGGTACAGTAACCTCTCTGACCAACAGTCGATCAGCATCACTCGATTGCCTTTGTCTACAGACGGTCGGAAGATACCGAGCACCACACATGCCGTGGGGTCGTTCACCGTCTTATCACTGGTTGCTACGTCATAAGACTGAAGCACATACGAAAACTCAGGAAAGGACTTGTTTGCATCCCACAACTTGAACCATGACCGCTTGACTAACCCGGACTCTTCTGGATTAAGTATCTCCGCATGTATCTCTTGGCGGCCGATCTCAGTCCCCTCATACGCTAGTATCTGATTCTGGAACGTAGGGGCAAGATTGGCTATATTGGCATATGTGCTCGCAGTAGTGACATGCACACCTTTACCACTCTGCTCAAACAGCTCAACTATCTTAGGCACTGGCTTCGGAGTCGTAGTACAGACCATCAAAGGCTTCTTACCAAGTCTAAGAGAGAACTGGATCATGTCCCAGGCATCGTCCAGATAGTCGTAAGCTGCAAGCTCGTCAGCCCACACATGGTGCCACTGCGGACCACGGAAGCGGCTAGGCTCAGAGGCTGCTATGCCTTTGATAATGCTCCCATTCTTAAGCGTGATCTCATGCAACGAGATACCGTAGTTGTCGATAATCTCAGGAGGACACACATTTAGCAACCCTGACTCTCCATTGAAACACACGTCTCTGATATCACTGGATGTAGGCGCTGTTACTAGTATTCTAGACTTCGGCTCACTCCATGCTTTCCACCATACCCACTCTGCGGCTAGCCTTGTTTTGCCAGCTCCTCTACCGGCTAGTAGCAGCCACACGGTCCAGTCGGTGCTAGGCTCGATTTGGTGGGGTAATGCAATGGTCAACCACTTTAACCGTGCTTTAAAAGCTGCCCGCCATTCAGGAGACATCTTCGATAACTCGGCATCGTGCTTGGTGATCTTGGCAGCAATTAATTCTAATTGCTTAGTGGTCAGGGGCATTATTTATTGTATCACAGACTGCAGAGAGCTGCAGAGAGCTGCAGAGAGTAAGTGTTTACTTTAAGTTTGAAGTGCTGAGCATGAAAGTGTTTACTTTAAGTTTAAAGTACCGTGTACTGAGGCGCTGACCTAGCGCGCCCTTGGCAGAAGCTCGAGGGTCCGGTAGGTTCTGAGCAAGATCGTACGAGGATCGACAGCTGCCGACCCAGTAGCGCGCTCGAACGCCCACCGCATCATGCAGTGGGCTGGGAGCTAAGCTGTGAGCTTAGTTAAATTCGATATAAATATAATCTGACATCGTAACTTCGCAGACGTCACCGTTTGCAGGGAGACTTTTGAGATATTCTAGAATCGATTTTTTCTCGATATTTACGTAAAAGTCTGTGCCTGCGATCTTAGCTTTTAATTTCGAAGGGAAACATTCGATATTTTTAACTGCAAATGAATTTTTCATAATTTAATTCTCCTAAAAATAAACTCCGAATTAGAGTTTATGAATTCATAATATATTGTTCTAAGAAAAAGTACATAAATTTATTAAATAATTATTTCATATTATGACAAAGTTTATTGTACTTTTATTTAGAAATGTGATAGCTAATTCTTAGAACTTTGTCATATAGTGAAATGAAATAAATAAAATAAATATGTACTATTTCTTAGAACCAAGTATAATAAATACATGCACACAAATAAACAAACAGGAGAAAAAAATCTAAAATCTAAAATCTAAAACTCGAATCTGCCAGAACTCGGCACTCGGCGCAGTCCCAAAGCCTCAGGGAATAATCCACCCCTGCGTGCTATCTCGAGAGCTCAGCGCTCGGCATCGAGGTGCTCGTCAGATTCTGAGCTCAATCTCTGAAAAACTAAAGGATCGACTGAAGCTTAGTTCTCAGTGCTATTTCATATCGACTACTTTCGGATCCTGGAGACTGAGCAGTATGTCACTTAGAATCTCCTGACCGATCGAAGCATGCGTCTCGAGTTGGATAGGGGCTCCATCAGCTCCTGTAAGCTCTACTTTGCTTCGCTCTGAGTACTTGGCAGGAAACCGAGCAGCCATGATTTTATTGTAGACATTGCCATTGAGTCGCTGAGCACCAGGCGTCTCGAGGACGTTATTTAGGCCTAATTCTTCCCAGTAGCTAAGCTCCTCTTGGATCGCCGTACGCATGGCCAGTAAGAACTCCGGACTGTGCTTGGCCCAGTTGTCGAGCGTGCCCCACGATACATTCAGTTTTGACGCCATTTGCTCTTTCGAATAGCCCAGTTTCCCCATTTCTATGACTTCTAAGCAATACTCAGGCCTATATAACGAAGTTCTACCGAGCTTCTTTGCCACTTTATCTTCCATGCTATCTCCTATTGGTTGGATCGATCATATCTTGCTTCTAAAGGGGCGGAAATGTCGGTTACATAATCGGTTACAAGTTACAAAATCTAACCATGTCTGTACTCAGTATATAAAAAAATAAAATCTATCTAATAAATTATATATGTAACTCAGTAACTCAGTCACTGACCTGATCCAGATGTAGTCTCCCAGTTACACTTTTTTTCTGAGTTACATAAAAAAAAGTCAATTGTGTAACTCAATATTTACGCAACACAAAACGACCATGTAACTCAGTAACTCAGTAACTTTTTGATCATTTCTCATCAATTTCAGTTACATAATGTAACTGCAACTTCGAATCAACAGCTTTTATTTCACATTATGGTAACACTTTGTACTAAAATGTGATATAATGATTAGGTAATAAATTGTTTTGGTGATTTAAGCTCAGTGCTTAAATCATTCTTTAATTCTAAACACAATGCAAAGGAGCAACATTATGAAAGTTCATGAATTAATCGAAGAACTCAGTAATTACGACCCCAACAAAGAAGTCCACTTTAGCTACAACTACGGCGACCATTGGAGGACAATCGTGGCCCCGTCAGTTGAAATAGTCGAAAAAGGTAAGGTTACCTATTCGGGTTACCATCAAATGGATCAGCTGGTCATCGACAAAGAAGATAGTGAAGAGGAAGAGTCAGATCCAGACACTACAGCCAGGTCAGTAGTGGTGCTATCATGATCGCATATGCAGAGTCCTTAGAAGCTGAGCTAGATGAAAAGCAAGGCATTAGCCGAGAAGAGCTTCGCTCTTATTTTGCCATGGAAGATCAACATTTCACCATAAAGGAGTTGCAAGGATGAAGCCCGGCCAAATTGTTAAGATCCTCGATGCTCTCGATAAGCATCGCGATTCATCGAATCGTGTTCGTCGAGTAGCAAAAGAGCTGCACATGACCGAGAGTATGGTTAAAAACATCATCAGTAATTGGTCGATTTACGAAACATCGAATCATTGTATTCAAACTCAAGCGCAAACAAAGGATCAAGTATGAAATCAAGCACCATTACTAAGCCATTCGTGAACATGTTTGGCAAACCTGTTCAGCTCACCAAAGACGAGTTCGTGAACAAGTGGTTACACCAAGCGAACCAGCTCTATGATATCTTCAATGATACCAACATGGGTCGTGAGTATATCGATGTCCAAGTTGCTATCCAACGTGCAGCCGAGGCTTTTTGGGACCTAGAAAAATGAAAACGTACAGAGTTACATTCCACATTGGTCTTCGCGACAACCAGCAGAGTCGAGAAACAGCAAACGATGTTACTGCTTGGATCGAACGAGCCATCGAGCAGCAACTAGAAAGAGGGGAAACCCTCCATCCAGTTATCGTAAAAGACATTACTCAACAGACAAAGGATCAAGCGCTATGAGCAACAGAGACATCGCCCACCATTTCTTCGGTAGCAACTACGCCGAGTGGAAAACCTCAGATAACCTTATCGAGGTGATCGACTGGTTCCGCAAACAGAAAGGCACCAAAGCTCCGTACTCGGTCTTCTACGTGCCTCTGAACAAAGATGCAAAGTACGACATTCAGTGGTACGCACCTCAGGTCACCGGGGCCATCTGCCTCGGCACTTTTGTTAAAGATAAGGTCTGGGTACCAGAAGAGGAGAAATCAGCATGGACGTGATAGCCAGAATCCCAGGCTAACTGATGAGGCTTTAAGAGCCGAAACCCCGCCAGGGGTCTTAGTCAAATCAACTGCTAGGAGTATCAAAAATGAATGGATATATCGCCCTTTATAAGGGAAAGCAAATCGAGGTCTTCGCTAATACCAGCTATGAGGCTCAGCAATTAGCAAGCACTCAGCTCAAGGCTAAGAAGTCCTATGAAGTATCAGTTTACCTATGCGAGAAGCAAGGCGCGCCAGTCATCACAACATTAACCAATTAAAACGAGGCAAGTATGAAACTCACCATTCAGCAGAAAGCAGTAGCTTACCGCTTCTATAAAGAGCACTTAGAGGATAACTTTACAGCATCCGAGCTAGCAGAGATGCTTATATCAAAAATGTCGCCTGAGGATCTAGACAACGAGCTGCAGAACGTGGTCGAGCTTTGTGACATAGAAGAAGACGGAACTTACTGATGTGCGGCCTAATCAAGTTCGTCCTGACTATCTGGCTTTTATCATGGATCTATGTCATGTTCGCAGCTTGGTTTCTAAGTTGATATAAGTCTAGTTATTCATCATACTTGGTGCTCTGTTTTAAATATATAATTCAGAGTACCAAAATATGGTATATAATGATTATGTATCATAGATTTACCCGCAGTATGTAGTTTTCTTAATTCTTAATTTAAAGTAGGAGTATCTTATGGAAAAGATGCACATTGTACCTCCGCAAGACATTCAAGTCATGGTGCCAGCAGGCAAATATGTACTTGGTGATCCTTGCTATGTAGTCCCAAAAGATCACTGGGATAAGCTTCTTAGTTCTTGTGATTACTTTAATCAGCCTATCGGTGAAGTTGAAGGTTATCAAGTGCTAGGTTTCTCCACTTGTTGGGGTGATGGCATATATGCTGATAATTATAGACGTTATTATCCTGTAGATGCTGGATTGATTGGGTTAGTTCCATTCAGTGACACATTGGAGATCGACCCAACATTATCACACATTGTAGAGTTTACTTACGATACTCTTTGTACATGTAGTCCTGTCGGTATGCTCAGGTTTGGTTCTATTTATATAGACACGGATGAATCTTATGAAGACTAATCTTGTACCGCCTAAAGAGCCTATGTTGGTTTACGTTTTAATGGAAGAGGTAGATCCGATTGCCGTTTACTACAACAAATTAGATGCTCAGAATGATGCGCTTAAGTATGAGCTTCACAACTGGAATATCATAGCTAGGGAGTTAGTATGAATTTTACACACGATTTTTCATCTGATCAAGAGTTAAAGAAAGCCTACTCGTATGAGCGGCCATCATGGATCATTATGAATGGTCTTATGAACGGCTTTATAGCAGCAGGTTTAACAGAAGAACAAGCAAGAGTGTTGTTTAGCTCTAAAGCAATCAGGCATGCATTAGATCAAGGTTTAGGCGATGACCTTGATACTGTTTCTTATAACAATGGCAAACGCCTTGCCAACGACTACAAAAACGAGCCTTGGCTCAATGGAGAGATGGAATGAATGAAATAGTAAATAAACCCTTTATTACGCACAATGATGATGACTTGATCAACGCAAACGGTACGTCACTTCAAGCCAAGCTTCATAACCTTACATATAACCTGATCGTCGAAACCTTTGGCGAACCTTCTGACAGATTTGATGATTACAAATCAGATGCAGAGTGGATCATTCAATTTGATGACGGGCAAGTAGCTACGCTGTACAATTATAAGAATGGTCGAAACTATATGGGCCCAGATGCTCCGTCTAAATACGATATCACAACATGGAATGTCGGTGGTAAGAGTCATGAAGTAGTACTAAGACTTCGGCAATTATTAATGAAAGACCCAACGCATTACGTTTAAAAGGTAGTATGATGGTTACTCCGAGCAAAGCACTTGGAGTAACCAAATAACAAAAAAAATCCTCGACATGAATCGAGGATTTAAGGACAAACTTGAAGGAGCATCACTTGGGCTTTAGCGACCAAACGATATCACCAAAAGAATTATACACCCAATTCCTACAAGATAGACAATTCGATGATGAAGATATAAAACTTCTCGGGCTTTCGTATCTTACAGAATCAGAAACAACAGAGCTTCTAGGTTTTCCTGAGCACAGCCCTTCGATTCGTCTCCCTTATTTTGATCTGAATGGATCACCAACAGATTTTGTTCGCGTTCGCGTTCTGAATCCGCGTGGAAAGAGAAAATACAGTCAGCCGCAAAGATCAGGATCGCATATCTATTTTCCTCAGAATCTTAGATGGATTACAGCCAAAACAAACTTAGACATTCCGCTAATTATTACAGAAGGCGAGTTTAAAGCGCATGCAGTCACTAAAGCACTTGCATTAGAAGGCTTGTCCCATGTTTGTTTAGCTCTTGCAGGTGTGTCATCATGGACAGACAAATCAAAGCTACCCATTCATAAAGATCTAATGTCGTTTCTTTACAACAAAGGGTTGTCAGCTCGTGATGTGTATATTCTGTTTGACTATGATGGTAAGTACACAAGTGGTGAGCCTAATGATCAGGTTGCACTAGAAGAGAGTAAGCTTGCCATTACACTTGCCGGATTAGGCGCAAAGGTGCATCTGTGTCGCATTGGCCGTTTTGCACCACTTAAGGGTCAGAAGTATGCAATTGATGACCACTTGGCGGCAGGTGCTAAGTTATCCGAGATTCTAAATGATGTTATCGACCCAACATTTCTTCGCAATAGTGAGGAGTACTATCTGTTCACTGCCAAAACGCAATGGGCAATCTTTAATGGGCAATGGGTTCGATTGGCTGATGGTATGCAATTTAGCTCTCAGCGTGTAAGAACCGAATTGGCTAACCAATCATGGACCAAGCCTAAGCCAAATGGTCAGGTAATGGTTGTTAAGTTGGCAGACGCATATCCTAATTGGGCTAAGCGTTTCGATCTAAAAGGGTTCGGTATGTACCCACAACATCAGGGGTATTCAATTACACCTGATGGGTATTTTAACTTTATGAAAGCATGGCCACATGAGGCATTAAATCTACCATGCGAACCTTGGCTAAACTGGTGTAAGTACTTTTTTCAAGATGCTCCGGAGTTTGAGGAGTTCTTTCATAATTGGGTAGCTCAGATTTTACAGAAACCATGGGATCGGAATAACACCACGCTACAGTTTATCAGCCCTAAACAGGGTATTGGTAAATCATTTACTGTAGGATGGATAGCGGAGATGATAGAAGAGTTATCTCTGTCACTAGGGCCGGATAGGTTGTTCGAACGCTTTAATTCGTTCTTACTTAACAAGATTCTAGTGATTGTTGATGAGCCTAGCACTGATAATATGCGGCATGCCGATACAGTTAAAAACTACATCACAAATGATCGAATCTCTATTGAGATTAAAAACCAAGATTCCTTTTCAATACAAAACTTTGTTAATTATGCATTTACCACCAATCATTCTAAAGTAACGACCATGAGCGAAGGTTCAAGGCGTGAGGCGATCTATATGCCAAACTCTTTAGATCCGATTGCATGCCAGAATTTGATCTCAACCATAAAGGAATGGTGCGCGAATCGTAATGGCTTTAATGCGATGATGTACTTTTACATGAACAGAGACCTTAGCCAATTTAATTCAAAGGCACATGCGCCAATGAATGAGCATAAGCAAGAGGTCATACAATCAAGTAAGTCCGCATGGGGTCAATTTGCTCAAGAAACATGGGAATGGATTGAAACGGAGCTTGATGGTTCAGCTGCCATTAGCAAGAACATGATGACCATCCTAATCAAGCATTTTGGCTATGACACAGCACGATTAACAGCGCATACGATTAATAACTCATTTGCTGATCTATGTTTTACACAGCAAAACAAGATGATTAAGAATGACAGCGGTGAATCAATGCGATGCTTATTACTTACTAGAACATCAGACAACCCTGATATTAGCTATAAAGTTATTCTAGACAACACACACAAAGCAATCGAAAAGCTATTACAGAGAACAAACTTTTAATATATTTCACATAGTGGTATCATAAAGTACAAACATATGGTATAATATACTTGTAGTGGAAATAAAATTCTTAATTCTTAGCAAACAAAGGAGCTTTAAATGGCACATGAAATAGCAAAAACAGTAGACGGCCGAAATGCAATGGCCTACGTTGGTGAAACACCTTGGCATGGTCTTGGTCAAGTCCTAACAGCAGATGCATCACTTGACACTTGGGCTTATGAAAGTGGTCTTGATTTTAAGTTAGCAACAACACCAATTTTATTTCAGCCTACTGAAGATAGAATTAATCGCATATACAGCGGCAAGAATGTTATCCTCCGCGAGGACACAACCGAAGCTCTTGGTATTGTGTCCAATCGGTACAAAATAGTTCAACCTATCGAAGTGTTACATTTCTTTAAAGAAATCGTAGGCTCGGCGGCTCAGCTTGAAACAGCCGGCGTGCTTCGTAATGGTGCTCATTATTGGGCTCTTGCAAAAATGGAAGGTGAATTCAACCTTGGCGGCGATAAGATAAATCAATACCTCTTATTGGCATCATCGGCTGATGGATCTTTGGCAACACAAGCACGGCTTACTTCAGTCCGCGTAGTATGCAACAACACAATGCAAATTGCACAAAACAGCGGCCAAGCTGTAAAAGTTAGGCATAGCTCAGTGTTCGATCCTTCCGAAGTCATGGCAAAGTTAGGTTCAATTAATGCTGGCTTTAAGGCATTTCAAACAACCGCTGAATCACTTGCAAGAATTAAGCTTACAGCTGACAAGGCAAAGTTGTTCTTCGCTACTATATTAGGCGGTACAACTGAAAAGCCAAGTCGTCAAGCGGTTAGAGCATTCCAACTGTTTGATGGCGAAGGCAAAGGTTCCGACTTAGAATCATCACATTACACTGCTTGGGGAGCCTTAAATGCGGTTACTCAATTAGTGGATTGGGAAAATGCTAGAACCGACGATGCTCGTATCCGTAGTGCATGGTTTGGTTACGGTGCTACATTAAAGCAACAGGCATTGGATGCATTAGTTACTATGTAAGTGTTATTAGGCAAGGTCGAAAGGCCTTGTCTAATCATATTCACAACAAGGAGAATCACCATATGTTTTTAGATAAATATAAAATCCCAGTAGCAATTGATGTTATAGCAGGCGTAGTGTTTGTAATTATTCTTGCTTCGATGTTTGTATATGGAGTACGTTCAGTATGATTACACCATTACAGTGGCATCAAAAACGCCGTGATATCGATATGTCATCCGTAGCCGAAACAATTCTTGATTTAATTCGCGAACAAGGGCCTATTAAGATCACAGATCTTGCAACAGTTGCAGAGCTAGAACAAATAGGATCAAGAGCTCATGTGTATTTTAATTTGTCATGGCTACGAGATAATGAATATGTTCAGACTACAAACCCTGAAAATAATTTACGCACTAAAGACTTAACAATTACGGATAAAGGTCTTCAATATTTAGAGATTGCTAAATGAATAAACACACACCTGAGTGGCACAAAGAATATGAAAACTGGTGTAAGTTTAAAAGTCTAAATGAAGCTTTAGACGAACCAAATAAAAAAACTGATGTTGCATATGTAAGTTGGATTGCAGTTGATTATTTAATCCATACACTTGCTGATAAGATTCAAGCTTCAAATCGAAAATATGATTATGTTGTGGGAGTAAGTAGAGGTGGCTTAGTACCAGCAGTAATGCTTAGTCATGCATTAAATATTCCAATAAGATCGATGATGCCTGATGACATACTTCAACCAACACATGCATACTTAATTGTTGATGAGATTTATGACACAGGTAAAACAATGCAAAAGATTATAGAGCAAAACTCACTTGCCGACACTGCTGTCTTATATCATAATCTTGAATTAGATCCACTCACCTATTTTGGAGTTAAAACAAAACTTGATAAATGGTTGATCTTTCCTTGGGAGAAAAAATGATTATTAACGATAACAGAAACAAAGTACTTGCGCCTAAGCCTCGTCCTTGGGTACCGTATAAACCCACACAGCATGCCATGCAACATAGGATCGACGAAATTAGAAAGATTCCTAGTTTGTGGACTGCAAGCACAAGGAACTTTAGATGACACATGAAGAAGTCCATTTCAATGACCAGTACATTCTGCGTTGGGTGCGTGAAGGCGATGAGTACGTCAACAAGATTACTAAAGAGATGATGGAAGATTTGAAATC
>JGI24890J29729_1000579_pt1 | contig 21829 bp, 27 predicted proteins | sample FreactcultureFD7_FD_29729 | JGI IMG/M metagenome (IMG submission 29729)
CATCAATACCTATCAACCTGGCCCCAATCAAATATCAACAACCGCATACGATAATTCACAAAGTATAGCACAAGGCAGTTTGCCTGGCGGAGTTCAACAGATACAAAATTCTGGCGGTGGAGCATTTTTTCCAGTGCCTCCATTGCCAGTGACTGGACAATACGGACAAACCACAAACTTATCTGTTGACCCTGCCAATCCTGGCGGTCCTGGCGGCGCCGGGGGAGCAGGGTAATCATGGGCTCAGTCAACGCAATCAATACCAACACAGACTTATCAGTGCGTGTGTTTGATAGTTTTTATAGTTTTTCACAAAACGTACCAGCGGATCAATTTGACGTGGTCAACAGTTATTTTCGCAGTGTGTTTGATACTGCTGAAGCTGCCGGCAACTTCACAGTGACACTATTTAGAATTGCTGCACAGTCAAAAATTCCTGTGCTCACACTGTTACAACAAATACAAGGGCAGAGTCAACCTCAATTGACATTGACATTGACATATTATCTCAATGGTCTTAGAAGTCCTGCTACATTGCTGGGTGTGAATGTGCCCAGTATACCCAACTATTACGTGGCCAGAAATATACAGGCCTAACACCAATGGCCAATAACTTTCGTCAAGGCACATATCAAGTGCAGAATCCAGACAAGTATGTGGGTAAAAACACACCAAGATTTCGATCTGGATGGGAAATGAGCTTTATGCATTTCTTAGACACCAATGATAGTATACTACAATGGGCTAGTGAAAGCATATCAATACCTTATCGCAATCCCTTGACTGGCAAGCAAAGCATTTACATTCCAGACTTTTTGATAACTTATCGTACCAAAGACAATATTATGAAAGCAGAAGTAATTGAAATAAAACCCAAAAAACAAAGTGTGCTAGAAAGCAAAGCATCAGCAAGAGATCGTGCAGTGGTGGCTTTAAACTACGCTAAATGGGATCAGGCCACAAAGTGGTGCAGACGCAATGGCCTTGTGTTTCGCGTGATAACTGAGGATCAACTTTTTCACCAAGGCGCCAAGAAAAGATAAGGATGTCTGCCCACGGTAAATATGGGTATGAGAAAACTTGAAGAACTTTTTGATTTACCAACTTCTGGACAAACTGCAGAAGAAACTGCCACGGTTGAACAAACACAATCGGCCATAACAGACATAGACAACACCATAGACAAGATTGATGCTGCGCTGCCTGCGGTACGAAATCTTGATGCCAGTGATGAAGAAATGGATGCATTGGCTACCAAGGCCACCGACACATTTGATAACTTAATGGATTTGGGATTCAATGTAGATTCAAGATATTCAGCAGAAATATTTGCAGTGGCCAGTCAAATGTTGGGGCATGCACTGACAGCTAAGACTGCCAAACTAAACAAAAAATTAAAGATGATCGATCTACAACTTAAAAAAGCAAAAATGGATCAAGGTCGTGAAGAAGAAACACCAGTGGAAACTGCACATGGGCAGATACTCAGTCGTAACGATTTACTGGAACGACTAATTGGCAATAGAGACCAAAAGATCAAAGACGCATAAATATCATATAGGGAATTATTATGAAACAGTTCAAAGAATATCTAGCGGAGAGTCAACGAACCTATCACTATCGCATTAAAATGGTAGGTGAAACACCTCCAGACTTCTTGAAAAATCTTGAAGAAAAAATGCAACAGTTTGATATTGTTCGAGTTTCTGCACCAAAAACTACACCAGTTCAATTGAAACCCGCAGATTTTCCTGCGTTTGCCAATGATAGAGTGACCAGTGTTGATGTAGAACTTCGTTATCCTGCTATCGAGCCACAGATTAAACAACTTGCACAGATTTTAGGATTTGACCCTAATCGTGTTATTATGCTAACTGCGGCATACGAAGATTCCGTGGATACTGAACGTGAAAAAGTTGAAGCTGAAAACAAAGATCTGTTGACTGATACAGATTACCCTGCTCCAGACAAAGAACAAAAAGCCCTATACAAAGACTATGCCACTGGTCCTTATGACCATGCAGTGTTGAAAAATGCTTATCGCAGTGATTTTACTGTGGCCGGAGGTAAGACACCCAAAGCACAAACAACAAATGATTTGCCACAGGGTGTCAAAAGCCCTATGACCACAATGAAGCGATCACCAAGACCTGCCACAGGTGCCCAACCAAAAGGATAATGAGATGGACAATTTTTTCTACGACCTAAACAAAAAACTTGACGGCATTCGTGCCAAACCAGAAACTGCACAATTGAACGAACGTGACTTGGGCAAACACAACAATGCCACAACAGGTTTTGCGGCCCTGGCCAAAAAAACCGGCGGTGGTGAAAAAGGTGCTCGTATTGCTGGTGCACAGTTGGCAAAAATGCGAGCCAAAGGTCAAGTTGAAGAAAGTGACGTGGGCGAAAGTGCGTTCCAAGCAGCTATTGGTAAAAAGAAATACGGCGATGAAGGAATGAAAGCACTGCAAAAAGCCGGTCGTGACCATGCCAGCGACAAGACCATGAGCAACATCCGCAACAAGTATGACAAGTATGATGAGAGTCAGGGCCAGGCCGACGAAGGCAATGCATTTAGCAAAGCAGTAGTTGATGCTAAAAAAGACGGTATACAACCTGGTGAAAAAATTCGTGTAGGTGGAAAACAATATCCTGTTAAAGAAGCCGATCCTATGGGTCTAGAAGAAAAACTAAGTGCTCCGCAACTAAAGAAGTTTGCTAAATTAGCACCTCCAAGAAACAAAGTAACATTTGCTGACAAGATTGCTGGCGCCAAAAAAGAAGTTGATGAAATGCTAGGTGATGTTGCGGCTGATGCCATGCGATCAGCAGTGGGCCACATCAAGAAAAAACGTACAGGTGAAATGGATGAAAGTTGGGATGACATGATGAAAGATGTCAAGCAACGTGCCCACAGTACTACTGATATGAAAACTGGCGAACGCAAACGCAGCTCCACTGGTGGCGAAATTGAAAAAACTAAAACAGGACTGCGTCATCACGCTAGATCACATGATCATGAAGATGAGAAAAAGTCTGACAGTGATACACCTAAAAGTCGTGGACGTCCCAAAGGCCCAGAAAAGAAACCCGAGCGTGTGACTGGTAAAGCATGGAAACACAAAAGTGGACGTGTCAAAGAAGGCGAAGACGACATTGAAGATCGTGGCGAGTACGATCGCGAAGGCGACATGGTCAAAGACAACATTCACACTATTCGTAGAGAAGTAGATGAGTTAGAAAAAATTATTGGCAACAACGAAAACCTGCCAGAGTGGGTAGAAGAAAAACTTGCTCAAGCCAAAGGTATGATCATGGCTGCCAGCGAATATATGCAAACACAACACGAGCGTGATGCAGAAGATGAGACCGGTGAAGAAGGCATCACCATGGGCGAACGAGCAGTAAGCAAAAAACAACGCAAGTTCATGGGCATGGCACACGCTATACAAAAAGGCGAAAAAGTAAAAGGCGCAAGCCCAGAACTTAAAAAAGTTGCCAAAACCATGAAGCCCAAAGACGCTGAAGACTTTGCAAAGACTAAAGAAAAAGGCCTACCAGAGAAAAAAGCCAAAAAAGAAGAAGTTGAAGAAACAACAACTTCTGGATCAGTGGCAACTGCTGCTCCCAACGGCAAAGCCAAGTCAGGTGGCATGAGTTTTGGCAAAGGTGTATACGAAGGTATCAACAGTCAAGTTGAACGAATGATCACTGAAGGTATGAATGTCAGTGTAAACATGACACAGGGCGAAGACGGACAACCACATAAGAGTATTACTGTGAGTGCTGAAGGTGAAGAAGCTGAAAACTTGGCACAATTGTTGAGATTAGCCGGCATGCACCAACAACCAGAAGAATCTTGCCCAACATGCGGACAAGCACCTTGTGGTTGCGATGAAAATGTAGCTGAAAATGCTCCTGATTGGCCCACCAACCCCGAGTCAAGTTCCAATGCCATGCAGTATTCAGGTGGATTGAATGGTCCTAAATCAACCGGCCAAACAACTATCCCTGTTATTGCTGGTCAGCGTCAACGCACCAGCACCATGGAAGAGAACGTGACCATTGAACGCAGTTTGTTTAAATTATTCAACGCATATAAAGCATCATGAAATCATTCCGCGAATACATCTCTGAAAGTGAGCAATGGATAGACAATCCTGCAGCCGGCGATGACTTTGCGTTTGAACTGGCTGACGGCACACTGGTTGAAACTTACATTCTGGAATCCACAGAACACGGTATATTGTTGGCCGCCACAGATACAATCATCACTGTATTAGATGATTGGCAACAACTTGTTGATCCCTTGGAAGATCTAAACGAAGATGTCACATTGGAAACCATGGGCTACGGTGGCAGCATGGGCGAAGACGACATGGATGAAGCCAAGTATCACGGTCGCGAAGTGCCATTGGGTAAACCCATGGCCGGCGATGTAAAGAAATCCAAGGTGTATGTTAAAGATCCCTCAACAGGCAATATCAAAAAAGTCAACTTCGGCGATCCCAACATGCGAATCAAAAAGTCTATTCCGGGTCGCAGAAAAAGTTTTAGAGCAAGACACCATTGTGAGAACCCTGGATCGCGACTAAAAGCCAGATATTGGTCATGCCGTGCATGGTAAACAAAGGAAAATAAAATGAGTCAAGCAAATGTATACACTGGTGCCTTAACTAATGTGGTCTGGTACACCGACAAAGCAGAAATCGTCACTGGCGGAAACCCAGCAACCTATCAAATATACAATGCCAATGTGAAGTCTATTATCATTGGTGGATATATCAGTAACACAAGCAATGCATTATCCACCACGCTGTTTACTACTGCAAACATTGTGAATGCCAACATAGTTCAAACCACTGGAATCGCCAATGGCAATTATACAGTATCATCATTGACCACTGCTGCAAATTCTGCTATAACTTCTATCACGATGAATCATCTGGCAACAGCCAATTCTGGTAATTCAGATAGCTACGTACAATTTACTTTAAATTTGCCTCCAGCAGGTAACATGTATGGTAACAGTGTACCTCAGGTTGCCACAAACAGTCGTCAGCAGATTTATGTGGGCGCTGGCAATTATTTAACAGTAGCACTTGTGGGCGGTGGTAGCAATTGCACCACACGTGAAATTGGCACGGCAAGTTCAGCCAACGCAGGATTCTAATCATGCGAGCCGCGGAGTTTATACAGGAAGGGTTTAGTGCTCGTCCCAAAGCCAAAATGCATCACGACCATGCACAGGTTCAACCAGGTGTGCATTTGGCCAGAGATCCCGGTGGATACGATCGCATCTACCACATGAATCGACTCATGATGGCCGCAGCTTGTGCTGATGGCCGAGACAAAAAGAAAATACCCGGAGTAGATGCCAGTTCCTGGTATGAAAAATACAATACCATACATCCTTACACTGAACAAGAACACAACATGATTCATCAGGCCATGGCCACAGTGCCTACAGATGGCGGGTCAATTGTGGATGATCATAGAAGTCTTGAACCAGATCATGTGCATCGTGTTAGCCCAGTCAAAGGATTCAAGGGCTATGCAAGATGAGAGCGCAGGAATTTGTTACAGAAAGTTCAAGAAGCAAACTTGAACACAGTCATGCTGATGCTAGTCCCAGCAGTATAACTTCTGGCAACAAAGAAACGTTCTACGACGGTCGTAGCTATGATGCTTATCGTGTTGGATTACTAACTGGCATGCATCCAGATGATCTTGAAAAAGCTGATGTACACAGTTGGGTTAGCAACATGGCTTTGTACAACCCATATACCCCAGAAGAGCACGACAAAATTGCCCGTGTATTAAAAAAGATGGGCCACACGGTAAAACAACATGCACCAGGTGGCAGTAGAGAACCTGCAGATACGCATAAAATTAGTCCAGTAGCCAAGTTCCGAGGTTATGCAAGATGAGAGCGCAAGAATTTGTACGCGAATCAATTGAAAAGTTCGCACAAGATGAACTCAGAGCCATGCCAGGCATGCAAAAATTTAATGCACTTGACAATTCAAATCCTTACCTAATGTGGAGATTTATGGTTGCAGCTGCCGGCGAACCTGAATTTAGTATGGATACCGAAAGCCCAACAAATCAAAAGTTTGTAACAGTAGCATATACAAAAGCTGATCAAGAGATTATAAATGCCACCGCGAAAACTCTAGGAGTCAAAGGTACTCTGGTCAGCACCATGGGCTCACAAGAAGCAACAGATGTAGGTAAAACCAGTCCAATCCGAGCATTCAAAGGATATCCTAAATGAGAGCGCAGGAATTTATTCGTGAAAATCGTGAACGTTTGCCAGCTGGCGCAAAAGATCCCTTGGCTCATGCTTTTTACTTGCCAGGTATTCGTAACAATGATAGTTATCGAACTTATAGATTGGGCACAGCAATAGCACGAGCCAGAGCAGATGCCAGCGAGGGTACAGAACATTTTCCAGCCTGGGACAGTGAAAGTGTATTTGGAGAAAATTCTGTAATAGTAGGAGCCAACGATTCCATTGAAGGTGTTATAGATCAAGCACTGGCCATGACTGGCTACGGTGGTGGAAAAGTTGCAGTAGGCAGCGCACGTAGTCATGAACCTGTTACAGTGAATCAAACCAGTCCAATTCGACCATTCAAAGGATACCCGAGATAATGTGTGTTGTGATTGCCAAATATTTTAAAGACACAGGTTGGGTGGCTGTTAAAAACCGCGACCGTAACTACACACCTGAAATTAGTTTTAATCGTGTCGAAGACGCTAGTGGCATAGAACGCTTGTTGTTCGAGGATGATGTTACGAAGTACATGGAAGGCATCAATTCAAATGGTGTAGGCATACTCAGTGCCAGCCTCATGGTACAAAATGACGAAAAAGAGATAACCAAGTCTGCCAAAGAAAAATCGCCTGACGGAGTGAGAATCAAGCGTGCATTAGAGCAAGGCAATGCATTTGATGCAGCCAGAGCTGCTGCAGAATACGAATTGAGTGGTAACAGTATCATTGTTGACAGAGACAACTGTTTTTTACTAGAAAGCAGTATTCGCAATGATCGCTATACTTACAGACTCAAAAGAATACAAAAGAGTGAAACAGTGGCCAGAACCAATCATGGTATTTTGTTGCCCTGGGCTGGATATCAACGCGGCGTTGATGAAGCTCAAGAACTCAGTCGCATCAGCTCAGAAGCAAGACTTGTTCAGGCGCAGGCAGTGGTTGCTCAAGCCCAAGACCCAGAACAAATGATAGATGGGCTATGTCAAATTTACGTAGATAATCCGCAACTCAATGTAATGCGTACTAGTACTGATCGCAAAAAAATGCGCACCACTGCACAATTAATGGTCATACCACAAGAACGTACATTGTATTGCCGTCCTGTCAGCAGCCATATGACATTTGATTTTTGGAAATTAAACAAACCTGGAGTAGATACTTGGGTAGAAATACTGAGCAATCGCGCACTATATCAAAATGTCACACGCGGCGAACCACCTTTTGGCAATTTAAATAACGTTCACACAGTAGAATAAATATCTGTTCACAAAGGAAATAGAAATGAAAAAAATCTTACTTGCCGTCTTAATGACGGTTATGTCATTGTCAAGCATTGCTTGGACACAACGTGCACCCCAAGATCCGCAGTCATGCCGAGTGCATGCACCTTATGGTTTCCCTCAGACTTCAGGAGTACAACCTATTTGCCGTCAAGCATATCTAGTTGGTTATGATGCCGCCGCCAAACTACCTAAATATGTGATGTATGAACTACTACCACAAAATGCATTAGGATGTGTGGCCAGGACCAATGCTTTTGCTGCCGATCAATCAGTAACCAATGGCGCTACGCCACAAGACTATGCAGCCACTGGCTACGACAAAGGACACATGGCTCCGGACGGAGACTTGAGCTGGGATCCACAAGTCGAGTACGAATCATTCCTAATGACCAACATGAGCCCACAAGCAGGGTCTCTCAATCGCGGTATTTGGAAATTGTTAGAAACAAGTGTACGTGGGTGGGCAGTACAAGGCAACAACAGCTACACAGTAATTGCAGGTGGTGTTTACAACGCACAAGATAAAACCATTGGCAAAGGTGTTGTAGTACCACATGGTTTCTACAAGATTGTGATCAACAATCAAACTGGACAGATTGCAGGGTGGGCATTTCCACATGTTGCACCATATCCTAACTTAGGCAACGACCTGACCAAGTTCCGTTTGCCCATACAACAAATTGAACAGGCAGGAGGAGTACAATTTGCATTTCCTCCTGGAGCACAAGAAGTGCCCCCTGGCAAAGAATGGCCAGTGGATTTTGGCAAACTGACCCAGGCCAAACGTGCCAAATGCGGCGCCAGCGCTTCAGACGACTAATGGGTAATTTTTATTGTGCAGCCCCTTGGCGGGGCTTGCACATCAACGTCAGAGGCGATGTCAAAACTTGTTGCGCTGGCAATCCTAATATGTTGGGCAATCTTGATTCTCAAGGTATTGAAGAAATTCTCAATGGCACTAAGTTAAAAGAAATAAGGACTGCCATTCGACAAGGACTTAGCCATGAATATTGTAGCAATTGTACTGATAGAGAAAAACATGGAGGCGATAGTGAACGGTCATGGCATAATTCAGTCAATTCAGATTTTGATTACATCACCGCCAGTTTGGAATATGAATTCCCAACCATAATTGATGTGAGATGGAACAATACTTGTAATTTGAGTTGTAACTATTGTGGACCAAAAGATAGTTCTAAGTGGGCAAGTTTACAAAAAATGCCAATAGTGTCAGATACTAGGCATTACTATGCAGATGTTTGTGACTTTATTGAAAAACACTATGACAATGTTAAAGAAGTGGCATTGGTTGGTGGTGAACCATTGTTGTTGCCAGAAAATAACAGATTATTGGAAGTAATTCCCAAAGATTGTATTGTTACGCTGATAACCAATTTAAGCAATCCATTAGAAAATAATAAAATATTCAAAAAACTCAGTGAACGGCAACGTGTAGGATGGTCAATAAGTTTTGATAACATCTATGACAGATTTGAATATGTCAGGCATGGTGCCAACTGGCAGTTGATGTTGCACAATCTTGATCTTGTGCAAGGCTTGATGAAAAGTAACGGACACTGGGGCGGTATTCATGCAGTGTACAATTTGTACAATGCCACTAGATTATGCGAGTTTAAAACTTTTGCCAACCAGCGTGGGTTAAGTATAAGATGGCAAAATTTAGGAACACCTTCGGAATTAGATCCTAGAAATTACGGGAAAGAAATTGCCGTGCTGGCTGCAAAAGAAATTCAAAAAATGTATGATACTTTTGAAATAAATGCACAAGAACAAGAGTTATTTGATTCAGCATTTTCTACATATATCGCAAAAGAACAAGTTGACCCTGCTAGGTTAACACAATTAAACACATTTGTTAACAATATTGAAAACACATACCACACTGACAAGTCAGGTGAGTTTGCCAGACTTTGGCCCGAATTTGGAGAGCTATTATGGCCGCAGAATCAGCACTAGTTAAAACACCACACAAGCGACAGAGTTTTACTGAAGAACAATTAGATGATTTTATAAAATGCGCAGATCCTGTTACAGGGCCTATGTATTTTATGGATAATTATTTTCACATTCAGCATCCTGTTCGTGGCAAGATGTTATACCATCCGTTTGAATATCAAACACGCCTGATTGAAACATATCACAATCATCGATTTAGTATATCAATGATGCCTCGTCAAACAGGTAAGTCAACAAGTGCCGCAGGATACTTGTTATGGTATGCTATGTTTATACCCGATTCAACTATACTAATTGCAGCACACAAATACACAGGCTCATTTGAAATTATGCAACGTATACGTTATGCCTACGAACTGTGCCCTGATCATATTCGTGCAGGATGTACCAGTTATAACAAAGGTAATTTAGATTTTGAAAACGGTAGTCGTATAGTGTCAACTACTACTACAGAAAATACCGGCCGGGGTATGAGTATATCATTGTTATATGCAGACGAGTTTGCATTTGTACGGCCAGGCATTGCCAAAGAGTTTTGGACATCCATATCACCTACCTTAGCAACTGGCGGTAAAGCAATTATTACAAGTACGCCAAACTCAGATGAAGATCAATTTGCGTTACTGTGGAAAGGTGCCAATCGTTGCGAAGATTCATACGGTAATCCCACAGTGGTTGGCATCAACGGATTCAAAGCATATCGCAGCTATTGGAATGAACATCCAGATCGAGATCAAAAATGGGCTGAAGAACAACGAGCACAACTAGGCGAAGATCGTTTCCGTCGAGAAATGGACTGCGAATTTGTAATAAATGATGAAACACTGATAGCTCCTACTAAGCTTATTGAGCTTTACGGTATTGAGCCCTCATATCGTACTGGACAAGTACGTTGGTATCAAAAGCCTCGGCCAGATAGAATTTACGTAGTTGCACTAGATCCTAGCCTTGGTACAGGAGGTGATCCTGCAGCCATACAGATATTCGAAGCCAATACCACGGAACAAATCGGCGAGTGGCGCCATAATAGAACACCCATACCAGAACAAGTCAGAATATTAGCTGACATCTGTCGACATATAAATGAAGTTGTAAAAGACCCACAAAAAGTATATTACAGCATCGAAAACAACACAATCGGCGAGGCCGCACTAATATCCATTGCAGAATATGGGGAAGAAAACATTGAAGGATATTTTTTAAGTGATCCCAACAGTGGAAGTTCTGGACGCAGATATCGTAAGGGATTTAATACCACACAAAAACCCAAATTAGCTGCTTGCAATAAATTTAAAACTTTAATTGAATCTGGACGCATGAAAATACGCAGCATTCCACTTATATCAGAATTAAAAACTTTTGTGGCACAAGGCGTCAGTTATGCGGCCAAACCTGGAGAAACTGATGATTTAGTCATGGCCGGATTATTGGCAGTACGCATGATGCAACTGCTGCAAACATATCATACAGAAATGGACAGTCAAATGCGTGATCACGGAGATGTTATTATTGCACCCATGCCCTTTATCAGTATACGTAGATAACGACTAAATACACTACTATGTCACAGCAAAACGCCGCCCTTAAACTTTTTGATCTCTTGACCAGCAGAGACTTTGATCCCAACATGTTAGATGTTCGTGGAAAACCTGCCGCAGATCCTGCAGAAGCAGAAATGTTTAGTTTTGAATATCGTGCAGAATCTGGCAAAGACTACGGAACCATAGTAATATTATTAGGTGATGATGGCGAACTTACTGTGTTCTGTGCCGACAATGTGGGGCGCACCATGGAAGGAGAAGACAAACAAAGTTGGTTTGCTTTCCTAGAACAACTCAAGGATTTTAGTATCAGAAATCACATGAGTTTTGGTATAAAGAACATCAACAGATTGCGGTATAGCATGCAAGGGCAAGCTGCAATCAAAGAAGGCCTGTTTGAATCCTGGTCAGGCAACAGAACCACCAGTTGGTTAGGCCCAGCCACTGAAGCAAGACTCATGGTCAAACACAAAAGACCCCTGGGCGAAAATGACGCACGTTTTCGATATGTAGAAAGCCTATACATTGAAACTGCGGATGGCGAACGTTTCAAACTGCCATTTACCAAACTGTCAGGTGGTCGTGCTATGTTGGAACATGTGCGTCAAGGCGGCAAGCCTTATGATCCACGTGGTCAACACATTGTAGGCATAGTTGAAGAACTCAACTTACTAAGTCGTTTTCGCAGAGCCAATCATGGACAGATATTTGAAGGCGATACCGGACAATTAGTCGAAGAAACCAATACCTACTATGAAAATTTACAACGGGTCATAAAAGGACTCAGTGCCGACCACGGCTACACAAATTATTTTGAAAGCTGGCAGCCTGCAGAAATAACCGAGCAGGATGTGGTAATCGAAGGACTGAAGAATCTATTTGTGACACAAAGCATAGATTCAAGAATTGAGGCAGCATTACCCTTGCTGGCCCGCATACAACAACAAGGACAAGCTATGAAAGAAGCTAATATATTTGAAGCCTGGGCCAACCGCCTGGTAGAAGGAACTTGGTCAGTGCCTGACACTCCAGAAAAGCAGGAGCAATTAATTGAACTTATGCAATCTGAATTACCAGTGGGCGCAGATGCTACCAATGCCACAGAAGAACTGTATGATTTGTTGGGTGATGATGTGTTGTTTGATCAATTGCATAATCTTGCTGACCGCGATGCCAACGCAGATTGCCGTGAATTGGTATTCTTGCGTATGCAAGAACTCAGCGATCATCCTGATGTGGCCGAAGTTGTAAATCGACTAGACGTAGATGCTGACTATGCAATGAATCCTCCTGATGCAACCAATCCCAGTGATGTTGAGCAAGGCGAGACTGATCAAGAAGTCAATGAATACAAAAACTCTGCACCCGGTGAACCGGATCAGGAAGAATTGCGTCCAGTGGAAGAAGACATTTTGGAATCAATTCGTCGTGCAGCCGGCCTTAACGAGAATGTCACCTTAGACGAAAGTGGCAACACATTCCAACATATTTTGAACACATTCAAACGCGATGTCAAAGACTTTGAAGCCACTGGCGAATTAACCGATGCACTATATGATGTGTTGTATGATTACTATTTTGATGACATGCCGTATGGTACGAAAAAAGCTCGCGACGGAGATCCTTATGAGTGGATAGGAGATCGCTTTGCTGCAGACTTGGGCATTGACGAAGCCATGGTGCCAATGGGCATGGAGGAAAATCCTGTGGACTATGCTGCAGAAGAAGGATACGGACTCAATCCAACACCCGCTGCCATGGAAGACGACAGTGTTCATTCGGTAGACGGTGGAATGAGCAATAGTTTGTTACAAGATGATGGCACATGTAATATGAGTGAAGCTGGTGAAATGTGCCCTGTACATGGTATTCAAGAATGTTGGGGAGCACCTGTGCAATCAGCAGTGCCCAGTATTGTACCTACTTTGGAAACAGTAGAGCTACCAGATCTTGGACTTGTTCGTATGCAACAACTTGCTGGATTTATGATTAAATAAATCTAATTAGAACAACTGCGTCATAAATACACTTGACGCTGACAAACAAAGCGTATATACTACTAACATGTGTATACGCTTTTTCGTTGGTATCACAGGCAACAACTACTATCTTAGATAGGCAACATATTAAATTCTTTAGAAAGGCAACATAATATGGCATCATTAGCAGAAATTAGAGCAAGACTGGCAGCAAGCGAGAACAAAGGTTCTCAATCACAAGGTGGGGGAGACAATGCAATCTACCCACACTGGAATATGGAAGAAGGGCAATCAGCCACACTACGCTTCCTTCCAGACGCAAACACAAAAAACACATTCTTCTGGGCAGAGCGAGCAATGATTCGACTGCCATTCAACGGTGTCAAAGGAGAAATGGACTCTAAACAAGTTTTTGTTCAAGTTCCTTGTGTAGAAATGTGGGGCGATCCTTGCCCAGTACTAGCAGAAGTTCGCACATGGTTCAAGGACAAGAGCCTTGAAGACATGGGCCGTAAATATTGGAAAAAACGCAGTTATATTTTCCAAGGCTTTGTGCGTGAAAATCCCATCAACGAAGACAAGACTCCAGAGAATCCCGTTCGTCGATTTATCATTGGGCCACAAATCTTTACCTTGATCAAAGGTGCATTGATGGATCCTGAGTTGGAAGAATTACCAACAGACTTGTTGAAAGGCCTGGACTTCCGTATTACTAAAACGGCCAAAGGTGGATTTGCTGATTACAACAGTTCCAAGTGGGCACGTAAGGAATCTGCACTCACAGAAGCAGAACAGGCTGCAATTGAAAAGCATGGCTTATTTGATCTTTCCACATTTTTACCCAAGAAACCCACTGAAGTGGAACTCAAAGTAATCAAAGAAATGTTTGAAGCAAGTGTAGATGGACAAGCATATGACACCACACGTTGGGGGCAATACTTCCGTCCAGCAGGAGTGCAAGCACCAGCAGGCACACCCGCCCTGACTGTTGATGGTCACGGTGATGTGCACGAAACTCCAGTGGCAGAACCACCTGCGGTAGCATCAAATTTTGACGAAGATGATGTACCAGCACCTACTGCACCAGTGACAGCAGCTAAGCCAGCACAAAAAGCCGAAGATATTTTGGCTATGATTCGTGCTCGTCAGAAGCAGCAATGAAAATTGCTATCACTGGTACTACTAGTGGAATAGGAAAGGCATTGAAAAATGCCTTGTCTTCTGAACACGAAATAGTCTGTTTAGATCGAACTCTGTTCGATCTAACAAAGATTGAAGATTTAGAAAAAATTAATCTTAGCGGGGTTGATATATTAGTAAACAATGCCGGGCATAGTCTTGGCGGCGGGATTGGGTTATTAAACCATAATACAAAAGACTGGCAAAATATAATTGCTGTAAACTTTCAAGCTCCAATTTACTTGACTCAGAAGTTTATTCATCAAAATAAAAAAGGTAAAATAATTTTTATTACTTCTAAAGCGGTCGAAAAATCAATGGGAGGCGATAGTATATATTCAGCTAGTAAAGCCGGTTTATCAATGTTTGTTGATTGTATACAGGAAGAATTTAAAAATTCTTCATATCTAATAAGTGAAATTAGGCCAGGAAGAATAGAAACTAATTTTTCAAAGAATAGAAAAATTCATAGTAGCGAAACATTAGAAAATTTTTACAAAATACGGCCACATATACATGTCGACAAAGTTGTAGAAGTAATCAAATTTGTTATAGATAACGATATTGTAAATCAAATTACTATCGAGAAATGAAAAAAATTTACATTTGTGCCGATAGTTTCGGATGTTATGACGCCGATTATCCTGGTTTGTCTTGGCACGAAAAACTTGAAAAAAAATTGTCACCACAATTTAAAATAATTAATTTTTCAAAAGTATGCGCCAGTAATTTAATGATTAGTTTACAAGTTGATAAAGCAATTATAGAACAGGCTGATTTTATTATAGTCATGGGCACATCGGTATTACGTGACGAAGTTAAAATAACCGATATCGAAAGCAAGTTACCACTTGTTGATAGATTTGTAGATATTACTAGCAACAATAATTTAGACACACAAAATCTAGTTTCTTACACTATGTTAAATATCAATCAAGATTTTTTATCAAAAGTAAATGACACTCTCATAGCATATAAAAAATTAAAAGATCTTAATTTATTAATTTATAAAGATCAATGTATCATTGAAAATACCCTACAAAAATTAGTTGACAGTGATATTCCGTTTGTTTTTGATCAAGGAGGGTTTGAAAATCCTCAATATGGAGCAATTAAAAATTGTTATTTTGAAAAATTTAAAAAATATCAAAGTAAAAAAAATATGTGGAATTACACTACTAATCGATCATTTCGTCCATATTACCATTTAATTGATGATAATATAACTGATGAATTTTCTCAATATTATTATAGCCTAATTGTTAATACACTATAACTATTATGATGGAATTTATACCTGATAATCAGAATCAAATATTAGACAACACGGCCTTCTCAAAAATTATTTCAATACCGGATCATTTAGGAGGGTTTGACATTAATTATAGAAATCCGCTATTGGATCATATTTCTGGTAATGTTGATCAAAATACTACAATATTAAATTATTATATTTTTGACGAACGAGTTACGCAAAATTATCCTAATTTAACATTTAAGTTAGATAAAAAAGAATTTCATGTATTCCACAGTCTTAAAGATTACAATATGCACCCACCTTTAAATTACAAAAATTTTATTTGTAGTTTTAACGGATCGCCACATATATCAAGAAAATTATTAGTATCAATCCTACAAAAATTTAATTGGTTTAATAAAAATTACTGTACTAAAAATTTTTCTGTTGATCCATATATTATTGACGGGCATATAACTGAACTAATTAAAAATTCAAATTTTTATACAAAGTTTTTTTCAGTTGATCCAATTTTTTTAAACAACATTTATGTTGATAATTATCAACGGTTTAATCATATGAATAATATACAAACTCTAGAAACACGATTAACCGAAAGTTTTTTACATATTGTTAGTGAAACTCTAGCAACAAGCTATTATCCGTTTATGTCAGAAAAATCATTTTATAGTATTGCTACCAGGGGACTATTTTTAGCGTATGCCCAACCAGGCTGGCATGAGCATTTTGAAAAATATTTTGGATTTCGACGCTATACTAAATTGTTTGATTACCACTTTGATACGATAAAAAATCCTATTAAAAGATTGGTCGAATTAATGTCCATGGTATCAAAATTTAGTAACTTATCAATAGCAGACTGGCATGATTTATATTTGATTGAACAAGATACAATTGAGTATAACTATGAACATTATTTTAGTGGAAACTATTTAAAAATACTGGAGTTATATGATATCTGAGCATTTATTAGTTGGGTGTAGTTTTACAGATCCACAGTGGCAAAACGAAGTGCCATGGAGTGTTGTATATTCGAAAACATATCCTTCATATATCATTGCCAAAGCTGGCATGGGTATTAAGGGTATATGCACCGAAACAATGTATTACCTCAAAACCTTGCCCACGATATCTAAATTAATTATTATACTACCAACATTGTGGAGACTTGATGTAGAAATGGATCAAGAAACTTATGTGTGCAATGCTATGGTTGATCTTATCCATTCTGATATAAACGATAAAATAATCACGCCTGCTATTCGAAAATGGAGTATCAGTGGAGGTTTACACTATAACAAAGACACAGATCAAGCACCAATATTTGACTTTTTATACAAACATCAAGGATTTTTAGTAATAGCTAAAGAACATTTTCGAGCATTAAAAGTGTTGCTAAATTATTGCAAAGAGCGTAAAATAAATTATTACATATCGGCAATTCAGGATCCGTTGGACCAATTAAACGGAGTTGAATATATTAGTGATGATATTACAATGTTGCTCAATGAAGTAGAATATCAAAACTGGTTTCGATTTGAAAATAACTTTATTGATAAATTTTTAGGACATACAGAACATCCAACAACTGAGGAGCATCAAGTTTTGTGTCAGCACATACTTAATGCAACTGAATAAATTAAACAGAAAGAAATAATCATGGGAAAACCATTTGACGTATCAAAGTTCCGCAAGGACATTACAAAAAGTATCGATGGATTATCTATCGGTTTCAACGATCCCACAGACTGGATTTCAACCGGTAATTATGCATTAAACTATTTGATCAGTGGAGACTTTGCCAGAGGAATTCCATTGGGGAAAGTCACAGTATTTGCCGGTGATTCCGGTGCAGGTAAAAGTTATATTTGTTCAGGAAACATTGTTAAAAATGCGCAGGAGCAAGGCATCTTTGTTGTATTAATCGACAGTGAAAACGCTTTAGACGAAGATTGGCTTAAAGCACTGGGTGTGGATACCAGTGAGAGTAAACTGCTAAAACTAAGCATGGCTATGATCGACGATGTTGCAAAAACAATTTCAACATTCATGAGTGACTACAAAGCATTACCAGATGGAGAACGCCCTAAAGTTATGTTTGTAATTGACAGTTTAGGTATGCTGCTAACACCCACAGATGTTAATCAATTTGATGCAGGAGAAATGAAAGGTGACTTAGGTCGTAAACCAAAGGCATTGACTGCTCTTGTGCGTAATTGTGTAAATATGTTTGGAAGTTATAATGTGGGATTGGTATGTACAAATCATACATACGCAAGTCAGGACATGTTTGATCCCGATGACAAAATTTCTGGAGGTCAAGGATTTATCTATGCAAGTTCGATCGTAGTAGCAATGAAAAAACTCAAACTCAAAGAAGACGAAGATGGTAATAAAATTTCGGATGTCATGGGTATTCGTGCAGCTTGTAAAGTCATGAAAACACGCTATGCCAAACCATTTGAAGGAGTGCAAGTTAAGATTCCATACGAAACTGGCATGAGTCCTTATAGTGGCCTTACTGATTTGATTGAGAAAAAAGGCATGCTTAAAAAAGAAGGCAATAGTCTTGTGTTCACTACCAGCGATGGAGAAATTATTAAAAAGTTTCGCAAAGGATGGGAGCGCAATGATGATCAGTGCCTGGACACCGTGATGAAAGATTTTGGCAATATTAAAGAAGAACCGATTGTTGCAGAAGGAGACGATGAATGACCGAAACAGTTGCTAGTGAGATTTGGAGTGAACTTAAACGATATGTTAACACAGTGGATCGAGCAGATGCTGCAGAAACTATTGTGTCTATATTAATTGATCACGACAGTGATGTAGAAGATATTCGAGATGCATTCAAAGGCGATAGCGATATCAAACGAGCATTAACTGTTTATCTTGACAACGACAAAGATTACAGCGAAGACGAAGAAGATATCGACGAAGACGAAGATACAGAACACGACTGGGAAGATTAATGTGGTACAGTCGTGTAGTAGCAGATCTCGGCGCAATACCGGATTTTATTGCACACTATGAACATGAACTTGATTTATCTAAACAGGATTGTCGTATAGGAGGCGTAGTTGAAAAGAATATATCTACGCTGCCCGGAATCACTGAACATAGATTTAATCAATTACAAGAAATAGAAGCAGTACTGAACTATCTTAATATACAACTACGTAAAATTCGTCGACGACATTTTCAAAAGTATCTAGAAGGATATGCTCGTGCATTGACCAGCAGAGATGCTGAAAAATACGTAGATGGTGAAGACGAAGTCATTGACTTTGAGACAATAATAAACGAAGTGGCGCTACTTCGCAATCGTTATTTAGGTATTATGAAGGCCATGGAATCTAAAAATTTTATGCTTGGACATATAGTACGATTACGAGCCGCAGGCATGGAAGATATACAAATATGATTACATTTGCAACACCGGAACTGAGTCATGCACATAGTCTTCAAACACTTCGTGCATTGTACGAGTACGATGACTACATGGAAAGTATCGGTACACTGGTAGATTTAGGATGTGGCACCGGACTAGATTTGGCGTGGTGGGCCGGGGCCACCACAAGAGATGAGACACCTCGACCTTTGAATATAGAATGCGTAGGTGTAGATCTAGCCGAAGAACTGCCAGTGGCCAAAAAATATTCTAGTATCACTTACCAACGCACAGACTTTGAAGATAAAATTCATCCTACAAAACGTAAGAATTATGATGTACTTTGGTGTCATGACGCTTTCCAATATTGTATAGATCCCATTGGTACATTGATCAAATGGAGAAATATCGCCAGTGACGGCGGAATGTTGGTACTCATAGTACCAAAAACCATAACGGTACATCATCGGCAATTGGCATATTTTCAATCTAGCGGATGCTATTATCATCATACTATGGTAAGTTTAATCCATATGTTAGCAATCACAGGGTGGGATTGTGCGGGTGGGTTTTTTCAAGAAACACCCAATGATCCGTGCATACATGCTGTGGTATATAAAAGTGCACAAGAACCACTGGATCCACGTAAGACTTCTTGGTATGACTTAGTAGAAAGAGATTTGCTACCAGAAAGTGCAGCCAAAAGCGTCAACGCACACGGATACCTACGCCAACAAGACTTGACAGTGCCCTGGCTTGATCATAGTTTGACCTGGATGGGAAAATTATAACTTGCATTGCCGATGACATTAAATATTGGCATGAAAATAGTTCTAGTTACAGGAGGGTTCGATCCTTTACATTCGGGCCATATTGCTTACTTTCAATCTGCTAAAAAACTTGGAGATATGTTAGTTGTAGGTATCAACAGCGATGCATGGTTGACTCGCAAAAAAGGTCGTCCTTTCATGCGATTTGAAGATCGCAAGGCAGTGGTACAAAATATCAAAGGGGTTGATGGCATTGTAGAATACAATGACGCAGACGGATCCAGCCTAGACGCCGTCCACAAAGTTAGATTAAATTATCCCAGCGATACTATTGTGTTTGCCAATGGCGGAGATCGGACCCAAACCAATATTCTAGAAATGTCCGTCGACGATGACAACGTTGAGTTTGTGTTTGGAGTAGGCGGCGAAAACAAAATAAATTCTAGTAGTTGGATACTAGAAGAATGGAAAGCCCCAAAAACTGAACGCCCATGGGGATATTATCGTGTGTTGCACGAAAACACTCAACAGGTCAAATTAAAAGAACTAACAGTAAACCCAGGACAACGTTTAAGTATGCAACGTCATGTAGATCGAGCAGAGCATTGGTTTGTTAGCGAAGGAACTGCTACGGTTTACACAGTTAATCAAAGTACAGACGCAGAATTAATCAACAAGTTCGAAAAATTTCAACACATACATATTAATCGAACACAATGGCATCAGCTATGTAATGAAACTGATCGGCCATTGAAAGTTGTAGAAATACAGTACGGAGAAAATTGCATTGAACAAGACATAGAGCGACTATGACACCTATTCCTGTATTTGTTGGATACGATCCTAGAGAAGCCATTGCTTATCACACATGCGTGAACAGTATAATAAGACATGCCAGTCAGCCCGTGGCAATTATTCCTATTGCATTGAACCTGTTTCAAGACTATAAAGAAACACACACAGACGGCAGTAATCATTTTATCTACACAAGATTTCTTGTGCCGCACTTGATGGGATTTAAAGGTTGGGCAATCTTTATCGACGGTGACATGATCGTACGCGATGACATGATGAAATTATGGAATCTTCGGCAACTCGACAAAGATGTCATGGTAGTCAAACACGATTATCAAACTTGTATGCCTGTTAAATATCTTGGCGCAAAAAACGAAGACTATCCAAGAAAAAATTGGTCCAGTGTTATACTATGGAACTGCAATAGTTTTCCTAATCGTCAATTGACTCCAGAATTTGTGCAAACGTCGTCTGGATCTTTTTTACATAGGTTTTCCTGGTTAGATGACAATCGTATAGGAGATCTTCCGCCAGAATGGAATTGGCTGCCAGATGAGTACGGACCTAATCTCAACGCCAAACTGCTACACTACACATTGGGCGCCCCTTGCTTTCAAGAGTTTGCTGACACACCACAGGGCAATGAATGGCATCGTGAAAGAATTCTAACTGAATACTGTCAACAGAGGATTGAATGAAAGATTTACCTCCAATCATTGCACAATTATTTGACGAGATTTTAAAATATCGTGTAGATCCAGCAGGAGAACATTATGGAATTACCCAAGATCGATTGAGAGAACAAATTGCTATGCTACATACAGACACAATACATGCAGTAGATTCAGATGGCAAAGTAGATTACAATCCTATACTACAAAGTTTTGTCATGGGTTGCGGCGGCCAAATAACTTACTGGGATAAAACTGCAGAAAATATGACGCCGGTGGTGGTACGTGGTGTTACCAAACGCAAAGTCATGGAAGCATGTCGTGCACATGGTCGAGACTTTTATTATATAGACACAGGATATTTTGGAAATCCTGTCAAAGGCAAATTGTATCACAGAATAACACGCAATGATGTACAGTATTTTGGGCCTATTATGGATCGTCCCGACGATAGATTGGCACAAACCGGCATTGGTTTTAAAAAATTTCGCGGTGGAACAAATATATTATTGGCACCGCCTAGTCAAAAATTGTTAATGATGTATGATATCGATCTTGAAACCTGGTTAAACAACACCATTGAAGAAATAAAAAAGTACACTGACAGACCTATTGTAATTAGAAAAAAACAAAGTCGTGCCGTCCGAATGACCGAAGACACCATGGAAATGGCCTTGGCGCAAGATGTGCATTGTTTGGTTAC
>JGI24890J29729_1000580_pt1 | contig 21826 bp, 20 predicted proteins | sample FreactcultureFD7_FD_29729 | JGI IMG/M metagenome (IMG submission 29729)
TTCGGCACTCGCTCCGCCGGGCCAGTTGGGTTTATCCCGCGTGCGCGGACTTTGAGCAGTGTGCAAGGCGGGAGCTCAAACAGATGCCTCAATCCCTCATGCGAACTTGCATAACAACCGTTCTTTACCTAATATTATTCTCTCATTTCTATCCACCATGCGACACCTCTTCATTCTAACCATTCTGCTCTATCTAACATCCTGCGGCAACAAAGAGAAATCAACGTCGTCAACGACCGATACTACAAAAACATCGAACGACACAACTCGCGTCAAACCAGAATCGCCTACCGCAGATTACACAACCCAAGCCGTTTACGATCCGGCCTTCGATTCCATGACCTACATCAGCTACGCTGGCTACTTTCCGGAGACCGACGAAGTGTATATATCTTTGCCATACGATCGCACCGGTTTCGAACCAGCACTTGACTCATCTGTATATGTTTCTGAAGACGGGAACAGACAACGCGTATCAAAAAGTGATCTGTCATCCTTTCACCTCGCCGGACTTGACAGCATTACGATCTATAACGAGCAGCATAAAGAAATGAGCAAAGGCAAATTCATCCGCGTGGACCTGTACGACGCGCTCACAACGACCGAGTACGTTGCCATCTACAAGATCAAGAATTTTCACTGGAACAAAGACCTCTCATATTATGCTGTTGGCCAACACGCACCCAAACCCGAAAAGGATTTCTCCACCACTGAATTTAACGATCCGGATCTCACGGATAAACTTTTATCAAAATTCAAGAGAGATATCAGCAAGCCATGGATTGGCAGACACTATAAAGTAATGCCATTAAACACCGTCTTTTCAATCTTGGCGAACGGTGAAGAATCGTTCCTGGCAGAATCTTACAGTGACAACGCAAAGATTGTAGCCGAATTCAAAGAACACAACGACCTGTTCGACAAACTACTACCATTGCCATTTTTAAAAGAAGGCAAACCGCTCATGCTGATCTCAGCTGCCGCTCCGGAAACAGATATATTTTGGGATTATTTGGCGGAGTATAAAAACGGAGAGTATGTAGGGTTGGAGTTTAATAGGGTGAGATTATAACTGAAACCCATTGGCCGCATAATGCATTAATTCAGGTTAGCTTTATTTAAAAAAATAGATACCTTTATTAAGGTTAAACCCTCAATATGAAAACCCTCCCGATTTCTAGGCAATTCTGCCTGAACAATTATTGTTCCTTCGTCATATATATTGATTAAATGAAGCTGATACCGAAAGATCTAACTAGCGATGCATTAGAAACCTTACTTAACAGTAACGAACAGGGTGTTTTCCTAGAATTGTCACCAACAAATCGATTTGGCCCTGGAATGTTCATCTCTTTCTTGCAGGTTCTCTGTTCCAAAATTCGCTTAATAAAAGATTTTGAAGTCACCACCAATCTGGAACAATTCAACGAAGAATTCATTTTAACAAATTTTCATAAATACTACTATTTGTTTTCGATACTCCTATTTAAAAATGACTTAATAATTAGAGATAGAAATGGCTTTATGTTACGTCGTGAATATTTAATAACGAATTCACAGCAGCAATTTAACTTACAAGAAGAATTATACTCATTCACATTTGATCAGGCATATCCTGAGGATTCATACTTGCGTAAAATTCAGGATATGAGGAAAAGAGTCTTTTCAGATAGGTCACCTCAAAAAATTAGCGAAGGTGTAACTTTTTTTATAGCCAGTTTTGATCATTCAAAAGTTGTCAAAAACAGTTCCTATTTTTATAATAGTGAAGGCAATCTGAGAAACAGAGATGAAGTTAGTTTTTGGATTTCTAAATTGTTCAAATATAACAATCTTAATATCCGAACCGGTCTCGAAAGAAATAAGACTCATAAAGAAATTGCTGTAGTAGTTAAAGAGTTGTTTGACAACACTGAAGATTGGGCGAAAACAAGTTTTGATAACAAGTCACTTTACTCTCCAAATCTTAGATCATGTTTCATTAATATTTACATGGAGGAACGAATACATAATCTTTCATTTAATTCTGAAAATAAAATCCTCAATTACATTCAGTCTGTCGTGGAAGCAGATGACATAAGTCTACAAATCCCTGGTTGGCAATTGGAGATGTATTCGAATTTCAAAATTGGAATTTGCGAAATCTCGATTCTTGATACTGGTCCCGGGATGGCGCGGCGTTGGCTAAAGAAAGACTATTTTGAATTCGATTTAGAAGAAGAGAAAATTGCAGTAAGGAAATGTTTTAATAAATATGTCACATCAGATATCTCCGGAAGGTCTCAAGTAAGAGGAAGAGGACTTAACAGCGTAGTAAGAACAATAGGATCTAGTGGATACATTCAGGTTAGAACTGGCAGATTAACGTTATCAAGAAATTTCTTCGCCGATAAGTTGAGTCAAGTTGAAGCAAAGGAAGGACTGTCTTTTGACTTCGACGTTAGGAGCCAAATTGAAGGTACATCTATTACGATTCTCTACCCATTTTTGTATACACGATGAAATACTATGTATTCAGATATTTAGGTAAGGGCGACGCCTCATACACTGCGGTATTTGATGCCCGAATAGAATTGAATGAAGATGAGCTAGCATCGGAACTTAAAAGTTTTCATGATCACAACGGCGTAAGTCAAAATCTAATTTACATCTACCCTAACTTAAAGCAAGAAGTTAACGAGATAATAGAGATCATTGCTGGGGCAGCAAATATGGGTAATAACGAAATTCAATTAGCTCCATATAACTCAAGTGGCATAGTCGAAAACAATGAAATTATTTCAGAATGTCTTTATGAAGGTACGTCGCAGATAATAAGAAATCGTAATTTAATACTTCAATCTGATAGCACTTTTCATTATGTCAATCCATCTAACAAACATTCGCCTTTTTTTATAAGAGCAGGTAATATCCTGGACAGAAATGAAGAGATTAATTTTATTGCGCTGCAATTACTAAAATATTTTCACGAAGATTTGAGCGAAATAAGATGCGATACAGCCTCTGTCCTAATTTTGATGTATGCTATGAATTATTTGAAGTCCCTTTTCTCAGAGCAAGTTTATATTCCATTTAGCACTTTCAACTCATATACTAACATTGCATCAATTAGGAAAGGTTCTCTAGTCATGATCTCAGCATCTAGCTCAGGCGGCTTAGAGGATAAAATATTTAAGGAGCAACCGGATTGCCGAGTTGTTACTCTGATATTTAATAGTGAAAATATACAAAAACCTAATAGCCAAGGAGAACGCGAATTTATATTTAATATCAATAGCATATTTAAAGAGCTTATCACTGGAACAAGTTCCTCAAAGCAGTATCGTTTAGAAGAGTGCGACTATTGTAATAATAATTCTATTCCAGTGGTTGTCAGAAGTGACCAATTTATCCCTTCGAGAGTTATCGTTCAAGAAACTATAATCCGGACACATCAAGTCCCTGACTGGTTAAAAAATGCTATAGAGGATTTAACTTGTCAAAATCTCATTTACGCACATCGATCAGAAAGTCTGGTAGATAAAATCAGAGAAATTTTTATCGATCTCAAACAATTATTTCTCAATCCCGACAATAATGCCCATTTCATCACAAGATTTAACAAATTTATCAAGAACTTTGTACCCGCTTCGATTGATTTAATTATTTACTTAAATGATAGTTCATCAAAATTACTTGCTGACCAAATACATTCTTACGTACAAAAAAGGCGAAATATTAATATAAGAGAGCCTATCTCTTCTGAACTCTTAAGTTCCTTTCAAGAAGAAGCATCAACAATTTTAATTGTTGGTGCATGTGTTTCAAATGGAAATAGGTTAAACGCGATAAGTAGAATTCTAAGAAAATTCGAAAATTCATCAGTTCATTATTTCATTGGAATTATAAGGCTGGCTTCACCAACGCTAAGTAGAATCTTACAAAGCAATTTGGAATTAAGGCAAAATCCAAGGGAGTTGAATAAAATTCATTTCCTTTATGAATTCTATTTACCAAATCACAACTCCAAGAGATTTAAGACATACGAGAAATCGCCTTGGGTCGAAGAAATTAAATTTTTAGAAAAGGCGCATAGTAGTGACGTGAGTTATACGCATATTATAGATAAAAGATTAGCAGAAATAACTCCGGCTACTGGGTTATTAGAAAATTTATTCTATCCAAATCCGTTTGATGGAAAACCTTTAAAATTACGGCCTAATTTCGCATTACATGATTTTAAAGATAAGCATGCGTCCCAAGCTGACGTTTATTTCATTTTTGCTGGTATCTTTCATGCCCTCAGAAATCCTGCACTATTTAATAAAAGAAAAGATGATGACAAATTTTTGATCCAACACGAACATGTTAAATCATTATTAAAGCCTGACAATTTCACAAGGTTTAATGATGGAATTATCCAAGCGTGCATGCTTAGATTAACTTTCCCCGCAGAGCTCGACTATTCAATTGGCGAAGAATTCAGCACGCAAATGTTAGTTGTATTAAAAACAATTTTAAAAAAATCAGATCTCGAATCATCAGAAGCTGTTGTTGAATTTCTATACGCCCTTGCAATTCACAAACTAAAGCTTGTAAAGGCTCACGAAATTGATCTCATAAACTATCTGCGAGGTGAGTTCGTCGATATTCCAATAATAGATTTCTTTCTGGATAAAATAGACCAGACTTTAAATAAAAGCACCTTGGAACGCTAATATTTCTTGTGAAACGTCAAAAAACGGTGGCGAATGATCTCAATATATTTAGATTTAAATATTATAGTTCAAATAAAGAATAATTCACATTCCGAATTAAAGAGAATTTTAGGTGCAAATCGTTTCTTGATACCGTTTTCAACGGCCCACATCGCAGATATATTTTCAAGCTATAGCGAAGACCAAAAGCAGCTTGAACTTATAAATAGTGATCTTGAATTTATCTCGCTCTTATCTAAAAATTATTGTCTTTTAAATGATGGGAAAGAAGTGAAGTTAATTATCTATGATCCAAAAGATTTGTTTCAACAAAGAATTGATCAAAAAGACTTATTAAAAAACTTTAGTCTTGATAAGCTACGCGATATTTTAAATGGTAATGAGCTAACTAAAGATTTGAGCAAACAATTAATAGAAACTATAAAAAACGTCCCATTAGATAAGGCCTTTGCGGATGCCTTAACCAATCCCAAAACTAGTGAACACTTAAATTCCATGTTTCTAGGCTTGAAGGACAATCCAACAATGGAAGGTTTTTTTAAATGCTTTGGTGAAATGATTACGCGACTTAACGAGACGAAAGACTATAAACAACTAAGAAAAATGGCCCAATCGGGTCTAGGCATAAATCGAGACAGCATTTATGATAGTGATACTCCTTTTGAGACTATTAATAAAGCCTACGGAAAGTTTAATATAAATCCAAGAAAATTTAAGCCAGAAACAAAATATGCTCCAGAATGGTTTGACGAGATTTCAAATGAATACTTGAGGCTAGATATGCATGGTTATCAGGAAGATAAAGTAAATACGAAAAAAGGAAGAAAGGAGACATTTCGCAACACTACGGAAGATTCATTTCATGCCGCATTTGCATCAACTTGCAACTATTACATTACTAATGATCACAAGTCGTACGAGAAGACTAGAAAGGTCTATGAAAGACTAAGCATTGACACCTTAGTATTCAAGCCAGATGAATTTGTAGAACATTATAAGAACTTTCTTTTCGAAAGAGAAAACAGCCTTGATCTGGAAATACCTTTAAGATTACTTGACGCCACAGATTATTCCGAAAAAATTACTGATGAAGGCCTAATAAGGACTTACTATGTACCGTATTTTTTATTTGACTTCTTCAACAAAATGATTGTATTTATTAAGTCAGAACAAGTCACTATGGTTTTATTGAGTCAAATATCACCGACAAACAAAGGCATAACTTATTTTTTTGAAATTGAAGAGCTTATGCTCAAGCTCTTTCGCATCTTGGGTAAAGATTCGAAAGGTCAAGAAAAAATTATGTTAGAGGAACTCCAGCAAGATGATTGGCCTGGTCTAAAATGGAATTTTGAAAACGTATCTTTTCGATTTATAAGAACTAATGGACATTATCAATTGTACTATGATTACCCAGAATCAAATGGATAAAAAAGGCATAGGTTTTTAAATCTTAAACAACTCCACCAACGAAACCTCCAACACAGAAGCAAAGTAAATAGTGTAGGATTAGTCTTTCCATTCTCAATACGCTCAATGCTCTGGCGGTCTTTCATGCAAGCGCGCGCGAGGTCAGATTGGGTCCAACCTTTCTTTTCACGGAGTTGTATAATTCGCTTGCCGAGCTTTTTGGCTAATTCTTCTTTGTTCACTCTCTATCGATAATGGAGAGAGAAAATTCACTTAAATATCTTAAAAGATTGTCAACATATATGTTTACATGTATATTAATTTGATTTATCTTACAGCAAGAATTAACCCTCTATAAAGAATGAAACAAAAAAACACCCGCTACCCTCTGGTAAAACTTCCGTCAAACATTCAACTGGCGCTCTACCTGATCCAAGAGGAGCTGAAAAGCCGCAAACTTTTTCATGCTCTACGCCACGCCGATCTCCATGATTGCCCCTACCAACCGAATTTAGATACGCTCATCCTGCAAACCCTCCACTTCCCCCAACCCCTCCCCGATGAAACTTATCTGCGCTACTCGGATATTTTAGACAAGCGCTCACGGAAGGTCAGGCCGGAGACTATCACCAGGCAGGCTTTCAAGGCTTACCTCGAGTTGAGGTCATTGGTAAGAGAGTTAAACCTTCATGTTTAATGGTAATAAATACTAGTTTTCGGTGACTAAAATGGTGCGAGTGCATTCTATTAACATGGACATAACAACAGTTTTACCATGCCTATTGATTTTTTCAATAATTGCCTGCAATTCTGGCAAAAAAGAAAACGCGGTCAATATTCAATGGCACGGAAAAATCACACTCGTTGATTCTACTACTATCGCTGACGACTTATTGGACTTTAATGACACAGCAGCTTATTATCCCTTATATTATATCGGAAAAATGCACGACACGATTTACCTCGGACATAAACCGGTGTCTATGTATGCTAATGAAGCCCTGTACGCAAAATATGATCACGCAAACAATTGGGCGATGTCAGCAGCTCGAAACATGTCAATCGTAGTCGACACATCACTGGCTGTTGCTCATACAACAGACTTTAGTCATCTCGAAGAAGACAATCAAACAGTAACACTCGACTCAACGAAGAACTATGCAGCTTTTCCCGTATTCATAACCAACTTGTCTGATTCTCTACTGAACATAGGAAATCACAACTTTGTCCATTGGACCATCCGCGAAGCAAAGAACAAAAGCGGGCAGTGGCACTCAATCGAAAACAGAATAACCGACCTCTGCGGAACAGCCAAAAGAGAATTAGTTCTCGAGCCAGGAGACATTGCCGTAGCCAAACTCTTGCGCTACAAAGGTAAGTTCAAAACAGAATGTCGGTTAAAATTCAATTGGCGAAATGCAACCGTCTATTCAAATTCATTTTTCGATTATATTGATGAAAGACAATTATAACACATGCGGCTTTTCGTTATTGCTCTTCCCCTGTTGATCTCATGCAGTCCTGCCTACCAAACAATAGGCGTCTATAACATAACGAAGAATGAAATTGTTATCGAAACGCGACCGGCAATTAGATATAATGGCCTCCCGGAAAAATACATGGGCATTGAAAAGGATTCTACGGGAAGAGGGATAGTTTGGAAATTTGGAGACATAAATTCCATTGTGATTTTCCCAAAAACACGCTATGGCGATGACTCACTCGGAATCTATATTATGAAACCGCATTCAGGATTTACAATCGGTGATTTGAGGGAACGACGAGACTTAACAAACAAAGACATCAAACTTGATTATCTTAAAATTGTAAATCAAAAAGATACAGTCGTGGCAGATAGTAAGACTAAAATCTGGACCTTGATAAACTACGACCGAAAAAAAAGAAAAGACAAACGCATTCGTTACAGCAAAGCAATCGTGATCGACTAAATTTTCTCTTAAGAAGAATCGCTCCCCGGAATGAAAAATCATTATCTTCACAATCAACATTGAATCACGATGATCCCCGACGAAAATCCACAACACGAATACGAAATAATAACCTTATCCGACAAGGAGATCTTTATAAAGATCTGGACGTCGCCGAGGTTTATATTCAGTTATTTGAACGATAATAACTACGACAAATATGTTAATCTGTTATTAATTCTCGCCGGACTGGACAGAGCGCTTGACACTGCCGTGTCGAAAAATTTCGGCGATAAAATGTCTTTACTGTCCATACTTGGCTTTAGTGTCATCGGAGGAATCATGTGGTGGGCATTCTACCATCTTTATGCTGCCTTGATACAATGGACAGGCCGGTGGCTGAACGGCAAAGGAACTACCAGGGCGTTAGTAAGAATGTTCGCCTATGCACTTTTTCCTGCTATTGTTGGATTAGCGTTCTTTCTACCATTGCTTTTTATCTTCGGCAACGAAATGTTCCAAACAGAAGTCGACTTAAGCGATGTCAACGTGATACTAACCGTCGTTTATTATCTTTTCCTCTTTGTACAAGTAGTGCTAACAGTATGGTCAGTTGTTCTAGTCGTCATCGGCATCTCCGTAGTGCAGAAAATGTCGATTGGAAAATCAATATTGAATATGATATTGCCTGGCGTTGTTATTATGGTACCGCTTATCATTCTGGTCATGATATTTCATTCGCTGAAATAATATTGTCACCGACCTACCATCGAAACAGGAATTGTCTCATCAAGAAGTTTTGAAGTTCCTTCAATATTTGGTGTGATTGGCCAGTAGAATTCGTATTCCTTTCATAGAAATCGTTTTTGATGAAGCAAATCTGGCTTTTATCCGAACAACACAGGTACTCCATTCGAAGCTGCAAGCCAGCTACACTGGAGCCAGCCTGAAGTCAACAAATCGTTTAAGGTCTTTTCATTGTGACACCAGTTGTCAGTATATGCGTCTACGTTTGTAAACGACATCAAACGCCTATTAACCATTAACGTTTAACTTTTAACGACTAATACTATGAAATGCACACCATTCGAAACAGAAGTATTCGTAAAAATGATGGAAGGCAGATTTCCAGGCGGCAATATAAAACAGATCATCGACGAAGCGGTGATCTCCAACTATGAATTCTCCCGTGCCGGCTACCTTCTTGAATTGACCCACCAAAACATCAACCTGGAAAATGAATTGATCCATAGCTCCGTAACCGTAGGAAAATACGGTGAATTGGTCCTGGACTTCAATCTGTTTACGGAAGAAAACACCATCACCCTCGACTGCTACAGCCGCGACCTGACTGACGTTCCGAAGAATATCCGTGAGCTTCCGATTGAATTAACAATAGAGGCGCGATGTTAAAGTTTGAAGTTGCACGTCATTGCGATCTGCCGAGTGGCGGAGAAGCAATCCAAAAGGTGGGCCACTGTAGAAAGCAAAGTCACGTAAACTGATGATCAGCTTGGAGAAATCATTAGCTGCTGCTGGTCTTTAACATAACTGTATAAACTCATCATCACTGGAAGATTCTCCGGTCGTTAAAATTAGCGCAGCAGTTACGTTATGTATTTTTCCTGTATTGGGTGTAGCGCCGATTGTAATGGTCTGAAGATTCTGTGTTAAATTAGTCACGCTTTGCGTCAAGGTTAAATGTGATCCTCCGGGAGCGGCATTCTTAATTGTAACCGTTAAGGTCCCGGAAGGCCCTGGGTTTCCGGTTGCTCCGATTACACCAACGGCAACCGTTATTTGACAATTTGTTACAACTTCATTAAGGTCTACGACGGGAAACATAGTAATAATCTGTTTAGTGAAAACTTATTTGATCTGACTTTGAGCTGCGGTTATCAATCGTAAAAGATCTGCTACATAATTGATGTTGATCGATGCGCTTACCCCTAAATTCCATTTCTCGTAACGATCTTTTGGAGGCTTAAAATAAGTACCGCCGACCGCCAGACGAAAGACCTTATTCAGCCTAAAGCCGACGCCGACAAAATATACAGGCTTTATCTTTCCTATGTCACCGCCGATGCCAAGGCCAAGTGAAGGGGTTATGAAATGCCAGATGCTGCTTGTTTTTAGGCTATAATCTTTATCAGGATCTGTTTTCTTTAGATAAGGATGCAACGTCACGAAGAAACTGGTAACGGTATCAAACCGTATCAATCCAAGATCGACACCAACATAAGCTTGCAATCCAGAGACATCAATCTGACTTCTAAAGGAAGACGAGATTGAAATTGAAGAGAAGAAGTCCTGCGATAACGTGTTAATTGCAACTTCTCCCTCTTTAAACTTATCGTATAATCCTTTATAGATGTCCAAAAGCGACTTTATGTCTTCTTGCTTAATGCTAGTTGTTGTACTAATAGCCTGCGTTAATGAATCAGTCGGATTAGCAAAGGCTGCGAGCATAGTGATTTCATTTTTCGTGAGCTTCTTAGCCAATTCACTTGCTGGAAATTTTTGGATGAGCTGAACTAACGGAGTAGACATTAATTTTGTGCCGTCGTTTAATTTATTAATCAAGGACAGATCAACTTTAGTCATAAAGATTGAATCTATGGGTTTCCCATTTTTATCTCTATAGTCGAGCTCGTGAAGCTTTGCATAAAGGGCACTGTGCAATTGATCTGGGGTAAAACTGCCAGTTGCTTTCAGCTGAGTAATAAAATCCGTCAACAGAGTTTGAATTTGTTGCTGTTCCTGTTCTGATAATTTCCTGGTTTCTTTTATGGTGAGAATGACATCTGCTTTTACAGGAAATGGACCAATCTTGGCAGTCCATGTGGTTGGCGTAGATTTCTCAACGGTATATTTATTTGTTTCTGTCATCACCAGGCACTCAACGGAAACTGTAGTAACTGCAGCTTTTGATTCACCATTCAGAAGAATGATTTGCCCATAGGGCACTTCGTCTGGAACCTTTATTGCACCATCTTTATAGATGATAACATTGTTTTGACAGAATGCATCATACTGTACCATCGAAAAAAAGAGAACCAGCGTGAGAATAAATGTCGTAGACACACACGGATGTAATTGGCTGGCGCTCGAACTTGCATAAAAACATTTTCTCATACTATATTCAGGTTATACAGAAATGTGCCAAATGGAAAATCTGAGCGCAACATTTCTACAGGAGCAAGGTTCTAAAATGCGCAGATTGAATCAATACCTATTTTTAAGTAATCTTCTTTAAGAATAAACTAGGTAAACGTTACTAATCTCTGAATAATGTTTCCCCTTTTACCAGCCACGATAACCCAAAAGCCCACAGTGAAACTGCTTCAAAGATAGTACGGTTTGGTTTTCCGTACTGTCGTCTTTCACACCGAAATAGATGGCAATTATCAAAATGCTCAGTGTCATCACAATGCCGCAGATTACGTAAATCCGGTTTCTGATATTTTTCTTCTGTCCTCGCTGACTCTTAGGCTTGTCGCTTTTTGTAAACAAGAATACAGACATATAAGACAGTGTGAGAAAAAACAAAGCCGCACTTGTAATATGAATTTTTGATTGATACTTCCATCCGATAAAGGAAATAACAGAATATTGGCACGAATAAGATGGGAGAATGTCTGTAGGAAACAAGGCAATACCCAGGCTAAAAAAACCTGCAATATTGGAAATCCAACTATCCAGGCGCGTGTGTCCTTTATAAGTAAATAGAAATAACGCGACAGCGCACAGGACCCCGACAAAGATTTCACGCATGTTAGTATAATAGTAGTGGCTAATAGAAGGCTCAAAGACACGGCATGCGCCGATCAAAAAAGAACCACCTACCAATATGAAGGGCAGCGATACTCCCAGTATACCCACAGACCTCCGAAGAGTTCTGTATGAGATGAGTTCAGGAGTTTGACAACGTACTTGTGTCAGGGTCTGAAATTTTTCCTTTAGCGTCGGGGCCATATTGAGCAGAATAGATATTACGAATCTTGTTTTGGAGCGGTATTAGGGGAAGCCTTACTTTGAAATCTTGTTCTGTTAAGAATGTATCCTGCAATGCCGCCAATCAAGGTGCCCAAAACATTTTCCTTCAGAATGTTCGAAAGTCCCAGAATTAAAATAGTGAGTGTTAATAGCAAAACGGTAATTACTTCTAATAATACTTTTGATAAGTGTTCTTGACTATCCTGATTCGAGTCTTTACCATTATTTATAAAACTGATTCTCTTACTGAAAACTGTTATTAGAAAAAGTATAATTACAGTTGCGCAGAACCAGGGCAATCCGGTAATGATACCCCATTCGTTAATATCCCTGTTAAGAGCCTTTTTTTGCTCCTTCAGTTTCGCTATAACGCCATCTATTTTACTAATAAGGCCTTTGGTATCATTGATTAGCTTCGTTAAATTATCGTCAAATGACTTATAAGCTTTCAAATTTTCTGTATTGAAGGAGGTTATGTCGGCATTCTGGATTGACGAAATATTCCTTTCAATCAGGGTCACATAAAGTTCAAATCTGTCAACACTTTTTGACTGCCCATTCAAATAATCATTATCATCATAATAGTGTACAAAGAGATTAGATGGCAATTCGCTTTTAAGATAAACTCGAAACACTTCCTCAATGCTGTCAATAAATTTCATTAATAACTCGTCATTCATGTTTTCACTGCCCGATCCTGGTCTTCTTCCGTATGTATTTGCAGCCGGCACTAAATTCAATCGAATCAAATTATTATATTCCTCTTGCAGAACATTATATTTTTCTTCCGACTTCGTCTTGTGAAAATCTTCTATTAATTTTTCTACACGTTGAATGCCTGACTTTAACTCATTTTCAATTATGGGTTTGGGAGTTCTGAGAAACCGAGATTTAAAATTTAGACAATCTGAATAGAGTTCCAACTGATCTTTTTTGTAGTTTTCTAATGTTCTTATATTTGAACCGATTTCCCCAAGATCGTCGGCCGCGTTAATGAATCTATCCAGATCGAAGTCGAATACCTTCTCAGATTCATTCTCAATTCCTCTTTGTGACTGGGTTTGTAATTGTGGATTTTGCGCCGGTGAAAGAATGGCGTTTAACGTAATTAAACTTAGTGTTACAAAGAGCTTTCCATAAGCGGCAATTCTTAAGAATTTGTTTAAAACCGGAACTGTCATAGGTAAAAAAATTAGGAGTACACTGTATTAGCGGAATTGCCCAAGCAATTTTCAAAAATACCGGTCCTAAATCAATACCTATTTTTAAGTAATCGACATATCAAACAAAACTATGAACAACAGCAAAGTTCACCAGCTCTGCCGAATTCTGAGTACCTGTTTTTTCAAGCATATTTCTTCGATGTGTATTCACAGTGTGCTCACTCAGGTGAAGCTTCCCGGCAATCTCCTTGCTGGTAAGCCCTTCCCGGATGTAATACAGTATACGCATCTCGGACGGAGAGATCAGGGGAGTATGTTTCTTTTTTGTATCCCCCGGAGCAATATGGATTTGTTTTATTTCTGCCGGATTAGAAGTGTCAATACTAAAATGATGTGCGGATTTGGCGTGTGACCGGCTGGTGATCAAATCAAACTGGCAGGTTGTGTTACCGGAGGAATCTATTCTGATGTTTGTCGTCTGCTGCGTTGACTGTAAAATTTGCCTACTGTCTGGTGGGGCGGCATATATCGATCTCATATGGAGATCCATCGGTGTAAACGCAACGCCGGTGGGATCATTGCCTCGAGCGCTGGTCTTGTGAACCAACGAGGAGAAATTCTCCCGCTCGTCGCGCGAAAGTGTTAATAAGTAAGGTTCAAGGGTAGCGGTAATTGCTCGTAGCGCGTCGTCTACTTTTTGCACATCTGCTTCAAGTAGTCTAATGGTAACTGGAGGGTTTTTCATGGAGGGTTTTGGTTAAGGTTTTGAGCTATGTCATCATTTCATATGCTTTGGCTTGTTTATTACAATTTGAAACTTTTTTTATAAAGTCACGACTGCACCTGGCGTACATCGCTTATTATAAACTTTTATGATACCGGTATATTCAAGACACAGGACAACAGGGGGATACCAGTTTTTTTAAGGTAATGTTTGCTTTGACCAAAATAGGAAAGTTCCGGGGCTACTGCAAGAATAATAAATGACCTTTATGTTAAAGCCTTATAAATAATTTTATGAACCTGGGTTCAAACGTTTGAGGGAGCAACGTAGATTGGATATAGCCGTGAATAAACAAGTACTATTACCGGAAATCGGCTGATATTTTAATAATACTCCTGATCACGTTATCCTTTTCCCTTCGAATATGGATGAAGTAAATGCCTGCCGCCAGTGACGACACATCGAACGTCGTCTTATCATTGACACTGTAAAATGGAACGTTCACCGCCTGCCCTTTATAATCATACACGGTCGTGCTGATCTCTTCGGGAGAAGCGGATTCTATAATAAGAGTACTCACCACAGGATTAGGATATACCTTCATCTGGTCTACCGTAACCGAGGTGATCGGGGAGTATGATTTTTGTTTATCAAAATCGGTCTGTTCTAAACGGTAGTAGGATACACCGGAAAATGGATCCTCATCGTACGATGCATAGTGAATGTCCGAAGTACTATTACCCGCAGCATCGATTATTTTCAAATCTTCCCAGGCAACACCATCGTGTGATCGTTGGGTAGTAAAGTAGTCGTTGTTCAATTCAGTGGCGGTCTCCCAATCCAACCTTACCAATTCATTACAAACGGATGCCACAAAAGAAACTAAGGTAACGGGCAGGGAAGAATTGGATGAATTGACAGAACCAACATAAAATGTATTCGATAGATCTGCCAAAGCCAAAGCTGTTCTGTTTACCTGTGGATCGGTTACTGTTCCAGCATTGGTTGCAGCGGTACCAACAACACTGTTGACAAGTGTAAGTCTGAGATCACTCGTGCTGGCAATAGTCCCCCAGCCGGTGCCTTCCACCCGAAGATTATACGATCCTCCTGCCAAACTATTTGTTGACAACGCCCAATTAAGATCTTTCCTGACAGACACCGTAGATGCTCCGTCAGCAAATGACACCGTTGAGTTGGTCGATGCATCTGTGTACGCAACGGTGATACTGCCACCGGTAGTAGGTTTTGTAGCGGGTGCTGAAACGGAAAGAGGTCTGTAATCGGCAGCGGTACCAACGGGAAAAAGGCCGGCAATGGTGCCGTCGGCAATAAAGGATGTGTCGAACCAACGTATAAAGGATCCTGTATTAATGATGGTGCCAATTGTTCGGAAGAGTGTACCCTTGCTCGCTGCGGATAATCCAAGCGTCAGGATAGTGCCATTGAGATCGATGTTCCCTTTTGTCATGTTCAAACTGGTAGCTACGGTAACGTTGTTTATCAATTGAATACCTGTGCCGGAATTATTCACGGTTAAATTTGTAAAATTTTCTCCGCCTGGTGTTGTGATTGTTTGCAAGGTGCTTCCGGCAAAACTTACCGTACTGGTAGCTTCCGTAAAACCTGCTGTTGCGCGGTTGGTCCAATTGCCTTTAAGATTAATGGTATTGCCAGCGGGAGCCAGCGTACCAGTACCATTAATAGTAAGATTTCCATTAACGAACAAGCCATTGCCTAATGTACTGATGCTGGAGGTAACAGTCACGTGATGGAAATTCATTCCGGCGCTGGTAACGGTTAAATTGTTTCCACCAAAGACAACGGTTGACGTGTTGGTAGAAGCATCTACCGTGCCGCTTATATACGTCCAATCACGACATTCGGAAATGATACCCGTGAGTGTTAATGTTCCCGAAGTCTTTTGAATTTGAATGTACGGCATTAACCCCTGGCTCGCAGCCACCGTACTTGTCAATGCCTGTGCGCCGGTACCGTTGATTAAAATAAGTCCTGTTCCTCCACCGGTAGTGGATGTGTTGTTAATCATAATATCACCGAGTGCACTGATCGCCGTCGCGCCTGTGACAGTACTGTTTATGAAAACATTGGATGTTCCTGTAGTCGATAAAGTGCCGGCAACCGTCACGAGCGTTCCCGTAGTTACCGTTGCCGTGTTGTTGTTGTTTCCTTCAAATGTTACATTATTGAGTGTATGGGTTCCGGTTATGCTATAGGGAGTACTGCCCAGCGGACTTGCAAATACAACCGTGGAATTATTAGTGGCGACATCCAGCGTGCCGGATGTATAGGTCCAGTTTCCTTTTACCGTTATGAGTACTGGAAACGTCAATGTTCCTCCGGATTTACTGATGGTAATAGCGGGCAGGCAATTCTGATTGACCGGTAAGGAACTGATGATCGATTGATTTGCTCCTGAAACAAAAGAGATAACGGTTGTTCCGCCACCGGCACCTGTATTCGTTAATACCAGATCTCCGTTCAGGTTAATATTTCCACTATTCAGCGTAATGTCCTTCGCCACGCCTGTCATGTTCATCGTGCCCGAAACAGTCAGGGTCGTACCGGCGGCGGTCGTGAAAGTATAATTGTTGCTGGCAAAGAACGTGACGTTATTCAGCGTATGACTTCCGGTGATGGTCAACGTGTTTTCAAAAACAACGGTTGAGTTGTTGGTGGTGACATCAAGCGTACCGCTGGTATAAGTCCAATTACCTCTCACCGTTATCAGCGATGGAAAAGTAAGTGTACCCGAAATTTTACTAATCGTTACGTTCGGGAATCGTCCCTGGTCAACGACGCCGGTTGACGTTATGCTTTGGGCTCCTGTGCCGTTAATTAAAATTGTTCCGGTGCCGCCACCGCCAACACCGGTATTCGTAATGATAATATTTCCCTGCGTAGCGATCGTTCCCGTATTGATACTGACGTTGGTTGATCCGCCAATGGTAAAATCGTTTGTTACCGTTACCGTATTGGTGATACCAAGGGTTGTTGAACCCACTGCAGAAATAGCAAAATTGTATACGCTAAAACTTCCTGCAATAGTAAGGTTATTGACAACATAGAAGGTGGAAGTAGTAGCGTTAACAGTGCCAGCCAGATAGGTTACATTATTGGAAAAAGAAATATTGTTCGCCAGAAAAAGAGTACCACTTGGTTTGTTGATAACAATAATAGGCAAGCGACTTTGATTAACGGTGAGCGTTGTGCCATCAATGGTTTGATCCGCAGTGCCAACAAGACTAATGGTTGCGGAACCTCCACCGCCGGTAGCGGTATTCGCAAGATTAAAATCGCCATTCACATTGATATTGCCGGTGTTGATGGTTACGTTCCCGGCCCCCGTGATGGTAAAAATAGCGGTAACCGTAAGCGTTGTCGCTGCTCCTATGGTTGCCGTTAGCCCGGAAGAATTCACAACAAACGCAAGGTTGGTCAACGTTAAACTTCCTGTTATTGCATAGGATCCAACGGATCCATGAATGAAACAAAGAGTAGAGGTTCCAGGACTTACGGTACCGGCGGTATACGTAAAATTATTTGATACGGAAGGAAAGTTAGTCAGGTTCAACGTACCCGAAACTTTGTTAATGTTCAGCTGCGGCATCGCTCCCGCCCCCGCTACGGTGCTTCCGTTAAAATTTTGTGTGCCTGTTCCATTGATATTGACAATGGCGTCACCACCGCAACCGTTCGCCGTGTTACTGCTATTGATATCACCCTGCACGTCGATCGTTCCGGTTAACAGGTTATAGAATAAAGTTCCTGACGTATTTAAACTTCTCACCACCGTAATATTTCCGGTTGATGACAGGGTAAAGCTATTCCCTTTGCCTACAAATTCAAGGATGTAAAAAACGGGACTCGTGCCTGAAATAGTAATTGCACCGGATCCGCTTAAAAGAGTTGTTCCGTTATTATGAGCAAAAGATCCGCTTGTAAAGGCGGCATTACTTCTCAGCTCAAGTGTTGCCGTGGTAGAAGTGAAGGCCGTACCGGATAGCGTGAAGACTCCCGGTATGGTAATAGCAGCGGAGCCACCTGAAAATGTACCGCCTGAAAAAGATGCGGTACCAGTAGTTGTAATGGAGTTGACGCCTTGAAAAATCGTACCGCTATACCCGGATGAAACAGTGATCGTTTTTATATTAACCACGGCATCGATCGTGCAATTGCCGATTCCATTGGAATCAAAATTCACATCATCCGAAGTAATGGGTACGCTGAAACCACCCGCGCCGCCCGTGACGTTTGACCAGTTGGCTATATTATTCCAATTCGAGGCTGTCGTTGCTATCCAAAATCTCGCAGCAAAGCTATTGGTGAAGCCCAGGGAAAGAAATAGAAATAAAAATAAAATGTATCGGATCCCCCTCATAAGCAAGCATAACGCAGTTGAATTTCTCCTTGGTCCACGAAAGCGTTACCTTAAAAATATTAATTATTCACAGAGGTTTTATACCTGATTTATAAGGTAAAATGCCATGGCGAAGAAATTATATAACAACCATTCAAACCGCTCACTCAACTGAAAACAAGATTGATCAACGCGTTTCATTTATTCATTGATCTGCTTTTAAAGAACTCGATTGTCCCAACAATTCACAGCAATAAAAGTAACGCCTTCTGCTTGTGAGATCGTTGTTCTCTACTACGAACCAACGAAAGTTCCGATAGGATTTGAAGAAATTATTTTGAATGAAAACTTCAACTACGGATCCTCCAACAATCCCACGGAATAATTCTTGATGCTCTCCGTGTTTGTATAAAATTAGAATTGTTTATAAAGTTGGAATTAATGCGAGACTTGAGCTTTTACGTGATGTTAAAAGCAGTCGCGCATGTTTTTAACATTTCGTTTCACATCACAACTTTTTATAATTCAGCCAGACGTTCACAAAAGAGATCCGATCTTTTCACGTGGGTGCCGGTGAGGGTAAAGGGAACAATTAAGGCCCTTCAAGCCGCAGCCTGAAGGGCTTTAATTGTTTTATAAATGCTTAAAACGGTGATGTTTTAAGCATTCCTTCTACCGCACGAAAGCCGCGTGATCTTGCGGCTTCGTGAAGGCTTTTTGCCGCGTGATTACTCTCATGCTATGAAATTCTTTATATACCGCACGGAATTGCGCAAAACGCCGGTAGAACGTGATATTATTCCAGGGGTTTCCCCAACCAATAATACCCTGCATGTAAATTCCATTTTGATTGTAGAAATATTTCACTTTATTACAGTATATAAAATCATACTATGAATTCAAGAAGAGATTTCCTTAAAAAATCAGCAGGCCTCGCATTAAGTACAGCCTTGATCCCATCCATGACAACCTTCGCCGGTAAAAAAGTAAAGAATGTCGGCGTGCAACTCTACTCGGTTAGAAAAGAAATGCTGGCGGACGCCAAAGGAACATTAAAGAAACTTGCCGATCTGGGTTATAAGGAACTTGAGTCGGCTCGCAGTGATAAAGGAAGTTTTTACGGCCTCTCACCCAAAGAAATGAAAAAAACATGTGACAATCTCGGTTTGAACATGCGAAGCGGTCACATCCATATCGATGCGAATTTTCAAAAATCACTTGATGAGGCCAAAGAAGCCGGGCAGGAATACCTGATCTGCTCTACCATGCCAACGGAAGGTCAAACAGTTGACAACTATAAAAAAGTAGCGGAAGCTTTTAATAAATCCGGAGAGGCTTGCAACAAACTGGATATCAAATTCGGCTATCACAATCACGACTACGAATTTGAAAATGAGAACGGACAAATTCTGTACGACGTGCTCCTTGCCAATACCGATTCCAAACTCGTACACATGGAGCTCGATCTCGGATGGGTGGTAGCCTCCGGTAAGGACCCGCTCGACTACTTCAAACGCTTTCCAGGACGCTTTCCGCTCTGGCATTTGAAAGACATGGACCTTCAGAAAAAACACAGCACTGAGTTTGGCAAAGGTGGAGTCAAGATTCTTGAGTTACTCAAGAACGGCGAACAATCCGGCATGAAATATTTCTTTGTTGAACAAGAAGAATATACAAGTTCAGCTCTGGAGAGCTTGAAGGAAGATATCAGCTATCTTCAAAAATTGGACTATTAGCATACTGCGTGAAGGATCCCTCCAGCGCGAATCATTTGTTACATCGCGAAAAGGATCCTTCACTCACCCATACGATCTCACAGAACCCATTGCTCATCGTTCAGGGGATCATTCATAGTTTCCCGTTCACACTATACTAAATCCTACTCATAATAAAAGTCTATTTCACTATGATAGGGAGCTTCGTGAGGAGCACTGTTCTGACTATCAAATGAACCTGTTCTGTATGTCGTGATTTTCTTTACAGGATATCCCTCCTGATCGTAGGTGTACTTATAAGACTCCGGGATCAGAACCGGAAATCCACAGGCCTTGTAACGAACATCTTCCGTCAATCGGTTGTTAGCGGACCAATTCTGAAAATTAAAGTCGACATAACCGAGGTGTCTGAAGGGATTAATATTTTTATCATAGGTATACATTCCCTCATTGCAAAGCTCGTTATTTTGTACCGTCTTATCGCTGATAATATTCTTATAAGAAAAATCAAAATCGTACGTCAATGAACTTCCATTGGATAAATTATAACTGGCGTTGATGCTGTTGCTAGTATAATCTCTCATAGAGGTCTGTGTCCATACCAATCCGTTGTCAAAATATAATGTTTCGACGATTTTATTTTCGACACCGTATGTGTAGCGGTCTTCTTTGTACAATTGTCCGTTCAGGGTCGTAACTATTTTTGTTGCAACAGAATCTTCAAATGTAAAAGCTTCTGTACGGTCTTCTTCAAATTGTAAAGTTTGCGTATTGTATGTGGCATAATGAACATATTCAAGATGTCCATCACTACTATAAATATAGAGTGCTCTTGACTCAGGCTGATAAGCAACTCCCGTACCCGGGATATCGACTTCTCTGGAACTGATATACATAGTCAGTTTCCGGGCGTTCTTGGATCCACCTAAAACATACGTTACCGGGAGCGGTCCGTCCGCCCGGCCATTCCAGATCTCTGTTGCAGAAATTTCGGATTGAATATCGTTAATGCCCCACTTGTCCACGAGTTCGATGCTGTAATGATGAAAACCATTTTTTATTTCCAGTACATCGGAGGGCCCGGTGAAGCTGAAATCCTTCGTCCATTGCACCGCCTTAAAGGAATCATATCCTTTAACCCGTATAGTTGCATTCAGATCTTCATATATTACTTTCCCGACCTTGATAACGACACGTGCCCTTGTTACGATAACAGAACTGTTAGAGACTACCTGAAACCCAAAACTTGCGTATCCAAAATTCTCGGGTTTGTCGCCATCCAAAACGGGTACGACCTGAGGAACAATTTGAGTGCTTTTATTTTCGGATACCGTGAAGTCGACGGGTAACGGAGTAGTAACATTTTTTGCCTTATCCGATCCATACAACGGCGTGGCGTATAGGACTTTGTTTGCCGAATCCAATACAAAAAATTGTGTTAGCTGGTATGTGCCTGTTTGTAATTCCAGGTTTTCGCTCACAAAGCTTTGTCCGAAACCATACAAGGAAAGTTTTACATTATCTTGTGACAGGCCGTTGCCTGACTTAATACTGAGCAATACAAAAGCAGGTGAGGCTATTTCCTTGATCCGTCCATTACTACTGTTGATCTGTGCAAAAGAAAATTTAATGTTGCCTTTGACGGACGAAAGTCCATCATCGTGCTGGCATGAAAAAAAGGAGATTAATACAATAAGCGAGAGCGCAAAAACAAAACACTTTTTCATTTGAATGATAGTTTGATAGGGGTGTATTAATATGAATAAAACCGGGTATCGTACACGGATCGGCGGGGATTATTGTTTCAGAATG
>JGI24890J29729_1000581_pt1 | contig 21795 bp, 25 predicted proteins | sample FreactcultureFD7_FD_29729 | JGI IMG/M metagenome (IMG submission 29729)
TGACAGAATAAAGCATTTTAATTGGTGTTGGTTAAATATTATAAAAATGTTTTATAATGAAAATATTGTTTTTGAGGAAAAAGGTGAACATTATTATTATTTTTTAAATTATTTTAATGTTGTTTTTTATAATAACACCAAAAAAGATTCCATAGATATGTTAAAAATAGTAGAATTCTGGGATACAATATTTTCTGTCACCAATCAAAAAACTAACTCTCAATACGATATTTTTATTGAGCAATACAAAATACAAAATAATTATTTAAAAAAATATTGATAATTTAATCTTATTTTGTAATTTTTTAAATAAATTTAGCATGATACTACTACTTTTAAATAAAATAATAATTACATTATATATATTTTGTTCTATAAATGTAATGAGACATATATATCTATTTTTTGTTAACTTTCAAAGTGAAGAACCAAAAAAATATCATTTATCAACACTTAGTTTAATTACATTGGGTATTAGTATTAGCGTTATAATCATGGGTTTTATAAATGGTGTTTGTATATGACTATAGATGAATTATTTGAAAATTATGGATCTAATATTTTTTGTATTAGAACGCAAGAGGGTTATAAATTAATTGATTTTATAACCCCATTATCCTGGGAGATATTTCCACCAGAATCACCAGATATAACATTAACACAACAAGAATCCAATTATGATACTAAATATTTTACGCTACATTCAAATAATATTTCTTTCGATAACCTATTAAAAGAAATTATCAATATAATTAATTTTAATATCGATAAAGAAAAGAAAAACTCCTTATTCAAGGAAAGGATGGCTGATCTACAAAAATTATTCCTAGAAAGTAATTACGAGGATTTGAAGAAAATAACTTTTACAAAATGATTATTTTTTTTATTATTTGTTATGGGCTGACACTAGTCATTGTTCAAAGTAAATTATTAAACCCGATAAGAAATTATATTACATCAAAGAGTAAATTTTTTGGTGAATTAATAAATTGTATGATGTGTACTAGTTTTTGGGTTGGTATTTTGGTATCTTTATTAACAAAAGTATCACCCACATCATTGATGTCTCATAGATACTGCGGTAATATCGATATATTAAGTATATTTTTTGATGGTTTTTGTTCCGTTGGTGTTGTTTGGTTTATTTATTTAATACAATGTTTGATTGAGGATAATTTAAAAAGAGAATTATGAGTATCATAAAAGTGTATGATAATTTTATGAGTGAATATGGTGGTGATGATTTAATGTCACCAGAAAAAGTCGGTTGGGTTTCAAAATACGATCAATATATTAGATTCAAAATATTATTAAATGATATACCAAACGGTGATTCTGTATTGGATTGGGGGTGCGGTTTATCACATATGATTAATTATATAAATGAAAAAAATATTGATATAAAATACCATGGTATAGATATTAATAATAATACCATTAATATAGCTAAAAAATTATTCCCTGGTCAAGATATTAGGTTAGGTGATATTGATACAGAATCAATAATATATGATTGGGTCGTTGCTTCTGGTATATTTTCTGTGGGTGTCACCATTGATACCTTATTAAATAAAATAAATAAAGCATATGAAATATCTAAAAAAGGTATTAGATTTAATTTATTATTACCACTAAATCAATTTATTGATAATGGTTTTTCTGTGTTTGATCCAGAAGCACTGCTTGAAAAATTAAGTGATATTTATGAAAACGTTTCTTTAATAAAAGATTATTGTTTTGATGATTTTACAATTTATATAAACAAATACTTATGACAAAATATGATATTGAACAAAAAGCATTAGAACGAGAAAAATTGTTGGATAAACAAATTTTAGAAAGTGATAAAAAAAGGTTTATTAATGACATTAAGTTGTTATATAAACCTATTACACCAATAGCTGATAAAAAGGAGTCAAAACTAAAAAAACTAATTAATAAGTTAATAAAAATTATATGACACTAGATAATATTTATGTTTTTGCTAAATCTATCAGAAAAAACCCAGAACAGTTTTCTGAAGGTATGGAAATTGTATATTATCTTGATCAGGATAATCATACGTTGATTCAAAGAAACTGTTTTCTTAAACTAAAAAACGATTTATCAAAATTCTCGCCTAAAAAAACATTTGAGTTACAGTTAATGGATATCAAGTTTGTTTTTAAGGTTAGATAATTACCTGGTACTTACTTTTTTTAAGTAATGTCGTTTCACACCTATTTTTTTAACTATTTTATCAAAAAGAGCCGATGTGTTTTTTTTATTTGGGTTTGTAAAAAACACGAAATTGGTTAGTCCATTTGTTTGGGCAAAGGTTTTTATTAATTTGTTTAGTCTTATTGAGTCACTTGTTTTTTTTAGAACAAATAAATTAACCTCATCATTTTCAAAATATTCTATAGCTAGTTTATTGTTTAATGTGGTTACAATATTTGTTAATTTATTTGATAGGAATATTTTCGCAAATTCTTTAAAAGTGTATTTTTCACCAGTGTTTCTATGTGTGATTGTTTCTTCTTTTTTGTATGGTGTTAATTTTTTAATAATAAAATTGCCTTTGGTTTCTATATTTATAATACGACCATTTTCATCTCTTGTGTGTGTTATATGTTTTGTTTTGTTTTTAGCTGTCAATGCTAATTCGTAATCAGCCTTTACTCCATCCCACATATATTTTTTTTCAAAAATAACTTGGTTTTCTTTGATTAATTGATTATATTTGTCAACAGCATCACTATATGATTTAAAAGTCTCCATGAGACAAACACGATTACCAGAATTATATAAAACAATTTTGTACATTATATGAAAAAAGATTACTATAAAATATTAAATATTGATAAAAAAGCAACACTAGATGATATAAAAAAATCATATAGAAAATTAAGCTTACAATATCACCCAGATAAAAATTCTGATCCATCAGCTAAAGATATATACTTAGATATTAAAGAAGCATATGAAACATTATCTGATACAGATAAGAGAAAAAATTATGATAATCCACCAATTCAAGATAATTTCACACCTTTTGGTAATTGGGGTAATATGAGGCCAAAACCACCAGTCAGAAATATAGAAATATCATGCACCATAAGTGATATTTATTTTTCTAAAAAAATCAAATTTTCGTATACCAGACATAAAATGGGTGATGGTGGTAAAAAAATGTGTACTAAATGTTATGGTAAGCGATTTACATCCAGCGGAACTAATCAAATGGGTCATACGTATATTGAAATGTGTGATGAATGTATGGGGGTTGGTTATAGTGTTGATTATATTACCGAAACAAAGAGTTTAGAGGTTACGGCAGCACTTGGTTCATCCTTTATAGAAGGGGCTGGGAATCAGCAAGAAAACGGTGTTTATGAGGATTTAAGGATTATTATGAATGTGGTTGAGTCAAATGATGGAATTACCTTAGTTAGTAATACTGGAGATTTACTTATAAGTAAAAAAATATTACTAATTGATTACCTTATGGGGTGTGATGTGACTGTTAATCATTTTGATGGTGATTATAAAATGAAACATATTTATGATGGAAAAATAACAAAAAAATATAGGATTAAGGGTAAAGGTATAAATAAAAAGGATTTATATGTTGATATAAATCCTTTATTACCTAAAAATATAAGTGAATCAGATAAGGAATTGCTAAAAAAATTATCAGAATCACCAAATTTTAGTGAACAATACCAAACTCCTTAATCATCTCAAGTCCTAGCTTGTTATTTTTTTCATAATGACTATAAATACGTTTACGTGTTTCATCATCATTATGACCAGCTGCGATTTTACTGAGTATTGACCTGGCCTCCTCAAGCTTGGTCAAATACTCCAGTAATTCTGGTATTGGTTCTTTTAGTTTAAATTCAGTTTCCTTACCAGATGTTTCTGGTTTCTTTGTGTAATCAATAGATTTCCCTTCATCACCACCAAGATCACCCATGGTATTATCAAGTTCATGGCTGAAATTTTTTATTTCGTTTTCTATTAATTTTTGTATCGTATTTTTTTTAAGAATGATTTTTTCTTTACTCATTTTGATATTTATTTATGTAATATTATTTTGATTCTATTACATATAAATATCAAAAAATAAATAAAAAATAAAATGAAAGACTTTATTAATAAATTAAAATCATACGATAATTTTTTTATTTATAAGTACTCGGTTTATGATAAAATTGATTGTAAATTAAAAATATATTATTTTTCACCAGATAATGATAATCAGTATATTTCTGTTGGTATTGGTAAAACACCTGATGGTAGACATGAATGTGAAAGCGGAAAATTGTATTTTACCGATAATGATATTTTTGAGGATACCCCTGATATAATATTTTATATAGATAATCAAACAAAACGTGATTTTGAGAAATTACATAAGGCTAAGAAAGTATGGAAATCAGAAAAAACAAAACTAATTAAAACCAATTTTTTGGAGGAGAACTTGATTTTATAAAATTGTTTTAATATTTTTATCATAAATATTATATAATATGAATGATATAGATGCTTTAATATATGTTAATGGTTTAATTAAAGATTTGCATGATGATGATTTTTTTAATGAAAAAAATGATTCGTTTATGGATGAAAACGTACTTCGTGAAGAGGCAATAGTTATAACAAAAAAGAATATAATAGAACATGGTAACCCAGATATGGACTCTTATCAATTCGAAGAGTTGATAATTAACACAAAAAAGAGAATAATAACTGATACGGTAGCATCTCTATATAATAAAGAGTTATTGGAAATTGGTGGTATTGATAAAAATGGTGATTTTGTTTATGTTGCAAGTGATAAGGTATTAAAAAAATAATTTTTTATTAAAATATTTGTTTATTAAAAACTATTTAGTATCTTTGTTGAATAAATAGCTTTTAATATGACGACTTTAAGAACAGCTCTTAGTAGCAACACAAAGAATAGTAACATGACAACCACCACAAATGGTATGGCCACTTTAAAAAAGACAAGTAATGCTTGTGTTGATTTGTTTTTTTGTATTGGTGCTATGAGGGGTAAGGACAAAAAAGATATTGTAATATCTAAGTTTATGGATGCTTTTAATGAAAACCCATTAACAGCTATGAAGATTTTGTTCTGGTCTAGGGATATCCGTGGTGGTGCTGGTGAACGTCAAATTTTTCGTGATATAATAAAACACTTATCAAGTATTAATGCTGATATTGTTAATATCAATATTAAAAATATTCCAGTATATGGTAGGTGGGATGATCTGTTGTGTTTGTTTAACACAAAGAATGATAAATCTGTTAAACAGTTTATTTCTGATGAACTTAATAGTGCTACTAACTCATTAGTAGCAAAATGGTTACCAAGGAAAGGTTCAGATGCTATTGCCCTGGAGAAATTTATGAAGTTAACACCAAAGGAATATAGGAAATTAATTGTTTCTAAAACCAATGTTGTTGAGCAAGCAATGTGTTCAAAAAATTGGAATACTATTACATATGAACATGTTCCATCAGTAGCAATGGCTAGGTATGCAAAAGCATTCACTAAAAACGATACTGATAGGTTTACCCTTTATAAGGGTTCTGATACAACAAAGGTTAATTCTAGTGCTTTATACCCATATGATGTATTAAAAACATTAATTTCTGGTGAAAGCGAGTTGGCTCAAAAGCAATGGGATTCTTTACCTAATTACATGAAGGATAATAATGAACGTGTATTACCTGTTTGTGATGTTTCTGGCTCAATGGATTGTTATATTGGTGGTAGTAAAACTCTTACAGCCCTTAAAGTTTGTATATCTTTGGGTCTGTATATATCTGAGCGAAACGAAGGGTTTTTAAAAGATTGTTTTTTCACATTTGACTCCACACCAAAATTCTGCCAATTATCTGGAACATTGTTAAATAGATATAGGGAACTAGAAGCTGCGGATTGGGGCGGAAGTACCAATTTGGAGGGTACTTTTATTGAATTACTTAATAAAGCTAAGTTATATTCAGTACCAGAATCAGAAATGCCGACAACCATATTGATAATGTCGGATATGGAGTTCGATAGTGCTTGTACTGATAAGAGAGGTAGAAAGTTTAATGCAACTGCGTTTGAAATGATTGAAAGTTTGTATCATGATAATGGTTATGTTATGCCTAAGATAGTATTTTGGAATCTACGTTCAAGTGGTAAAAATATACCAACCGAATCAAATATTGAAAATGTTGCTTTGGTTAGTGGATTTAGCCCAGCAATACTTAAAAGTGTTTTGAGTGTAGAAAAAATGACACCAGAAATAGTAATGAATAAAACGATTAACTCCGAAAGGTATAGTTCTGTTGTAATATAGTTTAATTTGGTTTTTTTAATAAAATGGTTGGCACATGTGCCAACCATTTTTAATTTATTTATATGAATAATAAAGTTTTTTCGATATATAAAAAAGTTTTAACAGAATTTTATTATTTTGTTAAAACTAATACCAAAGAAGTTGATGAGTTGGGTGAACTTAAGGAACGTGAAAACAATCTTAAAATAACAATAACAGAGGATGATTATATACATAGACTTAAAAATAAATTAAATACTTATGTCGATAAAACACATATAAATATTGATTATAATGAAGATAAAACAAAGCTTTATTTATCAATAAATAATATAAAAACTAAGCATGTTTTACTTAAGAAAAATAATATATTAATCACTAAAAAAGAAAAAACATATAATGGGGTATTTTTTGATTTAATAAGAAAAAATTATTCGGTATATAGTATATCTGGTAATTATAAGAGAATATTTACAAATTGTGGTGAAGACTTAATTAAAAATCATGTAACAAAAGAAGTAATTAGTATCATAGCAAAAGAACTCTCTTTATCTGATTCTTTACCGATTGAATATTTACTTTATTCTTATTTATGTGAATCAAGGGGTATATCTGGCGGTGGTATTGTTAATTTAGCTTATTTTTATTATAAAATACCAAAAAAAGAAATAACAAAAAATAAAAATACAACTTTATTAAATATATATAAAACAAAATATAATATTATTAATGATAGTAGTATTACCAAGGCCATTAAATTTAATCAAACCAGTGAGGCTAATATAAAATTATATGATTTATTTGGAAACGATTATTTTTTAAAATCTAATGATAAAAACTATTTCAATAAAATATTTTTATATAATTTACATAATATAATATTAAATTTAAATTATAATTTTTCAAATTTAATAGAATATATAATTAAATTTGAAATTAAAACTTATTTTTTTTTAAATTTTATTAAGTACCTGTATAAACTTTCACAATTAGGTATAAAGCCAAAAATAAATATTTTAGATTTTTTTATTATGTTTAAAGGTATTACCTTTGTGTCTGATATTTTAGAAATGATTGAAAAAGACTTTATTAGATTTGTTATAAAGCTCTATAATCAAGAATTAATTAAATTAATAGAAAAATATTTAAATATAGAACTTAATTGTTTTTATAATTTACTTGATGATAATAATGATTTGTTTGGATTAGATGATGATGATATTATAATTAATAACAATAGTTTAGTTATAACAAAAGGTGAAATTTATACAATAAATGAATATGGTACATATGATTGTAATTTAGATAAACCAACTAAACTACAAAAAAAGATTAAACAATTATACGATGACCCAAAAAAGTTTAATCTTTTTGAAGTTAAATATATATTTCCAGCAGAGTATTTCATATTATTAAATGATGATTTAAAAAACATCGTTGAACCAATATGAATATAGGAAAAGAATTTATTAGTTTTGCAAAAAAAGGGAGAAACATTAGTGGTAGTAACCTACATAGGTTTAGTAACTCAGTAACACCATACATAATAGAGGAGAGAACATCTAATGTAACAGAACTGGATATTTTTTCCAGATTGATGAGTGATCGTTTAATTTTTTTGGGAACGGAAATTTATGATGAGGTGTCTAATATACTTCAAGCACAGATGTTATTTTTGGAATCATTGAACCCTGAAGAAGATATTAGATTATACGTTAATTCACCTGGTGGGGATGTATATGCTGGTTTGGGTATTTATGACACAATGCAATATATTAAACCAGATGTATCAACAATGTGTGTTGGTTTGGCAGCATCAATGGGGGCTATTCTTTTGACTGCTGGTACAAAAGGTAAAAGATTCGCATTACCACATTCACGTATTATGATCCACCAACCAATGGGCGGTATTGGGGGTCAGGCATCTGATATAACCATAACATCAAATGAAATAAATAATCTTAAAAAGGATTTATATGATATATTAGTTACACATACTGGTCAAACATATAAAAAAATTGAAAAAGATGGTGATCGTGATTTTTGGATGAAAGCTGAAGAAGCTAAAAATTATGGTTTAATAGATAATGTTTTACGTAGGGATAAAAAGTAATACCTATTAAACTATTTATGTTTATATGGGCTTAACGAAACGTGAGGGTTTAAATAGACCATTAACAGGGTTAGAAGTTGATAATAATTTTGAATATTTACATATTGATGGGTGGATACCTAGAGATTATTCATATGGTGAATATATTGTCAAATATGATTCTGTTAGTGGTTTAACTATTCTATATAGATGTTTACATAATCACACATCTAATGTGTATACTTATGGTTTTACCACAACGGCTGTTATTAATAGTGTATTAACGAAAATATGGGAGGCGATTGGTGGTAATACTACTGGTGGTGGTTCATTAACCAGTTATTCTGCATATACAGGTGTAACATTAGATGGTAGTTATTTAAGATTTTCTGGGCATACCATACCTAATCAAACAATTGATTTATCAAATATAAGTGGGGCTAATATTGTGAGTGGTAGCACTTACTCTGGTACTGGTGGGACTAGGAATATAACCATAGATATACACACAAGTGATAATAATGACACTATTATAGATTTATTAAATGCTTTTAATTTTAAAAATAACTCATATGTTAAAAGAACAATTGGTGGCATTACCAGCGGGATTGATAAAATTGATAATTTAACAATACATGAAATTTTTCAAAAAATGTTTTTTCCATTAATTGCACCAACAATAAACACATATTCGTCTAACACGTTTTCAATTATCACTGGTTCAACGACATTAACATCTACACCATATAAAGTAATAGCTGGAGCAACATTCGGGGCTAATGTTTTAAAATTAAAAACAACATATAATATTGGGAATGCGAGTTTAATTACACCAGCCACATTTTTTTATATGGGGACACCAAAAATTTATCATTTTAATTTTGGGTCTGTTGTAAATATAACAACAAGTTTATCGACATACACATACCAATACCCAATTACCTATGTTGTATCCACTGGTAGGACAAATAATACGTTCTCATCAAATATTACGTATAACCCTAGTACAACTGGTTTATATTATGATGATTTAACAACTAACTATATAAATTCTACATTTACATCAAGCGGTAGTACAGCCCCAGCACAAGCCCAGATTGAAGGCTGTTATCCTATTTTTGCGACCATAAATAATATAACAACAGTTGATAGGTTAACTCAATTATACTCAATGGTTGATACCTTAAATTTATCAGGTACATCACCAGGAAGTTCAATTATAATTACATTATATGCTGAAAGTGGGTCTAATAGACAAACAATAAATATACCATCATGTATGGTTGGGTCGAGAACGGTTAAAATATACGCTAAGAACCCAATTACTAATGTATATGATATACCACATGAAACAAGTGATTATATAACATCATATTTAAGTAAATCTATTACGCCTTATGGGTCATCACCTATTAATGTTTTGTATAAACAATATAAGTATAATAAACCATCTATTCGTGGTACACAAGTAGTTGCAATAACAATAGTATAATATGTCAAGAATACCAGGTAATATACCTACATCACTTAATTTTGAGGTTAATGTAGCTGCACCATTTGATGCAAGATCTGTTGTTAGTAGAAAATCAGATTTAACTGGGTCAACAATACCATATCCATATAGCGGTATGACAGTATCTGTATTTTCTGACCCTGTTTCTAATAATAATGGATTTTATAAATTAAACAGTTATACACCTGGATCAATAGTTGCTGCATCTGATGCTATATGGGAGAAAATTGGTGGGGATGGGACATCTGGTATAAATGGAACATCTGGCACAAGTGGTATTGATGGAACTTCTGGTATAAATGGCTTAACAGGTATATCTGCTGGTCAAATATATTATTTTAATACAACAAATACACAAACAGATACAACATTAGGGTCTTTTTTAGAGTTGAGTAATACATCTGATTTAAGATTATCCGACCAAACTACTACATTTCCTCTTTTGGGTAATGCGACTAACATATTAATGTTTAAATTTTTAACACCAATAAATCAACCAAATGTAAATTTGTTACCTGGTGGTATTTGGAATATACATTTATATTTAAGTTCAAATACCACTAGTAACTACATAAAATTAAAATCTGAAGTTTGGATAGATAGTTTTGGAGTTGCTACGTTAGTATCAACATCTAACGACACTAATTACATAACCACATCAACACCAACAGAGTATATTATTAATACATTTGTACCTAGCATACCAATGTTACCAACGGATAGGATTATAATAAAATTATATGGAACAAATAATCATTCATTATCACATAATTTGTATTTAACAACACAAAGTTCATCGCATTATTCTTATATAACAACTTCATTAGGATTTAATAGTGGTACATCTGGTAGTTCTGGTATTAACGGAACGTCTGGTATTAACGGATTAAATGGTACATCTGGTATAAATGGAACCAATGGGACATCAGGATCAAGTGGTATAAACGGTACATCTGGTAATGATGGTGCTAATTCTAATAGATGGTCTTATGACCCATCACCATCTTTAACACCAATGCCAAGTGGTGTTATGTCAACAAATAATCCATCATTAAATTTAATAACACAATTAAATTTAAGTCTAGAAGATATATATGGTAATGATTTAGCTGGGTGGTTTGGTCAAATTCAAACCTCGCATATTATTGGACAAATAATTTATATAAGAATATGCGAGATTGGTAACCCAAGTAATTATGGTATTTATACACTTACATCAATTGTTCCAGCTCCTACTATAAACCATTATATACATTTAATTATATCATCTATTAGCTCATATGGTACATTATCTCCATCATCTGATTATAGTATTAGCTGGGTTTCAAATGGTGTTAATGGAACATCTGGGTTATCTGGTACAAATGGAACATCTGGGCATAACGGTACAAGTGGAACATCAGGTAGTAGCGGTTCTTCAGGTATAAACGGAACTTCTGGTATTAATGGTACATCAGGTATAGATGGAACGTCAGGAATAGATGGCACAAGTGGAGTTAACGGATTGGATGGTACTTCTGGTATAGATGGCACAAGTGGTATAGACGGTATAACACCAACATTAAATAATATTGGTTATGTTTTATATGTAGATTCTGTTATTGGTGATGACTCTACAGCTATCGTTGGGTCAATAAATAATCCATGGAAATCAGTTAATGCTGCATTAATTGCTTCTGATGGTGTTGGTTATGTTCATGTTTTTAGTGGTGTTTATAATGAAAAGGGTAGTGTTGTTATAAACAATAGTAGTGGGTTACATTTAGATGATAACGTTACAATAAATATAGAAACCGTTTCTGATCATTATTGGTTAAAAATCTCAGGAGCACCGTTAATTGGTTATAGAAGTGGTTTTGCTATAACAGGAGCGGGTATGGAGTCATCCGTTATTTTTAATGTTGCATCTACACAACTAATTTCAATTGTGTTTGGTCTAATTAACATTGTTAGTATTGAAAATGTTGGTATTTATTCATCTAATTTAGATGATGGTGAAATTATTTATTCATCTAATTGTGCATTAAAAATAAATAATTCATTTATTGGGCATTATGGTTTTTCTAGTAATAAACAATCTATAATAGTGTTAGATAAAGGATTGTTATCAATAAAAAATTCAAGTATTAGATTGGTTAATAACCATACTGGTGAAACAGATAAATATAATTATTCTTGGCTAATAAAAAATGTTAATAGTGTAGACACATCAAAACCAATAATACGAATACATAATTCATCTTTATCATCATTTAGTGGTGGTATATCTGAAAGTGTCGGATTTATTTTTACTACTCCTTATAATACTGGATCTTCTATATTACTTGATAGTGTTTATTTTTATGCCCCTGTTTCAACAAATTACACCGTATTAACTCTATGGAATAATACTACATTTTATAATATATATTATACTGGTGGTAATTGTGTTTCTGGTGGAGCAGTACCAGATGGACTAACATCATGGGTATATGGTCCATCACCGATACAATGTGCGGTAAATACTGTAGAGCCATATTAATTTGTTTTTCTTATTTTTTATTAGTATTATTATTAAATGGATAAACTACTAATAATAACACCACATTTGTCAACAGGTGGATTACCACAATATTTAACAAAAAAAATAGAATCATTAAATGATATCTATAATATATTTGTTATAGAGTATAATGATATTACTGGTGGTATATTTACCATACAAAAAGACAAAATATTAAAAATATTATCTAAAAAACTAATCACTCTTGGTAATGATAAATTTTCTGAACTTTTTAGTTATATTAATGATATAAACCCAAATCTAATACATTTTGAGGAATTTTCTGAAACGTTTTTACCTAATAATATATTAGATTTTATCTATAATAAAGATAGAAGATATAAAATATTTGAAACATCTCATTCGGCTAATTTTATAAATAAGAGATATATACCAGATGGTTTTATATTTGTTGCGGATATACAGATAAAATTATATCAAAAATTTAATACACCTTGTTGTGTGGTAGAGTACCCTATAGTAAATTTTGAAAGATTAAATCGTAATAATAAACTGTTGGAACTTGGGCAAAATCCTAATTTAAAACATATTTTAAATGTCGGATTATTTACCCTAGGTAAAAATCAGGGTGAAATTTTTGAATATGCTGATAAAATGAAGGACGATGGGTATGTGTTTCATTTTATAGGTAATTTAGCAGATAATTTTAAAGATTATTGGTTACCATTATTATTAAAAAAACCAGTTAATTGTGTGGTGTGGGGTGAAAAAGAGAATGTTTTTGATTTTTATAGGACAATGGATTGTTTTTTATTCACATCAAAATTGGAGCTTAACCCTATAGTTATTAAAGAGGCTATTGGTTGTAATATTCCAATTTTGATGTATAATTTACCAATTTATTTAAATAAATTCGATAATATCGATAATATAAAATTTTTAAAAAACGATTTAGAATATAACATAGAATTAATAAAAGAAATATGAAAGAAAAATTAATAGAGTTTTATTCAAATACTGATATAAAAATACGTAATAAACAAAAAGATGAAATAAAAATAACATATCTATTTGGTGCTAAAGTCACAATTATTGGTGATGGGTTAAATTATCGTGTTGAAATGATTGATACTGAAACCAACATATTAGAATATACCACAATAATAAATGGTGGTGAATATGCCGAAAGTACTAAAAAATATTTCATTAAATGGTTAATAAAAGTTTATGATTCATTTGGTAATTTAATTACTACCGATAGATTTAACCCAGAAAATAAAAGTATTTACATACAAATAAATTCAGATGCCTTGGGTGATACACTAGCGTGGGTTCCATATTTATCTGAATTTACAAAAAATAATAAATGTAATGTCGTTGCATACACAAAACATAATAATTTATTTAAAGAAGAATATAAAGAAATTATATTTGTTGATAATAGATTAGATAATTTTGATGGGTTTTATGCTATCTATAAAATCGGATGGTTTTACCAAGAATCTGGTGAAATAAACTTAAATTTTAATCCATTTAATTTTAGACAACAACCGTTACAAAAGACGTGTTCTGATATTCTTGGTATTAATTTTACTGAGATAAAACCAAGAATATCTTTTGTAAAAAACACAAAAAAAATAAAAAATAAATATATTGTTATTGCCCCGCATAGTACACTACAATCTAAATATTGGAATAATAAAGATGGTTGGCAAAAAATAATCAATTATTTTATTGATCTTAAATATGATGTTATTTTAATTTCTAAGGAGAAATTAGGTGACCCGTTACAAGATATAAAACTAAATAGCACATTTAATGGTGTTATTGATAAAAGTGGTGATATAGATTTTGATGATAGGATTAATGATATTAAAAATGCATCATTATTTATTGGTTTGGGTAGTGGATTAAGTTGGTTATCCTGGGCGTTAGGTACTAAAACAATTATAATATCTGGATTTAGTAGACCATATAGCGAATTTAGTGATGCTATACGTGTTTTTAATAATGATAATAATGTATGTTCTGGGTGTTATAATTTTAATAAATTGGGTATTAATGATTGGTATTGGTGTCCACAGCATAAAAATACTGATAGACGATATGAATGTTCTAAAACAATAACACCTAATATGGTTATTGATGTTATAACTAATAATATCTTTTGATATTCAAGGATATTTATAATATATGAACTTAATAGAAACGTTATCAAATAACCCTAAATTTTTTATCGATCCATCGTTAGATTTTGATGATGAAAAAAAATCTCTTTTGGTGGATTTTATTGATTTTTGTAAATCGGAGTTGGAAATCAGCGGTGGTTTTAAAGTTTCTGTTATTGGTGATAGAAAAAAATATGGTATAGTGACAACAGCGTACTATCAAGAGGATAAAAAACATGCTGTTATATATGGAAAAGGTAGATTATTGGTTGATATTATGAGAAGTATTGCTCATGAACTCACGCATAAAAAACAATACGAAGAAAATAGGATTAAAGACGCTAATTCAGATGGTAAAGATGGTACACCAATAGAAAATGAGGCCAACTCAAAAGCTGGTGAGATTATAAGGAAATTCGGTAGAGATAACAAAAAAATATATGTGATATAAGTTTTTGTTATTTTGTTTTTATGTTGTACATTTGTAGATAAAAACAAAATAAATGGATACTACCAAGAAAAGTAGAATAGAATTTCTATACGAACAGTTTAATGATATTTATGAAAAATCTTTTAAAAAAGATAAACTAATCACTATAGATTCTAATAATTTTATATCTAAATTAAATCAATCAAAAAACATAGAGTCGTGTTATAAAAATTACACTGGATATGGTGATATATCGTTCATCAATTATTATATCAATAAATTTAGTAATAATACAGCCGAATCATATTTGGATAATAAAACCATAAAAGATGTTATATTTAATTATTTTATGGTTTACGACCCAACCAAAAATAAAGAATATTTATCTTGGTTTATAAAATTATATGGTGATTTATGTAAACAACGACCACAAATAACAAAAATAAATAAGACAAATACTCTGTTTAGTGTGGATGATATTAACCGTGAACGGTTATTTTTTGAGGATTTTGAAAAAGTCTCAATAGCATTGGAAAGCTTTTCTTTTTTAAAGAAAACAAATGTTTTATCCGAATCACAAAAGGATATATTTAAGTACGATAATTTCAATGATTTTATATCTACAATTAAACCATATATAACCAAACAAGATGATGAGGATACTGTCAATGTTCATACTTTAACACATAAGGAATTAAATGCAATACAAAACTACGTTAACGGCATAAAAAAACCTAACACACCATTAGCAGAGTTAGTTTATGAGAATAAAGAATGGGTTATAGTTATTACACATAATAAGGAGGCTAATGATATTTTTGGTAAACATACTACATGGTGTACAGCTGGTTCTAGGTATGATGAGAAATTTGAATACTATAATAAACAGGGGTATTTATTCGTTTTAATAAAAAAAGGATATGGATCAAGTGATAAAATACATAAATACCCAAATTCAAGACAGCAATTTCATTTTCAGACATCTCAATTTATGGATGCTGATGACAAATCAATTGATATAGGTGAATTCCTTAGTTCTAATAAGGGTATAAAAGAGTATTTTTCTAAATATATTGATGAGGTTTATTCTAATAAATTATTTACTACCGACCAAATTATTAGTGGTTTAACTAAATATGGGTATATAGATAAACTAATACCCATATTAAAAAAGATAAAAGCAACAGAGCTTATATTGGATAATACCTCAATAGATGATAATATTTTGAATTCAATAGGTGAGATAAAATCTTTAACCAAATTATCATTAGTTAAAGTTGGTATTAGTACTATACCAGATGGTATATTTATGTTGGAAAATTTAGAATATTTGAATCTGAGTTCAAACAAATTAATAACAAGTATACCACCTGCGATAAAAAATTTAAAAAACCTTAAAATGTTTTATTTATGTAATTGTGATATTTTAGAACCATTCGATATTGGTGAGTTGACAAAACTTACTGAATTATCAATTGATATGAATAAAAACCTGAAAACATTACCAACAAATATTGGTAATTGTACTGAGTTAGTAAGTTTAACAGCCTCAAATTGTGATATAGAGAATATAGATGATTCTATATTAAATTTAAAGCAAATAAGAATCATCGATTTTAGTACAAATAGAAAAATTAATTATATAAACCCAGAGGTTTCTAAACTTAAGTTCTTGGCAGCATTGAATATTTCAACAACAAGAATGGATAATGAAATAATAGAAAAATTGGTTGAAAATGGTTCTAATAAGAAACCAAAGTGTAATGTGATTAGTTTTAATAATTTACCAATATTTATATAAAATAGTTTTATGACAAAATCAGAAATATTAAGGGAGTGTAGTATAAGGAATATTGTGAAAGAAAATAATGACTTAAATAAGGAAAATCTAACATATTCTGAAATAGTTCCTATAACTGAGATATCTGGTAATGTAAGTACGTATATAATAGATTTAATTGATAATAAAATAGATACCATATTAGAGAATAATGGGTACTCCGTTGATTACGAAAACCTGGATACGAATAATAGTAATACATATGACGGACATACCCTAACACTCCCAATAAAAAAAATAAATAAAAACCCTGAAGATGAATTATTTAATGAGATAGATGAAGAGTTAAATAATAATGCATCTAATACACCAATAAATCAAGAACCAAATACCAATAAAACACAAAACATACCTTTTCAAAAAAAAACACATAAGACACAAAATCCTAAAAAGGTTGATATGATACTTAAGAACGTGTTTAATTCAAAATTTCTTAAGTATAAATTAGCAACAGATGCTGGTAAATGGAAACAGACCATGAGATCAGAACCAAATGGTAAACTATTAATACAATGGGAAAATGATGAAGCAACAAATCTTAAAATGGAAACACTTTTATTTCCAAATGATACTAATAAAATAGAGGTTTTTGTTAAAGATAGAAGTGAAAAAGTTTTAATAAAAACATTTTTTGAAATATACCGAATACCAACTAATGAAATAGTATGTGAAAAATTTTTTAGGAAAACATTTTTAAATCTATTAAAGAAATTTGTTGATACTAAAGTTATACTTTTAGAACCATTTATTACTCAGTTTATATTCTGGAAATCAGATAATCCAGCATATTCATATTCATTCTCATCACCTAATAAGAATAAAATCCTTTTGGATTTGATATCATTCATTAATACGGCACAGAAGCCAATATTGGATGATTTTTTTGAACAGAATAACCTTAAACACAAACAAGGTTATTTACAGACATTATTGGACTCAGCAGAAGCTGCTGGTATATTTAGATTTAAAAGGGAAGGTAATGAAATTATAATACTTAGAGGTCCAAACTATAAGGCGTTTCTAGATGGTAAAGTTAGAAGAGTGATGTAATTTATTTTGTTTTCTTGTTTTTCTTAAAAAGATTTAATAGTATTATGTAACAAGAATACCATTAAATCTTTTTAATTTTAAAAAACAATAAAAATAATATGAAGTTTAAAGAATTATCTGAAAAAGACAAAAAATTCATTACAGACACATATAATGAAAAAGATACAATAAGCTGGGAAAAACGTGCAGCATCATTAGGTGATAAATTTGGTGTTTCAGAAAGGACCATTAGAAAGTGGGTGAGCGAAAAATTAAATCTTAAAGAAAAAAATACCCCAGAGCCAGAGCAATACGAAAAAGCTAAAGAAAAACAACACGATAAAACAAAAAATAGATTTATTGTAACTTGGGCACAAAATAACACACCAGTACATAAAGAGTTTTTTGATAATATAAAATCATACGCTAATTTTATTAACGCTGATATCCATGTTATCGCTGGTAGATATAAAAATCTTTCACTTTATGATAACAAGGATAAACACACTCAAAATGAGTGGTGGTATCCAGAGCTTCTACCATATTTGGATGCCAATAGACATAATCTCCATAAATACATGTCTATTATGTCAGATATAAAAATACAACCAACTGCCACAAACCCAATGTCTGGTCTTCAAGGTGTTAGTGGCATTAATTCATGTGTGTTTGGCTCACCAAAAGTACATCTTGAAATGATACCTGTTTTAGAGGGTTGTAAACCAAAGATGATGCTTACTACTGGTTCCGTCACAAAGATGAATTATAGTGACTCTAAGGCTGGTAAAAAGGGTGAATTCCACCACACATATGGGTTTGTGATTATTGAAATAAAGGATAAGGATACTTTCTATGTTAGGCAAGTAACAGCAGATGATAAATCAGGTAATTTCACAGATTTATGTTATCGTGTGGAGAATTCAAAAGTATCTAAAATAGATTCATTATCAGCGATAATACTTGGTGATTTACATTTTGGATACCATGATAAAAATCTTATTAATATAACAAATAATTTTTTATCAAAAATAAAACCAGAACATGTAGTACTTCATGATGTGTTTGATGGTATATCCATTAACCACCATGATATAAAAGACCCATTCATACAATTTGCAAAAGAAAAACATAATAAGAATTCTTTGGAAAAAGAAGTAGATGAAATGTTATCTGGGTTAGATGAATTTAGCCATTATAATAATGTTGTTATAGTAAGAAGTAATCATGATGATTTTTTGGATAGATGGTTGAAAAATGAGGATTGGAAAAAACAACCAACAACCAAGAATTCTAAATTATATATGCAGTATAGTACAATGCTATTGGAACAATATGAAAAGGATATGGAACATGTTTGTGGTGTTATCCCAGAAATAATAAAAAGAAGATTTCCTAAATTTGTTACACTTCGCAGAAACGAGTCATATATAGTTAAAAAATGGGAGCTTGGCCAACACGGTGATCAAGGGTTTAATGGCGCAAGAGGTTCCTTAAATCAGTTCAGAACCCTTAATACGAAGATTATAGTAGGACACTCACATACACCAGGTAGAAAGGATGGTGCAGCAAGTGTAGGTACTTCAACAACATTAAGGATGGGATATAATGTCGGACCATCATCATGGCTTCAATCACATATACTACTACATAATGATGGAAGAATTCAACATATGAATTTCTTGAAAGATATGAATAATGAGTTAGGATTTACGACATTTGAAATATGAAAAAATATTTAAACGTAACAGAATTAATAGAAATTCTAAAAAAATATGACGGTGATTTAATACCTGTCATATTACGTGATGGTAAGGGACATTATGCCCCATTGGAAACTAAATATATAAAAAAAGAAAAAGATGTTTATTTTCCTGATAGTAATATATCATTTGATGATAATGTTAAATTCCTAAGAATAGGATTAATATAACTATAATGAAATTTAAAACAAGACAAGGAATCTATATTGATAACATAACTGATTATGTACACGATTGGATACGTGACAAACCAGATATTAAAATATTAATAGGTTGTGACTCACAAGTTAAAAATGCTACCATTGATTATGCTGTTAGTATCTGTTTATATAACCCAGGTAAAGGTGGTCATGTGATAAGTTCAAAAACATCCATACCAAAAATAAAAAACATATCCATGATTGAAAGATTATGGGCTGAGGTTAATAAATCAATAGAGGTGGCAGATTTATTGAAACCATTAAATAAAGAAATAACAATACATGTGGATTACAACTCAAAAGAAAACGAACCATCCAACCAATTATATGAATCAGGTATCGGATACGCAAAATCTTTGGGTTATAAAGCTGAAGGTAAACCAAACTCACATGTCGCAACACATGTTGCTGATAATGCCGTGAGAAAATAATTTTATTTTTATATTTCTTTTTATACCGTAAATTAATATGTTTATACCATGGAAAAACTAATTACAATAATTAATAGTATACGTGAACTATCCAAAGTAGATGAGATCACTTTAACCGAACTACCAAATGAAACAAAATTGTATATATGTGATGAGATAAAAAAATTACCTCAGTTTAAATATACAAAACGAATAATCATTGTCAATAGTCCAGTGATAAGGATTAAAGATACACAATCAGGTAAACTTGAAACAAAAACGACACAAACTATAAAATTACGTTCAGAAAATGAGTGCCATAATATTTTAAATAATGCAACATGTATTATTGAATATAATGACTCACCAAAAGGTGTTCTAACTATGCAACATGAACCAATATTTATGTTTGGTGAAGATGTTTATTTATATTCAATAAAAACAGAATTAGATTATTATGTTAGCGGTGAGTATAAGATTTGCATCAAATAAAGATACTTTTGATAAAATATAATATATTTATACTTAAGAGATAAAATTTTAATAACACAAATGAATCAGTCAATAAAAAATTTAGGAAGAGTCTTTGGTAAATTGAGCAATCATGATACTAGTGGGTTTCTTATTTTTTATATATGACACAACATAATAACATAAAATTTAAGAAACCCTGACCCAAAAAAGTCAGGGTTTTATTTTTTAAAAAAAATATGAAAATAGTTTGGTTTATTCAAAATGGAATAGTATCTTTGTACTGTAATCGTGATTGAATACAGCAATACAAAAAAAATTAAATATTGGATTTAAAACAAAACTCAATCAGAAAATTACAAAATGGTCCAGTTGATGTAATGGTAGCATAACACATTGTGAATGTGTACGACAGGGTTCGAACCCCTACTAAGACCCAGAAAAAAAACTTAAAAAAAGTTTTGAAAATTGAAAAACTCTTTGTATCTTTGTAACACAATAAGAATAAAGAAAAAAAAACAGATCATTGACATATTGGGAATAAAAAAAAAGAATTTGAAAAGTTGTAAAATTTTTCAAATAAAAATGGCTATGTGGTGAAATTGGTATACACGCAAGACTTAATGGGGACTTTAGAACATCGTACCATTAATCTTGTGGGCAGCAATGTCCGTGTCGGTTCGACCCCGATCATAGCTACATAAAAAAAGATTTGGTAACTTGAAAAATTTATTTTAATTAATTATTGGTCTTGAATAAAGACAGTGTTGATTGTACAGCACATGGTGAATCATGAATAAACATGATACGTAGAAATACAAGGGACATTTAATCCACTCACCAAATACTTTTTAAAATAATTAAGGTATATACAACAGTTCGAATCTCAACGGGGTCACATTTAAAATCTTAAACAAAATAAGGTTAATCGTCTGTGTGGCAACACGAATAGAGAATATATTTTGTATTATGGTATCGTAACTCAGTTGGTAGAGTGGCACATTGAAGCTGTGTTTGTCACAAGTTCGAATCTTGTCGATACCACCAAAAAAAAAA
>JGI24890J29729_1000583_pt1 | contig 21709 bp, 29 predicted proteins | sample FreactcultureFD7_FD_29729 | JGI IMG/M metagenome (IMG submission 29729)
AAAGGCACAAGAGAAATGACTAAGCCAAAACTCGAACAAGGGGTGGACTACGAGCGCGGGTTTATTGATGGAATGCAAAAGCAAATGCAGTCTAGCGTGGACAAGGCGGTCAATGCCATGACACAGCCAACCTATTACATTCCGAGCAAAGACTAGCGCAGATGGGTTGGACTGACGGATGATGAGATTGAGCAGGGTTGCAAAGAGTCATGGGTGACTGAGCAAGCGTGGCAGTCTGCTGTTTGGTGGGCCGAGGCTAAGTTGAAGGATAAGAACAATGTATGACGATGAACTGCATGCAAAAGCATCAGACTATGCCAGCAATCGTAAGAATGCCTACCTTGCACAGATGCAACTTGGCAAGGTTAAAAAGAAGAGCCAAGACGAACTGAATTGGATTTGGGTGGCGCACTACGAAGGTTACAAGGAAGGATATTGGGCGGCAACAGGGGATGACCGCTTTACAACTGACCCCGACAAACTCAAGGAAAAAAACACATGACTTACAAAGAAGACAAACGATTCCAAACAAGATTGGCAACATTCATCATTGATGGACTTGATGCGACCGAAGCTGAAGACTTGGCATGTTCAATGATGATTCGTGATCGTGATGTGTATGATGATCGTCGTCTGTGTTACGAGTGTGAGCACTACAAAAACGGTCTATGCCATGCCATCCTCGACAAGAAGGGTAAGCCAACGCAACAGTTGCGATTCATCTTACAAAGATGTCCATCGTTCAAACTCAAGGGCGCAAAATGATTTACTGTGGCGTAGACCCAGGCTTCTCGGGCGCGTGGGGCATGATCGATCACCATGGAAAATACGTCTCATGTGGAGACATGCACCACAACGACAAGCACATTGTCAGTCGGTACGTCATCGCTGAGATGCTTCAAGCAATTGACCGTCAAGACACAGAATTTGTTTTAGAGGCCGTCCACGCTATGCCTAAGCAAGGAGTCTCCTCAACATTTAAATTTGGCATGGCGTTTGGTGCATCAATCGCAATCATTGAACGATTTTCAGGTACTTTCCACATGGTGACCCCACAACAGTGGAAGAAAGACATGGAATTGACCTCTGACAAGGCTCAGAGCCTATCTCTGGCGCGAAAACTGTGGCCATTGGCACCATTGCATAGGGTAATGGACAACGGACGCGCTGAGGCGCTTTTATTGGCGGAATGGTACAGGAGACAAGAATGAAAGAAAAAGACATCAACGACGCTGTAGATTACATCTACTCGCATGGAATTAAATACGCTGAGGCCAAGGGCGAACTGACGTACCTTGAGGAATTCAGGAAGAGCAAGAAAGCCATGCTCATGAAGACGGCCATGCAAAATGGGTGTAAATCGGTCGCCTCGGCTGAGATGGAGGCGTATGCTGACGTTGAGTACATCGAGCTAATCAAAGGGCTTAGCGTAGCTGTAGAGAAGGCGGAGGGGTTGAGGTGGGGTTTGGTATCAGCACAAGCTCGAATCGACGTGTGGCGCTCTTTAGAGGCGTCCAATCGCAATACTGACAGGGCAACAATGTGAACAACAATCTAACAGACAAAGAGCGAGCATACGTTGGCCTTGTGAAAGAGCTTCCATGCTCAGTATGTGACGAGCATGGCCCGAGCGACGCACACCACGTCAAACAGCATAGGCAATACACGGTGATTGCCCTCTGTAAGTCATGCCATCAGGGTAGTAAGATGGGATGGCACGGAGAGAAAAGAGCGTGGGCAATAGCCAAAATGGATGAGATTGACGCTTTAAATATCACCGTTAAAAGAGTCATGGAATTAATACTTAATCGTTAACAGTGGAATTGTTTCCACTAAATTGTAAAAAAACCACAAAATATTTGAATTATTTTAATAAAACTAGGGTTTGTCCTAGGTTGTATATCTAATTTCCTGTTAGACTAGCGTTACTGAAACAAATTCAGGTTTAACTTAACAAGGAAATGATCATGACAACAGCAACACTAATCCAAGCCACAGCGACAATCGAGTCCTTGGCAAACGACATCGACGCACTCTATGTGCTAGACCAACAGGCCAAAGCATTGGCTGACAAAGTAAAAGAACTAAAAGCATCCATCGCTAACAAATACGACGTTGGCACACACAAAGGCGAGTTGCACTCAGTCAACGTCGCTCTCTTCGAAGTCAAAGGTACAGTGGACTACAACGCTTTGTGTGTTGAGTACGGCATCACTGAAGAGACACTCAATAAATTCCGCAAAGAAGGTCGTGCTGACATTCGTGTAACTCCCAAGAAATAAATTCAATGCCCCTTCGGGGGCTTAAAGGAACAATCATGAAATATTTTAAAGTAGAGCAAAACCCACACGCACCCAACCACATCATTGTGACAGCTATCAGCGACGAACATCAGCATGGCGAGGGTTGGATATACAGACACAGCTTTGATTCGTTTGAGCACGCGGAAAAAGTCGCTGAAGCGGCGTCCAACTTCGCAGGCATTGACTTTATTCCAACTGAGAGCAATGGTTACTTTGAAGTGGTCGAGGCGCCCAAAGTAAACGACCCCGTCTCATATGCGTTTAATGGTGACTCATATCCATGCGGATACATCAAATCAATCAGCAAGACAATGAAGAAAATCACCACGACAGAAGGCAAAGAGTTTTATCGCAAAAGAAATACAGGCACATGGCTCATGCATAAAACTTGGTCATTGATCGATGGCCACCACAACGAACTCAACCCACACTTTTAATTGGAGAACAACATGAACAGAGACTCAGTCGTTATCAGGGCAGATCTTCAAAGAAGCGTTAACATTGACCAATTTGATGGAAAGATTTGGTTGTCAATATCCGTCAACGGTGGCAGTGCTTATTGCACCGTCCCCAAGGACGAGGCCATCAGAATGATTTCTGTATTGCAAGAGTTTGTCAATGAATTGGAGGAGGTATGAAGAAGAATTACAGAACGGCATTCAATCGATTAAAAAAGATTGGTGTGCCAGTATTCATCCACCCAGATGCTGAGGATCGGTTTGACATCAGTGGAGAGGAGCCCGAAAGCACTAATTGGGTGAATTATTGGGATAGCCCAAATGGTTGGGAATTTGGTGTCCACCCAAAAATTGACAGTATTCTCAAAGCATTGGGACTTTACTGTGAGTGGGTAAACCCAGGCCATCTTCGGATTTACGATTGAAAGTACAACCCATCAAGAATATGGAGGTCGAGCCTTGGCTGTTAGAGAAGCACTACGCCAAGCGCTTACCCCAAATCATGTTCGCATTTGGTTTGTATGTAGAGGATGAGTTGACTGGGGTTATCACATATGGAATCCCAGCTTCTCCATCTCTCTGCATGGGCATATGTGGTGTTGAGCACTCAGATCAAGTATTGGAGTTAAACCGCATATGCCTGATGGCTAACAATAAGAACGAGGCAAGCTATCTGGTGGCTCACTCCATCAAACAGCTTCCGAAACCATCCATAATCGTCTCATACGCTGATACTGAGCATGGCCATGTAGGGTATGTCTACCAAGCCACAAACTTCCTCTACACGGGTCTGAGCGCCAACAGGGTGGATTGGACAATCAAAGGCCAAGAGCACAAGCATTCCAAAACCATATCGGATGGCATGAGCTTGGAAAGCATGAAAGAGAAATATGGTGACGACTTTTACTACACTCAACGTTCAAGGAAACACCGATATATTTATTTCCATGCTGACAGAAAATATAAGAAAATGTTAGAGTCCAAGTTAAAGTATGCCACTGAACCCTACCCAAAGGGTGACTCACGTCGATATGACTCGGGTGGTCAAGTGGCAACCCAAATGAATTTGTTTTAAGGAGAAACAATGAGAAACGACTATGTGTATACGCCCGCAGGGACTGACATCTCCATCAGGTGGAAGGCCATGGGATGGGTACCACCGAGTGAGTCCCCCGAGTACCAAGCCAAGTGGAAGTTCTACCAAGAATTGCCTATGCGTAAGTTGGACGATAATGCAAAGAAAGAATATGAGATCGTCATGCGCAAAGCCAAAGTAGCAAGGATAAAATAATGGAAAAGAAAGAATTAAGTGGATTGGCTCGCCAACTACTACAGACATCAGGCGCACAGACGTTCTTCACTCAAGCGGAGTTCGATGACGCTATAGCAATAGCTCAAGCGGAGATCATGCATGTGGCCGTGGAGACCACCAAGCGAGCCATCTTGATTGAGAGGGAAGAATGCGCCAAGCTCGCAGACGAATGCGTGGACATTGAGAAGTTGGGGGAAGCAATCCGTAACCGAATACCATCACAGAGGCAATAACATGAAAGACAAAACAGAGTTGGCTTTATATCTGGCCTATGCATTTGCAGTGGTCGTAATCTTATTGGACATGCTAGTTTGGAGGCAAGGATGAACAAAGAAGAAGAGGAAATTAACCAAGCGTTCGAGGAGGAGTATCAACGCATGGTCAGGCGTAAGGATTGGAACGAGCCAATCAACAGTGAGGACAAAAACGCCTCAACAAAATTGGTGATGACCGACGCATTCAGGAATGCTGTTCTTGAAGAGGTAGCATTGGAATTCGACAAGCTCAAGAATTTCGGGGATACAAGCCAATCATTTGCAACATTCGTGAGAGACATGAAGAAATGATAAAACCGCCATCAAAACAAACGTGTCTGTATTTAGCCAAGCACTACAGCAACTACGATACGAAAACCGCAAAGAAACTAATGTGGATGTACACATTCTGCTATGGATGGTATGACCATTGGGTAGAAGATTGGATTAACGCAAAGGATTAATATGGCAACCGCAAAGAAAATAGTCGCAAAGAAGGCAGTGGCGAAGGTCGTAAAAAAATCGCCAGAACCAAAAGTGGAAACAATTCCACGTCAAATGCATGCAATGACAAATGAAGTAAAAGAATGGGTAGACCAAGCAATGAGCAGAATAAGACATCTACAAGGCCAAGTAGATCGCCTCAACACAGAAAACAACGAACTGAAGTCATACAAGAAATGGGCAGAACATAGGATATTGAGAAGTGAAGGAGAATAAGATACACTTCATCAATGCACTGAAACGATTGTGCGAAAGGACATATATGGCAGAAAAATACAAGTTTAAAGACCGCGCGTGGAATGTTACCCATAGGCACAATGGCGAGCACATCGACAAAATAGTCGTCCACGCAGATGACGTAAGAGAGGCATACAACAACGACAAAAGCCTACGCCCAAGCACATGGCAAGATGAGTTGCATGGAAATGCTATAGACAGATTGCTATTCAATAAGAAATTAAAGCCCAATGACATAGAAGTCAAAGAGATCATTGAGACGAAACCTACTGTGCGTAAATCAACTGGGGGTTCATCATGTTGGTAACCACTAACTTAAAATCTAAAGTAGATTATTTTAGAAAGAATTGATATGACAGTAGGCAAGAAGACAGGTGGGAGGGCACAAGGAACGCCCAACAAGGCGACGAATGAGGCGCGACAGGCCATAGCATCATTTGTGGATGGAAACGCTCATAGGCTCACTGAGTGGCTCGACTCGGTAGCGAATGGTGTGGTGGCTGAGGATCCTGAGACTGGGGAGGAGAAGTATATTGTGGCACCCAATCCTGCGAAGGCCTTTGACATGTTCCAAAGCGTGGTGGAGTACCACATCCCCAAACTAGCTAGGATGGAGCACACTGGAAGTGATACCAATCCTGTGGTCGTGGAGAACAACATCAATGTGTTTGGCCAATTGCTTGAGAATATCAAGACGGCACGTCAGAACAAATGAGCGAAGTCCTTGAGGTAGTGGACGAGGTCTTATTAGACCCGAAGACTCAAGCTGACTTCAACAAGCTACCACTAATAGAACAGACAGTATTTTTATGGCAATATGAATGGCTAAGGATTAAAGCCCACGCGCACCAGATCGAGCCCCATGGTGATTGGAGCATATGGCTCATGTTGGCTGGACGTGGCGCAGGAAAGACCCGAGCCAGTGCCGAGACTATAGGATGGTGGGCATGGAGCCAACCCAAGACTAGGTGGTTGGTATCCGCCCCAACGAGTGGAGACTTGAAAGGAACGTGCTTTGAGGGTGACTCTGGCCTCCTCACGGTGATTCCACCCATGTTGGTGGAGAAGTACAACTCATCTCTCCACGAGATACACCTGATCAATGGGAGCTTCATCAAGGGAATACCAGCGTCCGAGCCCGAACGGTTCAGGGGGCCACAATTCCATGGTGGGTGGTTGGATGAGTTGGCCGCATGGGAGTACTTACAGGAAAGTTGGGACATGATCATGTTCGGCATACGCCTTGGGGTTAAGACCAAGCTGATCTGCTCCACCACCCCAAAGCCCAAAGACTTGATCCTTGACCTTATATCGAGGGAAGGAGACGATGTAACTATAACGAGGGCGTCAACGTACTCCAACATCAAGAATCTGGCTCAAAGCTTCCAGAAACAGATCCTACAGTACGAATCCACCAAGCTTGGGCGCCAAGAGATCCATGCGGAGATCATAGATGCTGAGGAGTCAGGGATCGTCAAGAGGGATTGGTTCAGGTTATGGCCTGATGGTAAACCTTTCCCCAAGCTTGAGTACGTCCTACAGAGTTATGACTGTGCCACATCAGACAAGACATACAACGATCCCACAGGCTCGATTACCTTTGGGGTGTTCAAGCCTATGGATGGGGGCATGTGTGTTTTGATACTAGACTGTTGGCAAGAGCACTTACAGTATCCTGACCTACGCCCTAAAGTCCTAGATGAGTTTGAGGTGGCGTTCGGAGAAGGACGAGAGAAGAAGCTCGTGGACGTGGTGTTGGTGGAGGACAAGTCCGCAGGCATCTCGCTCATACAAGACTTGCAGAGGGCGCATATCCCTGTGATCGCCTATAACCCTGGCCGTGCTGACAAAGTCCAACGCCTAAGCATTGTGGCCAATATCATTAAAGCTGGTCGCGTCTGGGTGCCTGAGTCATCGGTCAGGAAGGGGTACGTCAAGGACTGGGCTGAAGGCATGGTGAGTCAGATATGCTCATTCCCCGAGACTGCTCATGACGAGTTCGTGGATTGCATCAGCCAAGGGTTACGGTATCTGAGGGACGCAGGGTGGATCAGCATTGACATGCCACGCAGAGATCCCTTTGAGGACAGTGACATCTTGGACGCTGATGAGTACAATAACAAGGGTCGAGCCAATCCATATGCACAGTAAAGTGGAATTGTTTCCACTTTAAGATCGGGTTGAACCAAATTAAGATCGAGGGCATAATCTGACCATGGCAAATAAACCCACACTAGACGAGATGCGCCTTGCGTTGAGTAAGCGTCCTAAGCGTATGGCTGAAAAAGTTGACCTTACAAGGCTTTACCGTGGTGGATATAACCCAGAGCCATATGAGGCGCAAGATATAGGTGCGTATGGTGGATTGTTTGCCAGTGGAACCCCTGAGCCAGCGTCATCACATGGGCCACACCTACATTACACCGATATACCTACCAATAAAATATTGACTCATTACGCTTTAAATTACGAAGTGCCACATGAAAAAGTGAAGCATATATTAATTAAATCTGCTCCTCATGTAAAAGAAGACAAAGAATTGTTTGATAAATTGCACGATGTAATAGTTGCTGACAAAGGACAAGATTTAAGATACTTGGATGATGATGAGATATATAATCTATTGCGCAAAGAACCAGGCACTGACGCTGACAATGAAGCTCAAAGATTGCGTGGACAAATAGCAAAGCATCTTGGTTACCATGCCGTTGAGTTGGAAGACGAGCATGGACAATCTTACCTAACAACGCATGGCGTAAAGTTCAAGCCATACGTCACCAAGTCCAAAGGCGGTGAGGTGTTGCCACACCATCAGCGTGAGGCGAACAAGGCCAAGTTTCTTGAAGGAGCCGAGTCTAAAGAACGAATGTATCACGCCACTGGCGATGACTTTAATGAATTTGATCACAATAAATCATCTGAAGAGGGAAAGTTTGGTCAAGGCATATACATAACTCCTCAGACACGATACGCTAACTTCTTTGCCAATATTAGAGCTAAGCAAGGCAAAAACTCTCAAATAATGCCTGTGCATACAAACATCAAGAATCCGTACAAGATTCATGGGCATCAGAACATACCATTCAATAAGATCGACAAGAACAAATTGCAAGCGCTTGGTCATGATGGCATTTTCTTTTACGACGACAGTGGTGATTTGAAAGAAGCGGTTGCGTTTCATCCCACACAAGTTAAGTCAGCCATCGGCAACCGTGGAACATACGACATTAACGAACCAGACATCACCAAAGCAAAGGGTGGCAACGTCATGCCTAAGTATCAAAGCATTGAAGAGATGCTCCAAAAGCTCCAAGAGTCAGGCAGAACACCTATTATGCCTGCCCCTGACCGTTGGTTCAAAAAGCCTGAGCAACATCCTTTTCAACAGAAAGCCATCGAGAAACTATTGGCATACACAGGTCACAACCGTGAAGCCTTCCCTCATGGAGCGCACATCAACCCTGTAACAGGCGAGCCATTGGACTTTGAGATCATGAATGACTTAAGGGTCGCCATTGATCCTACGACAGGCACCCCAAGGATGTCAGGGATCAAGTCAGGACTGACAGAGATTGATCCAAAGCTTGGAAGTCTGACCAAGAGCAATCTAATACGCAAGGGGTTGTTCAAGCACGAGGGTGGAGATCCATTGCTTGATAGGATCAAGTTCCTTGCAACGATTGAGAAGAGTGGCAAAGGACATCACTATGGATTGTCCACGCACTATGAGTCCCCTGCGGAGCTTGTCCAAGAGATGAGGGGTAATCCAACACTCAGACCACACAGTCGTGGTGACATTTATGGAGTTGGTGACGAGGTCGGACGCATATCCATTAAGGGAATGCACCATCCTGTATTTGAAAAGCTTGTGGTCGCTCCTTCAGGTATGAATGTCCAAGGTAAGAAACTCCACAAAGCCAATGGCGGTAAAGTAACTCACGCCCATCATCTTGAGATAGAAGAAAGACCACTATGACAGAACTCGTTGGACAAGGCAGACCGTTCTATTCAGCCATGGATATGGGGGCTAAAGCTCTCAAGCGTAAGGTGGGAACAGGATCTGAGTTCCTCAAAGAGTTGATGGCATTGCCTGGTGTCAAGCCCACAGAGCTTAAAGAGCGTGGACTTGAGCACTTGATGAACGAGCCTAAGATGACGCATGAGGAGTTCCTTGGTCACTTGGCAAGAAAGCCTGCGCCTGCCATCCATGAAAAGATTTTGGGTGAGCAGGTCAAGGACAATAAGACCCGAAACAAAGCTTGGGATCAGGCATACGAAGACGCTATTGACGACCTTATGGGTGGCGGGTTGACATTTGATCAAGCTCGACAAGAAGCATTGGAACTTGCCGATGAAAGAATTAACAACTATTTACTGCCGGGAGAGGCGCAAGAGCATTCGACACATCACTATCAATTTACCTTACCCGGCGGCAGTAACTACCGCGAGATGCTGATCAAAGCTCCAACAGGCATTGATAACCAAGAAAAAATTATGGATTTGGAGTCCAAGCTCCGACGCGCACCAGTTACAAACAATGAAGAGCAAAAGCAGTGGGATAGTCTTTACAACCAAATAAAAGACTTGAGGGCGCAGGAGATGGCGTCACCAAAAGAGTTTGAAGGCGTACGTGCACACTTTGGCGGTGAAAAGAACATCCTTGCCAGCATGCGCTTAAAAGACCGCCTTGGCCCGAATGGTGAAAAGTTGTTGCACCTTGAGGAGTTGCAGTCTGATTGGCATCAGCAGGGGCGTGAGAAGGGTTATCATGACCCAAAAAAGCTTGCGCAATCTGAGGCCACAATCAATGCGCTTAAAGAAGAGCACAGGCAACTTGGTAAATTAAAAGATCAAGCAGTCACGCCAGAAGAAAAAGAAGCAATAAGTGCGCAAAGACATGCCATTATGTCAAAAATACGGGATTCGGCTATCATGCCTTCAAGTCATGTCCCTGACGCCCCATTCAAAAAGAATTGGGAAGAGATGGCAATCAAGAGATTGATCCACCACGCAGCGGAGAAGGGCTACCATGGTATTGTGATGACACCTGGCAAGGAGCAGGCAGATCGCTACAGCTTGGCACAGCACGTTGACGAAATATCACACTATCCAAGAACAGATGCTCGCACGGGTGAAAAATCTAAGAGTGTTCGTATTGATATGAAAACTGGAAATCCAGTGCAACTTGGAGTAAACCAAGAAGGAATTATTGACAACGTCAGTAACTCAGAACACGAAAACTTCAAAGGAAAACACATATCTGATATTGTTGGTAAAGAACACGCCAAAAATATCATGGGCGATGAGCGTGGACAAATATCTGGCGAAGGTTTGACTATTGGCGGCGAAGGCATGAAGGGCTTTTATGACAAGAAGGTTCCCAACATCCTGAATACCATTGGTAAGAAGTACGGCGTGAAGACTGAGTTGCATGCACACCCAATTAAAACAGAACGCGAGAAAATGGTTCCTGACAATTCTGGTCTTGGAATGATTCGATCAGGTAATCCTGAATATGCTCAGTTGCACCACTTTCCCATCACAGAACCAATGCGTCAAGACGTATTAAAGAACGGACTACCACTGTACAACACAGGTGGAGTCATCCATAAAGCCGAAGGAGGCAACGTGCAACCATCAGTTGAACAAATGCGCATGGCGCTACAAAACAAGGGCACATTCCCCAAGTATGACATACAGTCTATTGGTGCTAATGAGGCACCAAGCATGTCCCCCAAGTACTACATTGAGCCTGGCAACGATGGCCACCCATCCGTTGGCGGTGTGGACATGAACAAACTGAAGCCTGGCATGCAACTCGTTCAGCAAGATGCACAAGCCATGCAACCACCACAAGGAATCCCTCAAGGTGCTCCTCAAGGTGGAAACAATTCCAGTCCATTGGGAGCGCCTCCAAGCCCACAAGGTGAACAGAGCAACATACTGAGCATGACACCTCAAGGCCAAGCGCTAGGTGCTATGAACACACAACAGCCTCCTAATCCTATGGGAATGGCAAGTGGTGGAAGCATGCACTATGCACCATCAAGACCACTATCTCAAAGTGAAATATCGGATATGGCTGAACGCATGGTAAGACAATCTAAAGGATTGGAGATGCCAAGCACTACAACCAAACAACAATTTGAACGAGAAAAAAATCTTCCCATTGATATTCGTAAGAGTGGCAAAGAAATACAACAACCAATTATTGATTATTCACAACATCTTGGCGCGTCCTCTGTGGGTGTACCAGGCGATCCAAGCCGTGGTGGATTGGTTCCAAGTACAAACAAAAAAGGATTTCCTGTAGCCAAAGCAGGCGAAACATTGCGAGGTATTGGTGGACAAAAACTTGAATCACCAGTTGGGTTATTTGGTGGATATAAATACGGTGCATATGGTCATCCTATGGCATGGGCAAGCGACTTAGGCGCTAGTGCAGGGATGTTTAACGTAGTCAAAAAATTGGCTGAAGAAAATCCAGACGCAGAAATACTTGGGCATTATCACAAGATGACACCTGAATCTTTGCACCATGCAGTGCATATGCTTCATACCGTCTTATCTCATCATCAGCCACATAATTTGAATGATGAGCACATTGCTTTATTAGATCATTTGATGAAAAAAGTAGCAATTACTAAGGGCAAGAACGATATTCCGTATCCTGAATTCCCTGGCTTTAAAAAGCCAGAAGAAGTTATGTTGCATGGATCATTAAAATCTGGGATGAGAAAGAAAATAATTAAGCTTTTAGGAACTGAAAAATATTTTCCTGGAGGCAAACAAAAGATGGATGACATCATGTATGCCATTAGCCATCCTGAATTAAGAAATATGGAAACAGGCTCAGGCGGATCAGCAATTATAAGATTTGATCCTACTGTTGATTTAAAAAGTACCCAATCATTGCATCCTACATATGGACACGACATACCATCAAAATTAATTGGAAGAACTCGATATATCACCCCTGCGCACATTCTTGCACCAAGATCTATGGCCAACGCTGAAAGAGAAATCAAAGCCATGGGGAAAAAAGTTGTGCCATTCAATCAAGCTAAAATGAACATCATTCGAGAGCCTATTGATGAGCAATATGTTAATCAAATGGGTGAATATGAGCATGAAATGAAAAAACGTTTGGGATACAAAAAAGGCGGTAAGGTTGCAAACATGGATACCATGCGCCTTGAATTATCCAAAAAAACTAAGAAAGCATAATGATGGCAAACCAAAACGATATCAATATTGACGAGCAAGAAGACGGTTCTGCTGTTGTTGACATGCCTGAGATGGAGACAGAAGAGCAACCTGACGGTTCAGCTATTGTCAACATTCCAAATGACGGCCCTGAAGAAAATCCAGACTTCTATGCAAACATGGCAGAGAACTTTGATGAGGGAGAACTCAGTACATTGGCTTTGCGTTATATAGACTTGATCAGGGGCGACAAAGAAGCCCGTGAGATGCGTGACAAGCAATATGAAGAAGGATTGAAACGTACTGGCATGGGGAATGATGCCCCTGGCGGTGCCACCTTCATGGGAGCATCCAAGGTGGTTCACCCCGCGATGGCTGAGGGGTGTGTGGACTTTGCGGCTCGCGCAATTAAGGAGATGTTCCCACCCGATGGCCCTGTCAGAACAAAGATATTGGGCAAAGTGGATGAACTCAAGACCGAGAAAGCTGAACGCAAGCGTGACTACTTGAATTGGCAGATCACTGAGCAAATTGAAGAGTTCAGAGACGAGCAAGAACAATTGTTGACTCAGTTGCCATTGGGTGGCTCACAATACTTTAAGCTATGGTTTGACGAAGACAAAAAGCGTCCATGCGTGGAATTTCTTCCAATTGATAGGGTGATCTTACCGTTTGCAGCCACCAATTTCTACACGGCACAACGCGCCGCAGAGGTGCATGAGATCACTCATTGGGAATTCAATCGTCGCATGGCGAGTGGAATGTATCGTGAAGTAAGCGTGATTCAATCTACGTCTGAACCAGATCCCACCAAGCCACAACAAGCAAACAACAAGATTGAAGGTCGCAAGTGGGAAGACAACAAAGATGGACTCCGTAAGGTTTACCACATCTACACCTACCTTGAGTTGGACGACGACAAGTACAGTAAGGGCAAGATGGTGCCTTACATCCTAATGATTGATGAGTTAGACAACGAAGTTGTTGGCTTGTATAGGAATTGGGAAGAACAAGACGAGACAATGACCAAGTTGGATTGGATTGTTGAATTCAAATTTATTCCATGGAGAGGAGCATATGCTATTGGATTGCCTCACCTTATTGGTGGTCTTAGCGCTGCTCTTACTGGTAGTCTTCGTGCCTTACTTGATAGCGCACATATTAACAACGCGGCGACAATGCTCAAGCTCAAGGGAGCTAAGATTAGTGGGCAAAGTCAGCAAGTCGATATTACCCAAATCGTAGAGATTGAGGGCGCACCTGGCGTGAGCGACATTCGTCAGATTGCGATGCCCATGCCATTCAATCCACCAAGCGCAGTGCTTATGGAGTTGCTAGGATGGCTTGACACCGCGGCCAAGGGGGTAGTCTCAACGAGTGAAGAAAAGATTGCTGACGTCAATGCACAAGCCCCTGTGGGCACAACTCAGGCGTTGATTGAACAGGGCGCGGCGGTATTTTCCGCAATCCACGCTCGTTTGCATGAATCACAAGCTCGTGTGTTGAAGATTCTATGCAGATTGAATCGTTGGCACTTTGACGAGATGCGCAAGTCTGAGGTGGTGGCCGATCTTGAGATTGAGCGTGAAGACTTCTCGCGCAACACTGATGTGGTGCCAGTATCTGATCCTCACATATTCTCAGAAACTCAGAGGATGGCTCAAAACCAAGCTGTATTGGCTTTGGCTGAAAAGCATCCAGATCAATTCAATATGAACCAAGTGCTTGCACGGTTCTTAAAACAATTGAAGGTTCCAAATATCAATGAATTGATGAAAGATGTGCCATCACCTGAGCAAAGAACATCTGCGGATGAGAACGCAGCGATGTTACTGGGGCAACCCTCTTATGCGTACATGCAACAAGACCACATTGCTCACATTCAAGATCACTTGCAATTTGGATTGAATCCATTCTTTGGCCAATCTCCATTTGCGGATCCTAACTATGTGAACAATTTGATTGAACACATTAAACAACACATGACATTATGGTATTTGAACCGTTCTAATGCTTATGTTGCACAGTCTCAAGGTGGTAAGCCTGTGACCAACTATGATGATCCGTCCTTAACAGCGTCCATAGACAAGCTCTACACGGTTGTTGGTGCTCATGTGGAGTTAGACACTCAGGATGTATTTCAATCCTTTGTGCCCGCATTCCAGAAGCTCATACAAGTGGCCTCACAACGTGCTCAACAAGCCAAGGGTAACTTGCCACCAGCCGAGCAAGTTGTTAAAGAAACAAGCATGGCCGAGACACAACGTAAAACGCAAGCTGATCAAGCAAACATGCAATACGACCAAGCCAAGTTGCAAGCTGATATTCAGAAGACACAATTGGACAATCAAACTAAAATTGCAATTGAGAATGCCAAGCTAACTCATGAGACAATTCAAAACATTGCTCAGGCTCAACCGCCTGTAGCTCAACCGCCAATGGAACAACCAATGGCACAACCACAGGCACCAATGCCACAACCCCAAGGAGCCCCAAATGGCAACATCTGATCAAGAACAAAAGAGTATTAACGTGCCACAACATAAGCGTTTGGCTCAAGGTGCGCCTATCAATGGCCAGAGCATGAAGGACACGGATAAGAAAGTGTCTTCACCTTTAAGCAAGAAAAAATGATTGAACAATTGATCCATGTGATCAAACTTCGCCAAGCAGAAGTGGCCGCGTCCCTCGCCTTTGGGAATGCCACCACTTTTGAGGCGTATCAGCGTATGGTTGGAGAGTATTCAGGATTGCAATACGTCTTGAACTCATTCGACCGTATGGCTGAGGAAGAAGAAGGAAGAGAATAGGTCGCACTCCGCGACTGAGGCCGCGCTGAAAAGCGCTTTAACGATGCACCTGAAATATGGTGTTTTTAGGAGTTAGTATGAGTGAAGTAGAGAAGATCCCTACCATAGAGGGAAGCCAAGGTGTGCCCGATTCAATTGAACTAGATTGGGCATTCCCCACTGTAAATTCAGGGCAAAGCCCATACGGTGGTCGAGTAATAGTGCAATTACGTCGTGTTCGCAAGACGTCAGGCGTCATTATTATTGTTGATGAAACCAAAGAAAACGAAAAGTGGAACAACATGATCGGCAAGATCGTGGCACTTGGGCCTTTGGCATTTAAGAACAGAGACACCATGCAACCTTGGGCTGAAGGCTCATGGGCTGAAGTTGGTGATTACGTCCGTGTTCCTAGATGGGGCGGAGATCGGTGGGAACGTCACATTCCTGACGACAAAGAACCTGTTCTTTTCATGACAATCAACGACCATGAATTGATAGCTAAGGTCACAGATGACCCGTTATCGTTTAAAACGTACATTTAAGGGGTAAACCATGGCAAATGAAGCAAAAGAAAAACTTGAATTGATTGTTGAAGAGTCAAACGATGGCTCTGCGGTAGTTGATCTTCCAAATGATTTAATAAAAGACGATGATGATGACCAAACATCGTCAGTGGAAACAATTCCAGAGAAAAAACAACAAAATGGCGTTGATGATGAAGATTTAGACCATCCTGATGACGATCAAGCCCTCAGAGATGCAAAAAGAAATCGTCGAAGAGCCAAAAAAGACCTCATCAGAAAAACAAATGAGGAAAAAGATCTTCGTTTGGTGCAATTACAACGCGAAAATGAGGAATTTAAGCGTCGTTTGACTGATGTGGAGAGCAGAACACGTCAAACTGATGTGATGCGCATAGACAAAAACATCGAAGATACCCAAGTACGCTTGGAATATGCCAAGATGAAGATGTCTGAGGCTGTGAGCACCAATGATGGCCAAGCCATGGTGGAAGCTCAAGACTTAATGGATGAGGCAAAAGCCAATTTGAACCAATTAAATGGTATGAAACGGCAAGTTTCCCAAGCTCCACAACAACAAGACCTTAACAACATGAAATTGCCTGAGCCAGAGGTGCAGAGAAACGCTGCCCAATGGATCAACAAGCACTCATGGTACAAAGTGGACGGATCTGATCGAGACAGTAGGATCACTTTGAAGGCATCTGAGATGCTTGTGGAAGAGGGATGGGATCCAAAAGATCCAGATTATTGGGATGAACTCGATAGTCGCTTGCATAAATCCATTCCACATCGTTATAATGAAGCATCAGACAATAATTCCGTTGTCAGAAAACCAAGGAACGTCGTGGGCAGTTCTGGTCGTGAAGCTTCAGCCGCTTATGGGGGTACAAACCGTACCCAGTTCGTCCTCACTCCAGAAAGAGTGAATGCGATGAAGGAAGCGGGCGCTTGGGAGAACCCTCAGCGCAAACAAAAGATGATTGAAAATTTCATCAAGTTTGACCGTCAGAACAAAAACCGTAACTAATACTTGGAGCAAAACATGGAATCACGTCTAAAAAAATCTCTCAATACTGGTGGCCGCCAAGACCGTTCAAACGGGGAAGCAAGTCATTCAGCACCTGAAGATAAGTTCATTTCTACGCAGGAACGTCGAAGGATGTGGAGCGAGGAGTGGACGCAATCAGCACTGCCAAAACTACCCAATTTAAGTGGGTGGCACCTTTGCTGGCTTTCAACTACCAACAGCTATGACAGCATAGATAAACGAATTCGCCTTGGATACGTTCCCGTTAAGTCGGAAGAGTTACCAGGCTTTGAAGATTATCGTGTTAAGTCAGGTGAGCACGTCGGTCACATATCGTGCAACGAAATGTTGCTTTTCAAATTGCCCATGGACATATTCCAAGAAATCATGACCTATCAGCATCACGATAAGCCTCGTGAAGAAGCAGATAAGATTCGTGTACAGATTGAAAGTCTACAGGGACAACGAGATAGCAACGGGAAGTCGCTTGTTAATGTTGAAGGTGAAGGTATTGGCGGAATTGAACAGCAACCAAGCAAAAACCCCGTATTTGCGGGATAACCTAAAGGAGTTTGACTATGTCAGCAACAAATGCTCCGTTTGGCTTGCGCCCTGCGTTCCACCCCTCTGGTCTGGATCGCGCTCAGGCGTTAGCTGGCGGTATTCAATCTGGATTGGCCGTTAATATTTTAAAAGGTCAACCAGTTTCTTACGTCACAGCAGCAGTCTTAACAGCCACAAGCTTGTCAGGTATTGCTAACGGCACAATCGTCCCATCTGCCACCCCTGGCAACAGTGCAGCATCATCAGGCTACCAAGTCGTTGGTGCATTCGCTGGCGTTCAGTGGACAGATACAACTGGTCGTGCTCGTATTTCTAACTATTGGCCAACAGGCACTGCTTACACGGCAGGTACTTGTGTAGCTTATTTCTACAACGACGAAAAAATCGTTTATGAAATTCAAGCTGACGGTTCTATGGCACAAACCACTATTGGTGGCGAGTACAACTTCAGCAACATTACCGCTGGTTCCACAACCACTGGTTTGTCGCAAGCAACTTTGGCATCTGCATCTGGTCAATCCAATGGTGCTCAAGGTCAAATGCGCGTTGTTGATCTAGCTCCCTATGTGGACAACGCTTGGGGTGACAGCTACACGATTGTTCGTGTTCAACTGCCATATGTTCAGTTTGTTGCAGCTACTACTGCTGTTGTTTAATAAAGGAGTCTTACTATGGCAGCACCAATGCGAAGTACGGACTTTAGAAGTATCGTTGAGCCAATCCTTAATGAATGCTTCGATGGAGTCTATGACCAACGTGCCGACGAGTGGAGCCGAGTGTTCCGCGAAGAAGATGGCATTCCCCGTAACTACCACGAAGAACCCGTTCTATACGGTTTCGGTGCAGCACCCCAACTACCTGATGGTACTCCAGTTACCTATCAACAAGGCGGTGTGTTGTTCCTCAAGCGCTACTTGTACAAAGTGTATGGCCTAGCCTTCGCTTTGACAAAAGTGTTGGTGGAAGACGGTGATCACATCCGTATCGGACAAGTGTATGCACGTCACTTGGCACAATCCTTGGTGGAAACCAAAGAATTGTTGTCAGCTAATGTGTTGAACACAGCGTTCAATAGCGCCTACCCAGGCGGTGACGGTGTGTCGTTGATTAATACGGCTCACCCCATCGTCAATGGTACTTTCAGCAACCAATTGGCAACTTCCGCTAACTTGAGCCAAACATCTCTCGAACAGATGTTGATTCAAATTCGCCAAGCTGTTGACAATAACGGTAAGCGTATTCGCTTGGTACCACGTCAATTGATCGTGGCTCCTGGCAATATCTTCCAAGCTGAAGTATTGTTGAAATCAGTGTTGCGTACTGGCAATGCAAACAACGACATCAACCCAATCAAATCAATCGGTTTGCTTGATGAGGGCGCTGCTGTATTGTCACGTTTGACTTCATCCACAGCATGGTGGGTTCAGACAGATGCTCCAGAAGGATTTAAACTTCTAATGCGTCGTCGTTTGGAAAAAACCATGGAAGGCGATTTCGAGACTGACTCTATGCGCTACAAGGCGACAGAGCGTTACGACGTTGGCTTCACAGACCCACGCGCTGCTTACGGCACCGCTGGTGTCTAAACAAACGGGGGGTGGAAACAATTCCACTCCCTTTTTTTAATGTGATCAAGCTTTTCAAGGAGAAGATCAAATGCCTCAATTTTCAGACGACCTATTTCTAGGCCCAGCACAGACGTACATGGGTACGGGCATTCGCCCCTACACCACTACTGCCACAGGCGGTACAGGTAGTACATCATCAACAACTTTGACAATTACTGCCCTCAATCAAGGCGCTCCAATTGCTCTAGGTATGTATGTTGATGGTTCAAGCGTAACTGACGGAACTTATATCAGTGCTTTTGGCACAGGTACAGGTGGCACAGGTACTTATACGCTTAATCAAGCAATTAATATTGCAAACACAACTGCATTAACAATGCATGGAAACATCGCTTTTGATGATCCATCTCCAATGGATTTGGGTATTGGCCCATTGGGTCGTATCTACGTTTGGGATGTAATTCCTCAAGCATTGGTTGCAAACAACATTGCAACTGCACAAACAACATCTTCTACCATTGCATTGACTGCAGGCACTTCAGTGAAGTCTATTGTCAATACATATGGTCAAACAGTGTTGCAACTTGACTGTCCTCGTGCAGTAAGCATTGTTTCTGGTACTGGTACTCTTACCAACAGAAACGTAACAATCACTGGTTACGACTATTATGGTCAGCCAATGAGCGAAGTTATCGCAACAGGTACTGTTCAGTCAACTACCGTTAAAGGTAAGAAAGCTTTCTACACAATCCTTTCAGCTACCATTTCTGGTGCTTTGGGTGCAACAATTGCTGTTGGTACTACCGACATTCTTGGTTTGCCTGTTCGTGTATTTAACGTGGCATACATTGCAAGCGTTAAGACAAACAGCACTTTGGCCCAGGATACTGGAACCTTTGTGGCCGCAGACACTGCAACAGCAACCACCACAACAGGTGATGTTCGTGGTACTTATGTACCAGGCACAGCATCAGACGGTATTAACCGTACAGTGATGGGAATTTTGTTACCTGGTATTGCCGTCGGCCCCAATGCTACACGCACTGGTGCTCTTGGCGTCACTCAAGCCTAATAGGAGAGACACATGGGACAATTTAAACCAATGGTCAAGATGTTTACCGATGAGCCTTCAGTAATTCTGAAACTCAAAAAAGGCGGTAAAGTACATCACAAAGAGACTAAAAAAGAAGAGCGTGCTGAGCATGGACACAAATCTATGCACCACGCTCATAGTGGCATGCACGAGGCTTTTGAGTCTGAGCATGGCCATTCTCCCAAGAAGCCTTCTATGCATGAGCGTCGTAAAGCAATGAACCCCAACCAATACGCCAAGGGCGGAAAAGTTGCTCATAAGCTTGACGGTGGTGCAATGCCTATGGGTGCTCCTCAAGCTATGCCACAAGTTCCCCAAGCCATGGGCAGACAAGCTGTTATGGGTATGGATCCTCGTGCTCGTATGGCTCGCGCTCAGATGGTGAGAAAAGCATTGACTGGCATGAAAAAAGGCGGTCACATGGGCATGGAGAAGCACATCGAGAAGTTGGAGAAAGAACTTCATCATCACGAGTCTATGCCAATGGATAAAGCTCACAAGATGCACCACAAGGCATCAGGTGGCGCTATTGACCGTGATGAGACAAAGACAACGATCAAGGGTAATGCTAAGAAATTTATGCACACCAAGGTTGTTGATGGCGATCACCACGACAAGCACCATGGCACAGGTCAAATCAAAGAGGGCAAGCCAGCAAGATACGCAACTGGTGGAGCCATTCCTTCTGACACGCACGAGAAGAAGAACCCAGGCAAGATCAAGATGCATGGCACCATTGAGGGCAATGAGCATGACTACTTGAACACCGAGATGCACTCAGCCAAGCGTGACAAAGCGCATGGTACTGGTGGCATCAAGGAACAGAACGCTGGTGGTTTTAAACGTGGCGGTAAGGTGCCTGGCCTTGGTCGTGCCATTGAAGGTGGGGATTGGGAGAACCGACCCGCAGACACGGCACACGGTGGCAAAAAGAATGGTCATACTGGTGAAGTCCATGAGTCCAATGCTGGTGGCTTTAAACATGGGGGTAAAGCCTCAAAAAAAGCCTACGCCACGGGGGGTAATGTCATCAGTGATGGTAAGGCAGTAAAAATGCCACATCACTTTGTCAGCCGTCCTGTGGCAAACAGTTTGCAATCTGGTACCTTTGCTAAGGGTGGTAAAGTGGATTACTACACTGACCTTGCTAAAAGGTTGCAGAAAAATCCAGAGAAACCAAATCTTCGTCTTGTGAAAACTCATACTGGCCCAAAAGGTCATGTGGCCAAAGTTTACAAAGACAAAGACTATGGCGAGTACAGGACTAAGTTCTACTCACCTGAAGGCAAGCATCACACTGAAGCGGATTCCCACACGGATGATGCTGAAGATGCTCACATGACAGCTATGCATGAGGTGAACAGAGGGTACAAGCATGGAGGCCGTACAGCAAAAAAGTTTGATGGAGGTGGAAGCGCCTCCGATGACCAATTTGCACAAAAAGCCAACCGTGACTATAAAAACTGGGAAGAATCACAGAAAGCTGAAAACGAAGCAGATAAAAACATAATCCCCAATCTTATCAAGAGTGGTGTGAGTGCTGTTAAGAATCTCTTCAGTTCAAGTACGCCATCAGGTAGTGTGACCAAGACTGAGAAATCAACGACGGTTACACCACCCAAAAAGCGTGGTGGCTCAATGAGAAAGTGTTAAATAAGGTGGGGGCTACGGCTCCCACTTTTTAAGGAATAATTATGAGTAATGGAATTACTGCATCAGTAACACGCGCAGGCGCGTATGAGCCGTTTGATCTGCAAGTAGCACGCGGTCAAATTGGTGGTCACTCTCAAGTAAATATTTTTGGTTATGGCCAGATGAGTGCGACAGCAGGAGTCTTTGCCACACCATGGGAAAATTCCCCAACAAC
>JGI24890J29729_1000584_pt1 | contig 21652 bp, 31 predicted proteins | sample FreactcultureFD7_FD_29729 | JGI IMG/M metagenome (IMG submission 29729)
AGAGTCAGGCTTAGTCAGTCGCAAGTTGCGATTGCAAAAAAACTTGGTCTTACCCCAGAGCAATATGTCCGTGAACTTTTAAAGATGGAGGCCTAACATGGCTACAAATAGAATTACTCGTGAAGTAGAAAATCGTGAATTCGATGAGCGTCCTAAACAGTGGATGCCCGCAGAACTTCTCCCTGAGCCCGACAAGCAGGCTGGTTTTGCTTACCGCTGGATTCGTGCTTCTATGCTGAATCAAGCAGATCCCCGTAACTTGAGCGCTAAACTGCGTGAAGGTTGGGAACCTGTACGATTAGAAGAACAACCAAAATTTACACTGTTAGCTGATCCGACTAGTCGCTTTAAGGACAACATCGAAATTGGCGGATTGTTACTCTGCAAGACACCGGTTGAGTTTATTGCCCAACGGAATGCCTATATCCAAAAGCAAACCGACGCTCAAACGCAAGCTGTAGATAATAATTTAATGCGTCAAAGCGATTCCCGCATGCCTATCTTTAAAGAAGGTCGTTCGGAAGTTAGCTTTGGCAAAGGTAATAATTAATCTCAATTAGGAGTATTTTATGGCATACCCAACAGTATCAGCGCCTTACGGCCTGCAAGCCAGAAACGAGATTGGTGGTCTACCATATGCAGGATCAACTCGCATGATCCCTATTGCAGCTGGTTACGCAACTAACTTGTTTTATGGCGATATCGTCCAGTTATCTGGCGGTACAGCAGTAGCGAATAGCTACACACCTGCAACATCCCCGACCACTCCTATCGCAGGCACCATTGGTGTTTTCGTTGGTTGTGAATATACTCAACCTGTTACAAACCAAAAACAACGTGCTCAATACTGGCCTGCTAGTACAGTAGCTCAAGACGCTGTTGCGTATGTAATCGATGACCCACGTGTAGTTTATAAAGCCGCTATGGGTTCACAAGCTACTTCTACATTGTCTAATACCTCTTCTGGTATGGGCTATGCAAACCCAGCTTTCATCGGTACTAACGTTTACCCATTGTCAGGCACTGCAGGTTCCACCACTACTGGTGATTCCGCTTTATCAGTTTCTGGTGGTGTTGTAACTAACGGTACAGGTAATACTCGTGTAACAGCTGCAGCACCTTTCCGTGTTGTAGGCGTGGTTACTGATACTGCTGTTGCTGTCACTCAAACTGCTTCTACTTCTGGTTCAAGCACAACATTGACATTAACTGCAGCTAACAGTGGCATCCAAGCTGGTATGCAAATCAGTTCACCAAGCGGTACTGGTGGATATAGTGGTAACTACATTACTGTAACAAACGTAAATAGCACGACTGTAACATTGTCTTCTGCTGTAACTATTGCGTCTGGTACACAAGTTACTTTTGTCGGATATCCTGAAGTATTGGTAACTTGGAACGGAAATTTCCATAGCTACAACAATACTACTGGCGTTTAATTAGGAGCTACTAAATGGCTATTTCTCGTGCACAACTATTAAAAGAGCTCTTACCCGGATTAAATGCTTTATTCGGACTTGAGTACGCTCGCTACGGCGAAGAACATAAAGAAATCTACGAAACTGAGACTTCTGAGCGTTCTTTTGAAGAAGAAACAAAACTGTCAGGCTTTTCTGCTGCACCAGTCAAAAACGAAGGCCAAGCCATCAGTTATGACAATGCGCAAGAAGCATGGACAGCTCGCTACAACCATGAAACTATTGCCCTTGGCTTTAGCTTGACTGAAGAAGCAATCGAAGATAACCTCTACGATTCTTTATCTGCTCGCTACACTAAGGCTTTGGCTCGTGCTATGGCATACACTAAGCAAGTTAAAGCTGCTGCAGTTTTGAACAACGGTTTCAACCAAACTTATGTTGGTGGTGACGGTACTTCTTTGTTCTCTACTTCACATACTTTGGTTGCTGGTGGTTCAAATAGCAACACTCCATCTACTCCATCTGACTTGAATGAGACTTCTTTGGAAGCCGCAGTTATTCAAATCGCTGCTTGGACTGATGAGCGTGGCTTGTTGATCGCTGCTAAACCTAAGAAATTGATCGTTCCACCTGCACTCCAGTTCGTTGCTACTCGTTTACTCGAGACAGAATTGCGTGTTGGTACAACCGACAATGACATCAATGCTATTAAGAACAACGGCTCAATCCCAGAAGGTTACACAATTAACCATTTCTTGACTGACTCAAACGGTTGGTATTTGACAACTGATGTTCCTAACGGCATGAAGCACTTTGTACGTGTGCCACTCCAGAACTCTATGGACGGCGACTTCGATACAGGTAACGTACGTTACAAGTCTCGTGAGCGTTATTCATTTGGCTGGTCTGATCCACTCGGAATGTTTGGCTCTCCGGGCGCAAACTAAGAAAAGGGGACTTCGGTCCCCTTTTTTGTTGCATTTAATTTTATTTGTAGTAATATCGAAGAAACCGGGATTAACCGGCTTATTAGACCGTCCCGGCGGGCGCATACAAGACTAATGAGCTTTTACTCTGTATGGAGAAATATTATGGGATTTGCTACACATTTAGGCCCTTGGCTATTGGGCACTGTTAAAAATACTACTGGCACTACTGCTGGCACAATTCGCAATTTGGGTGCTACTCAAGTTGCCCAAGAAGCTACTATTGCTTATCCTGCTACTACTGGTACAGCTTTTGTCTTACCAGCTGGCGCTTTAATTGTAGACGCACTGTTTTATACAACTACTACCTTCGCTACTTCTGGCACTTGTAAACTTACAATTGGTTCTACAGACATTACTGGCGCTTTAAACGTTGCTACTGTTGGTGTGGCTACATTTGTACCTTCTACTGCTGGCGTACCTTTGTATTTAAACGTTGGTACTACTGACGCTATTGTTACTTTTACCGCTGCTTATGGTGCCACTTCCGGTGCTGGAACTGCCGTTATTCGTTACGTAGTTCAAGGTTCTGACGGCGCTGCTAACCCAAGCCAAGTCTAATTAATCTTCGGGGGTAGCACAAACCCTACCTCCTTTTTAACTTTAGGAGATTAATTATGACAATGCAATATGACGTAAAGTCGGCTTATGCAACGGCTTCAGGAGTACTAGTGGATGGGCGTACTAGATTAAAGCAGATTATGTATATTGGTAACGGCACTCCCGGCACTATTATTATTTATGATAATGCTTCTGCTGCCTCTGGCGATATTCTTTGGCGGTTTATTAGTGGCACTGCCGTTCAGCCATTCCAAGTATTGATCCCCGGTGAAGGTATTTTAGCTAGAAATGGTATTTATGTGACTATTACAAACCAAAATGCTATATCCATCATTTATGGCTAAGAAAACCCCGCCTCTCGCAGTTGGGCGTGGTGAGAAACTTCCAGTCTCGAAAGGGGCTGGTATCACAGCTAAAGGCCGGGCTATTTATAATAAGGCTACAGGTAGTAATTTAAAGGCTCCACAGCCTGAAGGTGGGGCTAGGAAGAAGTCATTCTGTGCTCGTATGTCTGGTATGCCCGGACCAATGAAAGACGAAAATGGCAAACCTACTCGCAAGGCTGCTAGTTTAAAACGCTGGAAATGCTCATGACTTTAGATGACCAAACAAAACTAGAGCTAATACAGCTCGTTAAATCTGCAGTTATTGAAGCAGTTGAGGCTCACCCTTTAAGCCCTGATGAAGTACATTGGGTTCGTATGGCAATACAAGCTGAAGCTGAACGTGCTGATTTACGTAAAGCTATTATTGAAAAGTCTTTAGCTGGTTTAGCATGGATGGCTTTATCCGGTATAGGCGTTTGGGCTATTGGATTTTTTACGGACCACTGGAAATAAAATGCCTAGTACCTCTAAAAAGCAACATAATTTAATGGAAGCAGTGGCTCATAGCCCATCCTTTGCTAAGAAGGTTGGTATTAAACAGTCAGTTGGAAAAGACTTTGCTGATGCTGATAAAGGGCGTAAGTTCGGGGTAGGTGGTGGAGTTGGTATTGTTCATGGTGGTAAAGGACAAGTTAATAAGCAAACTACCCGTGCAGGTAGTATTTACGGGCAACAAAAAGAAGTTCCCAACATCAATTTAAACAAGTATATTGGTCACAAAGAAGGTGGAAAAATGGCAATCAGCAAATTATTTAAAGGTAAGGAAACTTACAAAGAAGAGTTAGACGAAGCAAAAGCAATTAAGTCTGGCAAAATTACCCCCCAGCAATATGCAAAGGGTGAAAAATCCGAAGGTCACGCAAAAGGTGGGGTTATGAAAGAATCTATGGGTCCAAAAACTATGTCTAAAGATGTAGAAGCCGGTTCAAACAAACTAACTAAATTTGGTCAAAGCGCTGTACAAAAGCGTGGTATGACTAAAGGTACTAACCTAGGCGATTCTGGCCCAACAGCTAAGATTCAAGGTGGTATGAAGTGTGGTGGTAAAGTTAAAAAGATGGCTTCTGGTGGTTCTGCATCTAGTCGTGGTGATGGTATTGCTTCTAAAGGCAAGACCAAAGGGACAATGTGCTAAATGAGGCCTAGTCGAGGTATGGGTGATATTAACCCTTCTAAGATGCCAAAGCCTGTTAAAAAGGCCCGTAGGGATAATACTGACTTTACCCAGTACAAAAAAGGCGGTAAAGTTGCGCCTGCTAAAACAGCAAGGAAAAAATAATGAATTTCGCTATTAGTTGGGTATTAGGGTTGTTTAAAAAGCCACAAGTTGAAGTTACTTTTAAACCTGAAGCAGCAGCTTGGCCTTTTCCTGTTCCTAAAGAAAAACCTAAACCACGAGTAAGAAAAACTAGACCGCTTCCGTCCAAAGCAACGGTTGCTAAAGCTGCCGCTAAAAAAGCTACTAAAGTTGCTAAAAAGGCTAAGAAATGAGTACTTCTGGCGTAACCACGTTTAACCTAGATATGGGCGACCTTATTGAGGAAGCCTTTGAGCGTTGTGGTACGCAAGTACGTACGGGTTATGAGTTTAGAACTGCCCGTCGTAGCGTTAATATGATGACTATTGAGTGGGCAAACCGGGGTATTAACCTATGGACTATTGAGCAGGGTCAGATTCCTGTAAATATCAATGCTGGTCAGATTAGCTACCCAATCCCAGTTGATACAATTGATTTCTATGACCAAGTAACTCGGACGGGTACAGGCCAAAATCAAGTCGATATTAACTTAACTCGCATCTCAGGTGATGATTACCTCACCATACCCACTAAAAACGCTCAGGGACGCCCTATTCAAGTTTGGATAGATAGACAGTCAGGTAACGTTGATGCGACTGCTACAACCACTTTAGCTGCGGATGCAAGCCCAACTGCGACTACGCTAACAGTAACTTCTGCAGCTAGCCTACGCACTCAAGGATATATTAATATTGGTAGCGAAACTATCTTATATCAAAACATTGGACCGGATTCCAATGGGGTTTACAACCAGCTACTAAATTGCTACCGTGGCGTAAATAATACTGTTGCAGCACAACATTACTCTACAGATCCAATCTATGTTAACTACCTGCCAAATATCAATATCTGGCCTACAGGTGTACCCGGGCAACAATACACAATCGTTTACTGGCGCATGCGCCGTATCCAAGATGCCGGTACAGGTATAACTACACAAGATATCCCATTCCGTTTTATTCCAGCTATGGCTGCAGGATTGGCGTTTTATATGTCACAAAAAGTTGTTGGAATGGACCTTACACGGGTTCCATTTTTAAAAAGCGAATATGAGGAACAATTTAAGTTAGCTGCGGACGAAGATCGGGATAAAGCCCCCCTTCGGTTTGTACCACGTAATATGTACTATTCTAGGTAATCATGCCAAGTAAGTTCTCATCAGGTAAATATGCTATTGCCGAGTGTGACCGCTGTGACCAACGGTATATGCTGAAAGAACTTCGTATTCAGACATTGAAAACAAAGCCATATCGGGTTAAAGTATGTAAGACTTGTTGGGACCCAGATCAGCCGCAGTTGCAGTTAGGTATGTTCCCTGTTAACGACCCACAGGCTGTACGTGAACCTCGTCCTGACGTATCATATAACGCAGGGGGTAATACAGGGCTTTATACTTCTCAAACGGCTAGTAATAGCACTGCCAATGCTGGGTATCCTAGTGATGGTAGTAGGCAGATTCAGTGGGGGTGGGCCCCTGTAGGTGGCGCAAGTAGCTTTGATACTGTTTTAACTCCTAATGCTTTAGTAGCTATAGGGCAAACAGGAACCGTAACTGTAACAACAACTTAGGAGTTTATTATGTCATACAAAAAAGGCGCTGATGGAGTTACCCAACGTGGTAAAACTGTAGGCAAAAATTTAGGCGATTCTGGCCCAACAGTGGCTATTCAATCTGGTAAAGGTAAAAAAGGCGCAAGCACTGTTACTTCTGCTTCTATGAAAGCTGTTGGTCGTAACATGGCTCGTGCAAATAACCAAAGAGGTCGTTAATCATGACTGTCGAGAAAAAAGTTAAAGTAACCCCAGCGGGTAAATATCCACTAGGTAAAAACCCCGATAATAAATCTGCCGATTTTTACAGTGGTTTTAATTACCCTACAGGTGGTGGCAATGATATTGGTGTGTATAAGCAGCCAATGAGCGTTTCTGTAGATAGTGAAGTTACTAGCCGTGATTTTACTAACAAGAAGTCTGCATATGACATCAGTGTTAGAGATCCAGCTATGACTGTAAGTGTAGGTTATGACGATGCTATTGATGCTCGTGGCAAGGGTGTAATGCGTGGTTATGGTGCTGCTACTAAAGGCACAAAAATTAGCGGGAAAATGGGCTAATGAATTACGAATTGTTATACAACACGATCCAAGCCTACGCAGAGAACACTGAACAGCTGTTCGTAGCAAACATTCCTGTATTCGTACAGGAAGCTGAAGAACGTATATATAACTCAGTTCAAATCCCAGCATTACGTAAAAACGTTACTGGAACGATAACAGCTGGTAATCAGTATATTTCTCTTCCAGATGATTGGCTTTCTAATTACTCAATCGCTGTTGTTGATGCAACTAATAACTACAACTTTTTGATTAATAAGGATGTCAATTACTTACGTGAAGCCTATCCTACTGTAGTAACAACTGGAAATGCTTATCAAGGAACCCCACAAGGAGTACCTAAATATTACGCATTATTTGGACCACAGTACAATAATGTTAACGAAATGTCGTTAATGGTAGCCCCAACCCCTAGTGATAATTACACAGTAGAGATGCACTACTACTACTATCCACCGACTATTGTTCAAGGTTTAATCACTGGATTAGCCCTGACCTTTACTTCTGGCTCGCTATATACCAATGGTGTATATCAAAACGTGCCATTAACCGGTGGTTCTGGAATTGGTGCTACAGCTGATATTGTGATTACAGGCCAGACAGTAGTAAGTGTTACTCTCCAGTTTGGTGGCAATTTCTATGTTGCTGGTGATCTTTTATCGTGTTCATCTCTTGGCCTTACTGGATCAGGATTTCAAATTGGCGTTCGTTCTATCAGTAGCTCAACAGGAACTAGCTGGTTAGGCGATAACTATGACCCAGTTTTGTTTTACGGCGCTATGCGTGAGGCAGTCATCTTTATGAAAGGTGAGGCTGATATGGTTGGATACTACGAAAAGATGTATCAAGAGGCTCTTGTACAGCTTAAACGTCTTGGCGATGGTCTTGAGCGGGGAGACAGTTATAGGGACGGTCAGACCAAGCTGGCGGTTAGATCATGAGAACCTGTTGCACCTGTAAAATAGCTAAAGAAATATCAGAATTTCATTCTGGGGCGAAGCGTTGCAAACCATGTGCTAATATTGCAGCTAAAAATAGCTATATTAAAAACAAAGAAAAAATAAATTTGGAAGCTAAAGACCCAGCTAGTAAAGCGCATACTAATGCTTTACGTAGGGCGAGATATGCAAAAAATCCTAGCGTTATAGATGCACGTAATAAAGCTTGGAAAAATAAAAATTCAGAAAAAGTAGCGTTATCAATTAGTAATTGGCAAAAGAAAAATCCGGAAAAATGCTGTAATAATACTAAAAAATGGGTGCAGGCGAATAAAGGTATTGTAAATGCAAGAACACGGGCCTATCAACTAGCTAAAATAAATAGAACCCCAGCATGGCTTACGGTTATTGATTATGAACGCATCCAAAACGAGTATAAATTGGCTGAAATTCTTAGAAAAGTAACAAACCAACAGTGGCATGTCGACCATATAATTCCGCTTCAAGGTAAAATAGTATCTGGCTTACACGTACCCTCTAATTTACGAGTAGTTGTAGCCAAAGAAAATATAACTAAAAGTAATAAATTTGAGGTTACTTTATGATTCAGCAAGGGCAATGTACCATATTCAAATTAAACCTTTTAAAGGCTTTAGAGAATTTTGCGGCAGGAACTACTCAAAGTTATAAAATTGCTCTTTATACAGGTTTAGCCGATTTAAGCCCATCTACTACCATTTACACTACAACTAATGAAGTAGTAGGAACTGGGTATACCGCTGGTGGTCAAGTATTGACTATTATCCCCCCCAATTCAAACACTACAGCGCAAACGGCATATGTTTCATTTTTACCTGCTATTTGGACTGGTTCTAGCTTTACTACTAGAGGTGCGCTAATATACAATAGTAATACTGGGGCTGCAGTTTGTGTGTTAAATTTTGGTAGCGACAAAGTAACAACCAGCACGTTTACAATTACATTTCCAACGGCGGATGCAACAAACGCCATTTTAAGAATTAGTTAGGAGCAATTATGAGCAATATTGATAAAGCAAAAATTGGCGATTCTGTTGATGCAACAGTTACCCGTAATGCAGGACAACAAGATAACGTAGTAGCTTCTGGCGTATATAGCGCTGAATGCTACGCAGCAGATGGTTCTTTAAAATGGTCTGATACATTCCACAACCTAACTACTAACGTAGGTCGTCAAGATTTACTGCAAAAGTATTTCATTACTAATGCAGGGGCAGGCGCAGTTGTTATGGGTTTAAAAGGCACAGGCACTGCCGTTGTTGCTGATACTCAGGCATCACACTCTAGCTGGCTAGAAGTTGGTGCAACAAATGCTCCTACTTACTCTGGTACACGCAAGACCCCAACATTTACTACAGTTACCACGGCTAACCCAGCAGTATTGGCTACGGCTACTGCAGTTGTGTTTACGATGACTGGTTCAGGCACTGTTGCTGGCGCATTTATTAACGTTGGTGGATCTGCTACTATTGATAACACTACAGGCGTGTTGTTTAGTGCTGGTGACTTTACTGCTGGCTCAAAAACAGTTACTTCTGGTGATACTATTAACGTAACTTACACGCTCTCAGCTTCTTAATTTAGGGGCCTATTATGGCGATTATTGTAGGGGATAGGGTCCTTGAGACCTCAACCACGTCTGGTACTGGAACGCTTACTTTAGCTGGAGCAGGTACTGGCTATCAGTCGTTTACTGTTGGCATTGGTGTTGGTAATCAAACTTACTACACCATTTTTGACCCTACGGCTAATACTTGGGAAGTAGGTATTGGTACTTTGTTGACTGGTACAACTCTATCTCGTACAACGGTTTTCTCCAACTCATCTGGCACAACTGCGCTAATTAGCTTTGCGGCTAACTCTAAGAACGTCTTTTGTACTTCTCCTGCATCTAAGTATGTAGACCAGTCCGATGTCGGCATAGCCCCTAACCAAATCCCACTAAACCAATATCTTGGTAGCATGGCTTATCAAGACAATAACGGTATTCAAATTTCAGGTGGTACATCTTCTAATTTACAGAACTTAGCAAACTTGTTTGTAGCGCAACCAACTCCATCTGCAATAAATGCTTCTGCTACGCTAACTGTAGCTCAATTACTCACTATAATTATTACCACTAATAGCGTAACAGCAGTAGCTTTTACTTTACCTACTGGCACATTAACTGATGCTGGTATTTTAGGGGGTCTGCTTTTAGTTAATCAATCTTTTGATTGGACTATTATAAATACGGGTTCGGCAGTAGGAATTGTTACTGTTTCTGGCGGGACAGCAAATACGCTTGTAGGGTCTGGAGTTCTTGCTATTACTACTTCAGCCACCTTTAGAACAGTAAAAACCGCCACCAACACTTTTATTACATATAGGATTGCATAATGACAATCTCAAATAACTATCCAACTGTTCACCCATCTTTATTATTAGATTTTGCTAACAGTAAAGCACTAGACCCTCGTATTAGTTTTATTCGCTCAACAACGGCTACTTACTACGATGGAGTAACCCAAGCATTAGCAGAGCAGAATCTGTTATTGCAAAGTAATAGTTTTAGTACAAGTCCGTGGGCGGCTACAACTGCAACTTTGGCTGGTAGTGTATCCGACCCTTTTGGCGGTACAACAGCGTTTTCTATGACAGCTACAGCGGGAAATGCAACTTTATATCAGTCTTATACAGCCACAGGATTAGTTCAATCTTTTAGTATATATATTCAAAGGGTTACTGGTACTGGGACAATCAATATTACTGCCAATGGTGCAACTGGTTTAACTGCTCAAACTATTAGTGGCACTTGGACAAGATATACAGTAACGGCTACTCCTTCTGCTGGAGCAGTTAGTATTGGTATTCAATTAGTCACCAGCGGAGATGCTGTAAATATTTACGGAGCGGTTTTAGAAGAAAGAGCTACACCTATTCCTTACCAGCCTAATTACCAAACAACCACAACAGCACCAATCTCCAACTACATCCCCAAGTTACTCACAGCGGCAATTAACCAACCCCGTTTTGATTTTGACCCAGTAACAGGGTTAAGTAAAGGATTGTTAATTGAAAGAGGTTTTACAAACGTCATTACTTATTCGCAAGACTTTACACAATCTATATATACTAAAACTAATATAACTGCGGCAAATGCACAAAATATTGCCCCCGATGGAACTTTAAATGCAAATACTTTAACTGAAACAACAGCTACTGGATACCACCAATTTTCCTTAACGCAAATTACATATAGCCAATCTTTTTTCTTTAAACCCAATGGTAGGAACTTTGTTTCATTTAGTAGTACAAGTAACCCAACGGCTAATAATTACCAAATATTTAATTTATCTACAGGTGCATTAGGCGCTGGGGCAGGGTTTAGAACAGATGTGCCCCCTCAAATTTATGCTGTGGGCAATGGCTGGTATCGTTGTTTTGTGGTTAATCAAACAGCCACTTTGTATGTTTCATTTTCTAATGACGGAACAACTTGGTCTTATACGGGTGATGGATACTCAGGAGTTTATGTTTGGGGTGCTCAATCAGACCAACAAGGCTCTTTACATTCTTATATACCTACAAATGGTGTAACAGTAACTAGTGGGTCTGATACGGTTACGATGACAGGGACAAACTTTAGCTCTTGGTTTAATAACGGGCAAGGTACTTTTTATGCCGAACAATATAATCAGGGTGGATTTTTTGACTCTTTTGCGAATATTCTTTTTGTAGATGATGGGGTTAATAGTTTTACTAATACTTTACAATTAAAAAAGGGCGCACCATCAAGCCCATACATTGTTGCGGCTATTACCAATAGTACAACATCTGTATATTCTCAAACACTACTTACCACAGGAGCTTTTGTTCCATCATATTCTCAATCTGACCCTGCATCAACTATAGTTAAAGTAGCTTTGTCCTACTCTAATACTTCGACAAGTGGAAAAGCGAATAGTGCTACGGCTTTAACAACTACACCAACAGCAATCCCACCAACAATGAGTAGATTATCTATTGGAAATGCTGCGGGTAATAACTTATTTGGGAACGGGTATGCCCCACTATATGGATGGATGAAAAAACTCGCTTACTACCCAGTTCAAACTACAGTAGCTCAAATTACTGGCTTAACTTCTTCATAAGGAAATACTATGTTTACTGATTTCTATTTAACCTTCCCTGATGAAGCAACTGCTAATTCAGTTCTTTCTACAACCTATGAGATTACTCCAGAGACAGTAGAACCTGATGGCACAATAATCCCAGCAGTAACAGGACAGTATCAGAACTACCTTAATATCAGCACTCTTGGTATTGTGTATCATTTACCTTTAACCGACCCACCTGTGCCTTACGCTGGATGGGGTGTCAATGTGCGTTGTTTAGATAATGAAGATGCTAGTGCGTTACAGCCTTACGCTATTGAAATAACAAACCCACAGAGAATTTGGGCAGGTTAAATGCTAGGTTTTCAGGGTTTCTCGGTACTGCCTTTTTCAACGGTAACCCCGTTTACAGCTACTGTACGCCCTGTTGATTCTGCTGATACCCTAACAACTTCTGATGTTTATGCAATTACTAGAACTGACTGGGGCCCAACTCAAGCGGAGACTTTAACGCTTTTAGATAACCCAGTTGGTATTGCCACAATGTACGGCACGATGACTGAAACTATTACGCTATCAGATGTATTTGATGCTTTCAAAGCTCAATTTGCTAATATTACAGAAACAATAACCCTTGCAGAAGTATTTAGTTCGCAAGTAGCATTTAACCCAGCAGTTGCAGAGATCTTAGCTTTATTAGACGCACAGGCAGCGCAAGTAGCCTTTAGCCCGACCAACGCTGAAACAGTTACGCTAACAGCTACCCAAGACGCCTATCGTGGGTTCTTTGTATCAAGGGCAGAAGCCATAACCGTAGTAGATTCTCAAGCTGGTCTGGCTGGGTTTAACCCGACAGTAGCCGAAACCCTTATCTTTACTACTATTGAAGGTGTACAGGTAGCGTTTAACCCAACAACGGCGGAAGCGTTTGTGCTTATAGACTCCCAAGTTGGGCGTGGCTGGTTTAGAATTGTAGATATCCAAGCTACAAACTGGGTCTTAGTCAACAACACCCAGATTTAATAAAAGGATTCATTATGGCAAGTACCTACTCAACTAGTTTAAAGTTTCAAGAAATCGGCAGCGGTGAGCAGTCGGGTGTTTGGGGCTCAACAACTAATACTAACTTGACCCTTATTGAACAGGCTATAGCAGGGGTTCAAACCATTACGATGGCTAACTCAAACTATACGTTAACAAATTTAAACGGGGTTTATTGTGAATCCCGTAACATGGTTTTAGTGCTATCTGGTACAAACTCTGCTGTTTACCAAGTTGTAGCCCCATTAGTTTCTAAGTTTTATGTTGTATCTAACCAGACTGTTGGTGGCTACGCAGTTACTATTGGTGGTGCAACTGGTTCAATTGTGGCTATTCCTAATGGCACAGTAGGTCAAGTCTATTGCGATGGTACAAACTTCTATTCTGCCCAGACAGGTTCTGCTGGTAACTTTAATGTCAATGGAACACTGACTGCTGGCTCTATTGTCGATACTGGCCCAATCTCAGCTACAACAATAACTGCCTCTACTCAGTTTAATGGTCCTGCAACCGGTCTTACTGGAACTGCGGCAGCTTTAACTGCCGGTAATGCTACTACAGCAGCTACAGCAAATGCTTTAAATACAGGAAACGGCTATACCATAGCAGGATTAACTGTTACTGGAACAGGTGTTTTTGTATCGCCAAATTCTGGTTCAACTGGCGGTGTTCAAATTAAGCAAAATGCTGGTGGTGGTAGTGTTTACCTTCAATTTGTAAACAATGCTGGAAACGCAGAATTTGCAGATATTTCTGCTTCATCTTCTGGTGTAGTAAACGTTACGGCAGCGGGAGGATTAACTTGTTCAGCTAACTTTACTGCCGCTGGCAACGTAACAGCTTATTCAGATGAACGGCTTAAAAGGAATTGGGCTGGATTAGATGCTAACTTTATTGAGCGTCTTGCTCAAGTTAAAAGTGGTACGTATGAGCGAATTGATAACGGTAATAAACAAGTTGGTGTATCTGCGCAATCCCTACAAACCCTTATGCCAGAAGCAGTTATGACTAACGCTGAAGGTGTACTATCAGTAGCTTATGGTAACGCAGCTATGGCAGCAGTTGTAGAATTAGCAAAAGAACTAGTAGCGTTAAAAGCAGAAATTAAACAGCTCAAAGGAGAATAACTTGCTATTTGAAATACACGCAGAGAAAAATGCGCTAGACAAAAAAGTATTTCTATACGATAACGAAACGAACGTTTTGAAGGGTGAGGACGGGAATGTGTTTAAGTTCCCTGAGATGCAAGAATCCCAAAACTTTCTGCCCGCTACAACATTTAGCAAAGATATTCCCCTTAAAAAGTCTACAAAAATCGGTTTGCTTAAGATTCAGTTAGGTCTTGGGTGTAACTACACTTGCGACTATTGTTCGCAAAAGTTTGTAGAACGTGCCGATTCTACAACGCACAAAGATATTGAAAGTTTTTTAGCCAAACTCGACAACTTAGAGTTCTCAGAAAAAATGGGGCTTAAAGTTGAGTTTTGGGGTGGTGAGCCGTTGGTTTACTGGAAAACCCTAAAGCCTTTGGCAGAAGCACTCAAAGAACGCTTTGCTGATTGGAAGACTCCACCACGTTTTTCCATGATTACAAATGGGTCGATTCTAACGGAAGACATCATTGACTGGCTTATGATGATGGACTTTAGTGTTTCTATTAGCCATGATGGCCCCGGACAGTCGGTTAGAGGCCCAGACCCATTTGATGACCCTGCTAAGAAAGAGTTAATCCTAGGGTTCTATCGCATGATGACCCGCCTCAAAAAGGGTATTAGTTTCAACTCAATGCTGTCTAAGAATAACCAGAGTCGTAAGGCTATCCATGAATGGTTTATAAACCTGACAGGTAACGAGAATATTGTGCTGGGTGAAGGCACTTTGGTTGATGCGTACGACGAAGACGGTATTACGAATTCTTTAATTACGCACCAAGACCATTTTAACTTCCGCCGTAATACGTTCAAAGAAATCTACGCTAATGACGGTTATATTGGTTTTCAAGCCATAATCGACAAGATTGATAACTTTACCCGTGCTATTTTATCGCAGACCCCTGCTAAATACTTAGGTCAGAAGTGCGGTATGGATAATGAACATGTACTAGCCGTGGACTTAAAAGGTAACGTAATTACTTGTCAAAATGTTAGTGCAGCCGAAACTAGCAAAAATGGTGAACCACACTTATCAGGGAGTTTAGACGACTATGCCAATGTTTCTATTACTACTTCTACTCACTGGAGCAATCGTCGTGACTGTGCAAGTTGCCCCGTTCTGCATCTATGCAAAGGCGCTTGTATGTTCCTTGACAACAAGTTTTGGGATATATCCTGTTCAAATGCTTACTCTGATAACGTAGCTTTGTTTGCTGCGTCCATTTATAAAATGACAGGATATATACCTACTTTGATTAAGGGCGACGGTTTACCAGCTGAGCGCCAAGACATTTTTGGTACGATTTTGGAACATAAAGAGAAACCAGTTATGCGGACTATTCCAATTAAAGTGGTTAGTGAACTAACAGAAAGCGTAGACGATATACAAGTTTATGGGAAGGCAAGGGTGACAGCATGACAACTCCAGTATCAGGACCAATTGGAATTAGCGATATTAGTGTTGCTATTGGGCAAGCGGCAACTTTTACAGATAACTTAGCATTTTTAAATGGTTTGCTTTTAACCCCAGCGTCACCAGCTAACTTAAGCGCATTCTATAGCAAAGCCTATTTCCAAAATACTACACAGGGTAACTGTGATAACGGTAACTGCGCATATAACTGCAACTGTGGAAACATTCAGTGTACTAACTGCACTAACTGCGATACTATTAACTGTGCAAACTGCCAGCCTCAATCTTATTTACAGGCTAACTGTAACTGCGCTTGTACTTATAACTGCTCTATTAACCCGATTTCTTATAATTGTAATTGCGCTTGTAACTGCTCTAAAATTATCTGCACAAAACTCTATGAAATTGGCATGATGCCTTATGACATCTTTGTGGCTGACCAAGAGTATGGGGAATGGCTCAAGGCTAATGACCGTATTGTTTACCGTGGTTATATTAAATGGGCACGTAACGTAACGGCATGGATTGATGGTGGTGGTCCAGACTTTATGATTTGGATACAAGACGAAATGTTGCGCAAACAAAAGCAAAAAGAAGCCGCTACAAAGTGGGCGTATAAGATTGCTACTCCATGGTCTAGGCATATGGCATATCTAATGTGTGCTGTTAAAACTGATAATGAGATGGGTCGGGTGATTATGAATATCGGTCGTCCAATTTGTAAGCTAGTATTCTGGCTACCTAAAAAACGTGTTGTCCCAGACTTTGTGGCTACATGGACTATGTGGGCATTATTCTTCTTTAGTTACTACACTGCTACAGCAGTTGTATCTGTTAAAAAATTTAATTTTGGAGGGGTAAAAAAATGGATGAAAGTTTAAATCAAGACCCAAACATTGTTCTTGACCCACCTGTTGTAAGCGTCCAAAAGCCACTTCCAGAGCCAATGACTTATGTAAATGTGGAACCAGAAGAAGTAGAGAAGTATCGCCAGCTAGTAGTGCATTACTTTGATAATCAGATGAACTATGACATCATGAGGCTGGAGGGGGAAGATAAAGATCGCATGTTCCAAATGTTGACTGATTATGCTGATATTCTGGAAAAAATATTTCATGATGGTATTCCAATCCTAGAACATATCCAAGATAAACGTTGGGCTGCAGCTAATAAAAACCCCCATACCGGCATTAACTGGGAGTATAGTTGCCCAATTATTCGTGAGTATGAAATATGGAAAGCCCGCCGTGTTCAGAATACTGAAGAACCCGTTCAAGAATCTTGAGTATACCCAAGGGGGTCAGCAGATCTCCTACGGTGACGTCATTACGTATTACGATGCCCAGTTAGCAGGGGAAGACGTTTTTTGCACTATACCTGAACGTTACCGCAAGGACTTTCATGTAGCGCTGTTAAAGATTTCTGGTGCTGTTCCACCTCATACAGATAGCGAAATAATTACGTCTATTAACTTCTATGTAAAACCGGGTAAGTATAGAACTACGTTTTATACCCCTGAGCCAAGAGCAGTAAAACGGCAAATTGAAAACCAGACTACTGGGTATATATTCCAAAAGCATGAATTAGCTAATCGAGGTTCTTTTATTGCTAATCCCGGCGATGCTTATCTTCTTGCAGTAGACAAGGTTCATGATGTAGAACCGCTTAATGAGTTAGAAGAACGAATTATTGTTTGTTTAGCTACAGATAAATATGACTTTTACGAAGTGCTACATATGTTAGTAGAAACAGGGAGCATCTAATGTTTTATGAAGAACTAAACTTTATTAAATTTGACCACGCCAAATTGGTAGAAGATGTCAAAAATCATGTATTTCCATTAGGGGCGCAGGTTATTCAAGGAGAAGAATATGAAACACCGGCCTATCACGGTTTTGGCGGATGGTCTATTACTTCTCGTACTGGTGATTGGCGAGATGGTTGGGATTTTTTCCAGAACGATGAAGGAAGGGCAATGGAAGTTTACTTTCCAAAGAACAATAACAACTTCGAAGCCCTCAAGTTTTTCAACATCGCTCACTCCCTAGAACATAAAAACCCTACACAGGCTTGTGTAGGTGAACTTGCATATATTGTTAATCAACTAGAAGACATGGGTATGTATCCCCGTCGTGTGCGTGTAACCTGCCTTAAAGCAGGGTCTAAGTCTTTAGTTCATAGAGATGCTGGTGATGGGGAATATATGGCTCGGCTTCATATCCCTTTGATTACAAACAAAAAATGTGTATTTATTGCCGAGGGGCAGAATTTACATATGGAAGCTGGTAAAGCTATTGTAGTTTGGACTCAGATATGGCATCAGATTCGTAATGATTCCGACCAAGACCGATTCCACCTTTTGATGGATATCTACGATACTAAAGGGCTTACTAAAGAATTTAAGTATGAGAGCAAAATTGAGGAACTAGAAGCCCATGCCCAAACTATGCGTGAAAAGATTGATGAAGCTGTTATTGAGCCTGAGTTACTAGCTAAGTTTGAGGAAGTCCGCCAATCATTTATAACTAGACCAAAGCACGGGGCTTAATATGGCACTTGATCCTATTTCAGCAGCATTAGATATTGGTGGTAAGTTAATTGACCGCCTTTGGCCTGATCCTACTCAAGCGGCAGCAGCTAAACTAGAACTTCTTAAGATGCAACAAGAAGGTGACTTAGCTGTTATGGTTGCCCAGACTGATATTAATAAGATTGAAGCTGGTAGTACTAATCTCTTTGTTGCTGGTTGGAGACCATTTGTAGGTTGGTGTTGCGGTGTAGCCTTTCTATATGCGGCAATTCTTGAGCCATTAGCTAGATTTATTGCCAAGGTATTCTTTACCTATGGTGGCGAATTTCCTATTATTGATACTACATTGACTATGCAGATCCTATTAGGGTTATTGGGTATGGCTGGTTTACGGTCTTGGGATAAAAAGAATGGCGTTGCGTAATGGATAGTAATTTTAATAAGTGCCTAGAACTTTTACTTGTTCACGAAGGAAATTTCGTTAATGACAGTCGAGATAATGGAGGTATGACTAACCTTGGGGTTACTATCAAGACTTGGGAAGAATGGGTTGGGCATCCTGTATCTGAAAAAGAAATGCGTAGACTTACTCCATTGATGGTTACTCCACTCTATAAAAGGAAATACTGGGATGCTTGCCGAGCTAATGAGCTTATATCTGGTCTTGACTACTGCCTTTTTGATGTCGCTGTTAACTCGGGTCCCGGGCGAGCGATTAAGTTATTACAGTCTTGTGTTGGGGCTGAGCCTGATGGCGGTTTTGGTAGCATTACTATGGCTTTAACCAAAAAAATATGTGAAAACCCTGCTGAACTTATTACCCTCTATTGCACAAAACGCCTAGAGTTCTTACAATCATTAAAGTCGTGGCCCACCTTTGGTACTGGCTGGGAAAAGCGTGTAAAAGAAGTACAAGCCAATGCACTTAAGATGTTAGGGTAAACCACTATGCCATTACAAAAATTACAATTTAGACCCGGACTTAACCGTGAAGGTACTGATTACAGCAATGAGGGTGGTTGGTATGACGGCGATAAGATTCGGTTTCGTTCTGGCTTCCCTGAGAAAATTGGTGGCTGGACTCAAGTATCTAATAACACATATGATGGTGTTTGCCGTTCTATTTGGATATGGGCTGATGGTGATGCTGGTGCTGGTGCTCAATACATTGGTGTAGGTACTAATACTCAGTACTACATTTATTTTGGTGGTGTTTATAACGACGTTACTCCAATTGTATATACAAGTAACCTTACAAATCCTTTTGCTACTGTTTCCGGCTCTAAAATAGTTACAGTAACTGATGCTACTTATAACCCTTCTATTAATGACCACGTTAATATTAGCGGTGCTTCAGCCGTAGGCGGACTAACTTTATCGGGTGAATACGTAGTAACTTCTGTACCTACAGGTATAACATATACGATTTTGGCATCTTCTAATGCTTCTACTACTACTACAGGTGGTGGTACACCTACCATTGAATATGAATACCCTGTAGGCTCTAACGTCTATACCATTGGTACGGGTTGGGGCGCTGGGCCTTGGGGTGGGGTCTTTACGCCTATTTTAGCTACTTTAGGTACTAACCCCTTCTCTACTACTAGCGGAAGCGCTGTAGTGCAGGTAACTCAAACAGCGCATGGTTTAGCTACTGGGGCTTGGGTATCCTTTACTGGGGCTACTGCAGTAGCCGGTATTTCTGCAACGATTTTAAATGCTGCATACCAAATTACCAATACAGGTATTAATACGTTCACAATTAACGTAGCTACAATTAATCCAGCATTAACAGCTACTGCTACGACTACAGGTGGCGGTAGTACCGTTGTAGTTTTGGACCAATCGGGAACCTACGGCTGGGGTACAAGTTTTGCTGCTGGTATTGGTCAGCAACTTCGCCTTTGGTCTAATGATAACTACGGTGCTGACCTTGTTTTAGCCCCTCGTGGGGGTCCTATATTCTATTGGGCCGATACTACTGGAGTAAGTACCCGTGCTAAGTATTTAAGCGACATTGCTAATATAACCTCTGAATTTGTAGATGCTTCCACTTTTTCATCGGGAGTGTCAACTATTACGGTTAGTGCGACGTTAGCAGCTAATCTTTACCCATATATGCCTATTACAGGCACAGGTTTGCCTACTGGTACTTATGTAGCAGCTAATTACATAACTAACTCTACTTCCGTCCCTATTAACACAGTAACTACAGCGTCAAGCTCAGGTAACTACACGTATTATTACGCTGGTTCTTTTGTTCCTAAACAAACTTACCAAGTAATTGCCTCGTCGATTCAAGAGTTTATTATTGCTTATGGTGCTAATTCCTACGCACCGGGGAACCCAAATACGGCATTTAACCCACTATTAGTTCGTTGGTCTGACCAAGCAAATGCCTACCAATGGATACCACAATTAACAAATCAATCAGGTGAGTTCACGCTAACTAATGGTTCTTACATTATGGCGGCACGTACTACTCGCCAAGAGATCTTAGTTTGGACTGATTCATGTCTTTATTCACAACAATATCTAGGTGCTCCTTACGTTTGGGGTTTCCAAGTATTAATGGATAACATATCTGTTATGTCCCCTAACTCCATGATTACGGTTAATAACGTGACCTACTGGATGGGACGTGACCGCTTCTATATGTACTCAGGTCGTGTCGAAGTATTACCTTGCTCCCTACGCCAATATATCTTTGCCGATATTAACAATGACCAAGCGTATCAGATATTTGCAGGGGCAAATGAGGCATTTAATGAGGTCTGGTGGTTCTATGTGAGCCAATCTAGTGCAAACACCGTCGTAGATAAATACATTATTTACAACTACTTAGACCGAGTTTGGTACTACGGAACTATGGGACGCACCGCTTGGATGCAAACAGGCACTCAACCATACCCTATTGCAGCAGATTACAACGGACGCTTGCTTTACCATGAGAATGGATGCGATGACGTATCTACAACTGCAACTTTACCTATAGATGCTTATGTACAAAGTTCTGATTTTGATATTGGCGATGGGCACAATTTCGGTTTTGTCTGGAGAATACTTCCTGACGTTAATTTTAACGGTTCTACTACTAACCAGCCAGCGGTAACAATGACGGTTAAACCCCGTCAAAACTCAGGTACCCCTTATGGCGCTGCGGATAACCCACAAGTTCAATCTGCTCAAAATTATACAACGGTTCCCGAATACACAATCCAGCAGTTTGATGGTCAGGTATATACACGTCTTCGTGGTCGTCAAATGTCTTTTAGGATTGAGTCAACTGGTGTTGGTGTAGCTTGGCAGTTAGGTAGTCCACGTATCGACATCAGACCTGATGGACGTAGGTGACATGTATACTGATTCCATAAAACAATGTATACTACAAACTCCAATGTTATATAAGGAGTTTGATATGAAACTAGTAGATCGCACAGGACAGCGTTTTGGGAAGCTTATTGTTATTGAGCAAGCTGGTCGCAATGAATTAAAAAAAGTATTATGGAAGTGCCATTGTGATTGTGGTGGTGAAGTTAATGTTGTTTCTGGTAGTTTAATAACAGGTAATACAACATCATGTGGATGCGTTATTCCTAACTTTAAACATGGTGGTTGGAAAAATGCTTCTTACAATTCTTGGAGAGCCATGATTCGTAGATGTACTAAGCCTGAAGATAA
>JGI24890J29729_1000585_pt1 | contig 21615 bp, 24 predicted proteins | sample FreactcultureFD7_FD_29729 | JGI IMG/M metagenome (IMG submission 29729)
TTGCCGAAATGCTGATGAAGGACGGTTATAATGCTGATTCGCTTCACGGTGATCTTACGCAACAACAACGTGATCGCGTCATGGTGAAATTCCGTCAACGCTCGCTGCAAATTCTGGTAGCAACGGATGTGGCCGCACGCGGAATTGACGTGGATGATATCAGCCATGTTATCCACATGAATATCCCTGATGAAATGGAATTCTACACACACCGTAGTGGAAGAACAGCCCGCGCCGGCAAAAAAGGGATTTCAATTGCTCTCATAACGCGTCGTGAACTAAGTAAGGTAAGGCAGATCGAAAAGACGCTCAAGACGCCGTTCACACGCATGCCAATACCAAGCGGACCGGAAGTCTGTCAAAAGCAGTTACTCGCCTTGATGCACAAGGTTCGCGATGTAAAAGTGAATGAAGAAGATATCGCAGAATTCCTCCCAGCTGTTTACGATGATCTTAAAGATCTTACCAAACAGGAACTCATCAAACGTTTTGCTTCACTCGAATTCAATCGCTTTTTAGACTATTATAAAAATGCTCCTGACCTGAATGCGGAAGACGGTCATCGCACCAGTGCGGGCAACGAAGATCGCTACCTCACTGGCGATCGATTCTTTATAAATATAGGCAAAATGGATGGTCTTGATAAATCAAGCATCCTTGAACTGATCGACCGTAACACCGGTGTTGGAAAGAAGTTCATTGGCCAGATCGAGTTGAAAGGCGCTTACTCTTTCTTTGAAGTAGAAAAAGGCAAATCACAAGACGTTCTGAAAGGCTTCGAAAAAGTAGAATATCAGGGCCGGAATGTTCGTGTTGAAATAACCGAAGCGCGCAGATCTTCATCCGGTGGAAGCAGCAGGCGATCTTCAGACGAAGGAAAATCATACTCCAGAGGAAATCAGGACAGATCCCATTCCGGCGGAAACAGCAGGCGGTCGGATTCAGGCAGAAGTGATTATAAGTCGGGATCAGGCTCCAGAAATTCTGACAGAAATGACAAGCCTGGTAACAAGCGCTGGGGACGGTAACTTACGTAACACTTATAAGTTCCGTACGGTACTTGGCCAGAATACTTGATTTAGAGAGGAATCCGACATACTTTCTATTATCTGTTACCGGAAGATTCCACAGGCCAGTCTCATCGAATTTTGCCAGAACATTGTGCAGATTTTCGTGAAGAGCCAGTGTTGTCTTCGGTGCACTCATAATTTCTTTAACCAGGATCTTGTCATAGAGATCCTGGTTGAAAATCATACTCCGCACGTCATCAAGGTGTATCAACCCTACCAGTTCTGACTCTTTGTTGATCACCGGAAATAAATTCCTGCGTGATTTTGAGATGGCGGTAATCAACGTCTGAAGTGTTCCGTCTGCATCTACAGTCTGAAAATCCTTTTCTATCATCTGCAGAAAGTCCAGTCTGCTGAGCAGATACTTATCCCTGTCGTCGATCGAAAGTTTCAGTTTTTCCGAAAGCTTTTTTGCTTCCATTGACAACGGTTCGAAGTAACGGGCTACTACGTTGCTCAGCGCTGAAACAATCATCAACGGTATCATCAGACCATATCCTCCCGTAATCTCTACAATAAGAAATATCGCGGTAAGCGGTGCGTAAAATATCCCGCTTAAGATTCCAGCCATGGCAACCAGCGTAAAATTACTTTCGGGGATTGACGCTATGCCCGAGATGTTGATAAAGCGTGAAAATGCAAAACCGAGGTAAGCGCCTACACAAAGGGAAGGTGCAAAATTCCCACCATTTCCCCCGCTTCCGATCGTAAAAGCAGTGGCGAATACTTTTACAAACATCAACGCTAAAACAAAAAAGAGAAGCTGCCAATGATTGGCCATAACACCTTCCGTTAATTTTTCAGGATGAAGAGAAGAGAGTATTTTAATGCTTTCGTACCCTTCACCGTACAGGGGTGGAAATAAGATCAGCAAAATTGAAAGCAACACTCCTCCGATCAGAATCCGAAAAAAAGGTTTTATGATAAGTTTAAATTTTGAATCGATGTACGTAAAAACCTTCACATAATACAACGACGTAAACCCAGCCAAAATACCGAGAATTGTATATAACGGAACATTCTTATAATTGAACGGCTCTTGTAAACTGAAGGACAATAGCACATCTTCTTTTAAAATTACTTTGGCGAGCAAGGCTCCGGAAGCGGCGGCTATGATCAGTGGAACAAAGGCTGCCAGTGTCACATCGGTAAGAAGAACTTCAATGGCAAAAAGCACGCCTGCAATCGGAGAATTGAACGCTGCTGCAATACCCGCGGCAGAACCACATGCCAGCAAAAGTGTACGTTCCTTATACCCCAGCTTAAATGTCTGCGCAAAATTTGAACCGATACCTGCGCCGACGCTTACCATCGGTGATTCCAATCCGGCAGAGCCGCCAAACCCTACCGTCAGTGCACTGGTAATGAACTGTGAAAAAGCCTGCGAACGAGGAAGAACGCTGGATTCTTTTGTTATCGCGTAAACAATCTCCGCACTTCCCTTCTGAAATGTCTTTCTGAAAAAACGCTGTATAATGAATACAGTAAGACCAATACCGATCAACGGAAAGGCGGCGAACAGAAAATACTTCTCGTAACTATCGGCGTAGTGCGTAACAAATCTGTTAATGGTATGAACAAACCATTTCAACAATACAGCTGCAAGACCCGAGGAAAGGCCAACCAGGATACTGGCAATGATCAGAAATTGTTTTTCGGAAAATCGCTTATGCAAAAAATTGATAATGGCAATAATTTTCTTCATGATCAATGCAAATAAAGCATTTCGGATGAAAAGTTTGAAGTTTAATGTTATTGCTGTCCGGGAAAACATTGGTGGCATAACCGCAGGTTTTAATTGCGTTTGTACCGTTCCGTGCGAGCGAAAGGACGAATTCCATAGCACGCGTGTAGCCGCACGGCAAAATTTTGGGGCCGACCAAAAAAGACTTTCTCCCGGTTAAAAGGCCTCATCCCAAACCCTCCGGGGGAGAAGGGCTTTAAAGTAGAACAAATGCTTAAAACGCTCGGCGTTTATAGTGATTATAAAAAGTCGCGACGTAAGACGGATGAACAAGATGCAATCTTCCTAACGTCTCGCAAAAGCTCAATTCTATCGTATAAATTCGACTTTTTGAAATGATTTAAATTTTAACCGAAGAATAATAGTGTGAAGTTACTGACTGAAACAACGTGTATACCAACTACACACGCGTTGCTGTAACAATTTCGCGTAGTGCTTCGAGCGTGACGGGTTTTTGAAGATAATCTTTTACTTCGGGGATCAGCTTTGCCCGGCTTACGTCTTTGGGGTGATACGATGAACTTATAATATAGACTTCAATTTTTTTGCTGAGTTGATCGGCGATCTTCTGAAATGCTTCCAAAAATCCCCAGCCATCCAACTCGGGCATGTAAATATCCAGCAGGATTATATCGGGCAAATGGTCGTTGGATTTTTTATGATGCAACAGGTAATCTACTGCACCTTGTGCTTTATTGTAAATGGAAATGATACCGGCTAATTCGCCTAATTCAGCCAGTCGTTTTATATAAAACGAGGTCATAGGGTCATCATCGATAATCCAGAGGTTTGATAGTTTTTGGGGCATTCGTCGGCTTAATCTTTACTTAATACTACTTTTCCGTCATTGGTAAGTATCGGTTATGTGGCCCAATAATACAAAGGTTCCCAGTTTGGACATACTTTTACAGGAGCAGCTCCATAATTGAAGGGATACTGCACTTCGAAGAAGGCCATTTTATGCGTCAGGCTGGTTTGACCTTAAAAGGAGGTGTGAGATAGCCCTCCATGGCACGTTGCTTACCCATACGGTCATAAAGGTCAGGATCGTCGGGGGCCCAGGTTGCCAGGCCATCGACATACCGGTTGAACATACAGAAAGCAGCGGCTATTAATACCGTGTCGTGAATTTCTATGTCAGTTGCACCTTGCCAACGGGCTTGTTCTACTTCTACGGCAGTAACCATTTGCCCACCCGCCTGCACTTTTGCTGCGATCTTTAACAGCGCTTTTAATTTATCGCTGATAGGCGCAGTAGATGGATCCGCCAATACATCGGCAACAAGATCTGCATTATTGTCCAAATGATGTTTAGCGATCGCACCGTGAATCGTGGTGCAGTATTTACAAGCATTCAAGCCAGAAACATAGGCAGCAATAAGCTCCCGCTCTCCCTGGTTGAGTGTTGGATGCGGGTTATGCAACAGTGTTTGAACCAACGCATTTAACGGTGCGGCAGTTTCTGGCCTGAACATGAACAAACTGCGAATTCCAGGGTATTCTTTTGGCAGGTCGATGTGTGGCATAAAGAATTTTTCAGCTAAAGTAACAACTCCGGTCTGAAAATGAAATGACAAGTTGGTGGAGTTACTACGAAGGAAAAGATTTCTTGTGCTCCTCCCTGTATTTACTCATTGCATCTTCATGATTGTAAGGCTTCGCAATAAATTTCCCCTGTCGTATTGATTGTACTGCGTCCTCCAATCTTCTTTTGCTCACTTCATTCGGTGTTTGCCGTGATGCTTTAAGCAATAATTCGCAAATGGTATTGTGTGTAAGGGGCGACAACAGGGTCAAAAATGTGTCGAACGTCTGCAGCTGATTTTCGAGGTCATCATCCTGAAATTGAGGTAGTAAATCAGCCAATGTAAACAATACAGCAGGAATGGTCGTATCTCCCAGTGACACAGTTTCGGATGATTGCGGAAGCGGCATCTCTTCAGAGTCTGTTTCTTCGTCCTCACCATTTACCAAGCCATCAAGCTGGTAAAGCAGATCGTGGAGGTTCGTCGTTTCACTGTCGCCATCGAACACACGAATGGCATAGGGCGCAAGCATGCTCCCGGAAGGAAGCTCTTCATTTTTCGTTATGATCTCGTTTACTCTCGGTATCAGCACAAACTGGAGCCATTGCTCAAAGCTCATGGTATTGGAACCAAAAGCACCCATGTCATTGAATTTCTCTTCTGAAAGCGGTTCTGCATCCCATCGATGCAGGCGTTTCAACTCCTGCTCAATCTCTTTTACCTTGGCATAGACCAATGCATTCGCATCTTTATCCTTCTTCATCCCGTAAGGTGTAAAATAAAAATCATTTGCGCTTCATGGTATTGAGTGCAAGGCTTACGCTACAGGAAATGATTTTTCTTTTTTGAAGATTTTAGCGTCGGCGATAAATGTACCGAAAGGAATGACGGATGCTATACCCGCCAGCAATGTTTTTGACAAAGACCACTTGCGCCGGAAAGCTACGACCAAAACCAGCATGATATAAATAATAAAAAGCACGCCGTGGATCATGCCCACGACATAGTTCGGTCCGGGCATAGAGAGTTTGTATTTCAATGGCATTGTTATGCCAAAGAGCAAAAAGGAACATCCTTCCATTATAGCAAAAGCACGAAGCGCATCAAGAGAAGAATTTAAAAATTTCATCATGTCACAAATATAACCAGCAGTGTTGCTTGCTCATTTATAGTTGCTATAAATACATGTAAATAATCGAATTACGGATGAACAAAAGTAAAGAGACTGTCTTTTGAGACAGTCTCTTTTACTATATAAAATCAATCTTGTTACGGTACAATCTTCCGGATACGGTTTGTTCCGTCTGAAACATAGATGGTTCCATCGTCATCTACTGTGATACCGGTAGGCTGATAGATCTTTGTGAAAGGTCCCAGTCCGTCGAGATAACCGCCATCACCGGAATTAACCTGTCCTGCAATGGTTGTCACTACACCTGTTGGTGTGATCTTTCGGATGAGATTATTTCCCTGATCTGCCACGTAAAGATTTCCGGCACCATCAATCGCCAGTCCGGAGGGGTTAGCGAATCTGGCATTTGTGCCAGTTCCATCGGTACTTCCTGAACTGGCTCCCGAGGTTGAGACACCCGCAAAAGTTGAAACCTGAACGATTCCATCGATCGTTACTTTACGAATATTATTATTTCCGAAATCCGCTACGTATAAATTATTACCGGCAGGATCGATGACCATGCCATCCGGAAAATAAAATGCTGCGTTTTTTCCAAATCCATCGATAAGATCTGACGTTTCATTTCCTGCCAATGTAATGACGTATCCTCCGGAAGTTATTTCGCGAATAAGTGAAAACCATCGATCCGCAACGTAAACATTTCCAAAAGCGTCAAGGGCCAGGCCACGTGGCTGATCGAACTGAACATTCGTTAAGTCCGTGCCATCATCATCGCCATCTCCTGAATAGTCACTTCCGGCATAGGTCGCTACCGCACCCGTGGAAAGATCCATCGTACGGATATAATTACCACCGCGTTCAGAAATGTAAACCAGTCCGGAAGTCTTATCTACCGTAATGCCCCAAGGACCGTGTAATTTAGCATTTGTTCCATTACCATCTTGAGTTTCACCCGAACCATCGCCTGCAATGGTGGTAACAACGCCATCTTTTGTAATAGACCGGAGGTGATTCGTGGCATTGTCGGCCACTAAAATATGTCCGGAGTTATCAATGGCCATTCCGGAAGGATCATAGAACTTGGCGGCCGTGCCTGTAGCATCTTTCCATCCCTGTGTTCCATCTCCGGCAAGTGTTGTTACGGTTGCATATTCTGTGAAAGTACCCTTCGCCGCTGTTTTACCCGCGACTGTTACCGTGATATCTCCTGCACCGGTTGCTCCTTTGGGTACGAGCACTGTCAACGAAGTTGATGATACATTGGTCGGTACTAACGTTTGTACACCATTTATCTTTACAATATTGTTACCAGCCGTTGTCCCGTCGAAATTTGTACCTGTGATAACAACACTATAACCTACTCCGCCAAACGTAGGTGCAAAGCTGGTGATCGACAGTCCCGTAATGGTTAGTGTGTACGATGCAGAACCCTCGGCATTTTTTCCTGCCATGGCAGCTTGCGTTGCTGTTACCATGGCGGTGCCGGGTGAAACGGGTGTAATGGCGCCCGTCGTGGCGTTAACTGTAGCAATCGTCAAGTCACTAATACTATAGGTGATAGCACCTCCTGAAGAAATGGAAGATGTAGCAACGTTGGTACATCCTGTCGAACATGTTAACGCCGTTGGTGTAGTAAACGTAAGCGTTGGTGTGGGCGTCACTGGCTCCGGATTATCTTTCTTGCACGACGTAAGCATGCTTAGAAAAATCACAACACTTACAACAAGTGATGATTTGATGGTAGATCGTTTCATAATGATTTTTATTTTCTCAAAGGTGGGTCGACCGCATGCGTCGGCACATCCCCTGAAAAGGGGATTTTCATTTTATGGCTTGTATTATCGGTTAAGAAGATAAAACTTTGACCACGATGACAGACGAATTATTGATCGGCTTCTTCATTATTTTGCTGATCGGTTTTCTGATTTTAAAAAATATTCAGAGTAGTAAAAAGATCAACCATCAAAAAAATAAGTTGCTTGAACATGAAATGCAGAGGCTTCAGCGAACGGAAAAGTTACTGGCTGCAGAATTAATTATGCGGGGAGAAGAGGAAGAACGAAGACGTTTATCCAGAATTCTACACGACGGACTGGGCGGATCGTTATCCGGCGTAAAAATTTCTTTATCAACTATGAAAGACAATTTGATCATAACACGCGACCATGCACTGATATTCGAACGCTCTCTCGATATGCTCGATAATTCGATCCGTGAATTGAGAAAGTTGGCGCATAACATGATGCCTGAAGCTCTTGCGAAATTCGGATTATCAACGGCCTTACGCGATTTTTGCGAATCGGTTAATAACATGAAGATCCTTGCTGTCTCATTTCAAACAGTAGGCGAACAACGACGGTTAGATGCTTCGCAGGAAATCATTCTATACCGAATTGTTCAGGAATTATTAAATAACATACTAAAACATTCCAGGGCAGAGCGAGCACTGATACAGTTGGTTTTTGAATCTTCCGAACTCGCGCTTACAGTAGAAGACAATGGCAAGGGATTTGATAAGGGCTTGCTCGACGAAAGTGCCGGTTCAGGCTGGCCCGCTATCCGATCAAGGGTAGCCTATTTATCGGGCTCTATGGATGTCATTTCAAAACCGGAAGAAGGAATGTCTGTACATATTCGATTACCTTTGTAAATAACATGACAAAACCCATCCGTATATTTATTGTTGACGATCATCCCATGGTTGTAGAAGGAATGTCCTCCATGCTTCAACAGGAACCTTCTATTGAAGTTGTGGGCTATGCCATGAATGCGGCTTCGTGTCTGGGCTTCTTTGTCCGCCATACAGCCGATGTTGTATTGTTAGATATTAACTTGCCTGACAAGAGCGGAACGGATCTTTGTGGAGAATTGAAAGGTCGCTTCCCGGAAATGAAAATACTAGGCATCAGTAATTTGAATCAGGGTAGTTACATCCGCGAAATGATGAGCCGGGGAGCATCCGGATACGTCTTAAAAAATGTTTCAAAAACAGAATTGCTCGAGGCAATACAACGCATCTGCAAAGGACAACAATATTTAAGCCTTGACGTCAGCCAGGCTATGCGGCAGGAAACAGAACGGCAGGAAGCGCTTCCACTCATAACCAAACGTGAAAAAGAAGTCCTGCGCCTGATTGCCGATGGTTTTACCAATCCGGAAATCGCAGAAAAATTATTCGTGAGTTCCTCTACGGTCGACAGTCACCGAAAAAGCCTGCTGGCAAAATTCCAATTGAAAAATACGGCAGCGTTAGTGCGCGTGGCACTGGAAAATAAATTGATCTGAAAATAATCTACTAGCCCCGGGTAAAGCATTAGCTCATAACCACGAGCCTCCAGTCGTGAGGGATTGCGTTTGGAGTGTGATTATTATTCAGGAAACCACCCGAAAGTAATTTCATCATCCAATAAGCATTATGGAAGATAGCCGCTGGCGGTTATTCTATCGTCCGAATACGTAATTTTTATCCAGGGATAAAATCAAGTTTTTTAAATTTATGGGTATTTTTTTACCCTATCTATTATATTTTAATAACAAATTTTTTACTTATACCATCAATTCAAACGATAACGATGATTTTTTACTGTAAAATGTATCACATATGGTATTTTATAAACTTAATTTTCCATAAATTCATGAAAATCATTAACGAATTATGGAACAGCAACTTTCTTCTACCCATGTTAACCGATACGGAAGCGCGTTCAGCGCTGTTCTGTTAACTGGCCTATTTGCCGGTATGTTAGACGCTGCAGCAGCGGTTCTCATTTATGAAGTCAGGCCATCCCGTCTGTTTCAGTTTATCGCCAGCGGATTGTTTGGAAAAGAAGCTTTGGTGGGCGGGCTGCTAATGGCTCTGTGGGGACTCATCCTTCATTTTCTCATTTCGTTTACCTGGACATACCTTTACTTTGTTGCTTTTCCAAAATTTAAAATTCTGGCCAGGCATAAAATTCTGAATGGTTTCATCTATGGTTTATCCATCTGGGTGGTCATGAACCTCGTCATCATACCATTGTCCCGCATTCAACAAGCTCCATTCAATCTCGTTCAATCTCTTGTTGGAGTATTGATTTTGATGATTGCTGTCGGTCTTCCTATCACCATGTTAACGCACCGGTATTATTCCGGTCAGGAAGATTAAATTCTAACGAACAAATTCACCTCACATAATTAAAAAGGGTAAGCAATGTTGCTTACCCTTTTAATTATTATACGCCCCAAAAGATGCTTAAAATAATGCTGCTCCGAATCGATACTATTTACGGTAGATTCTTGCTGCCCAACCTCCTCCGGAAGAAAGATGCACCATCAGTTTATCTTTTGCAGAAACAGCACGAATCTCTTTTTTATAATCGGTCGCATCACGATCGGCGTTGATGCCATCCTTAAATATTTCTGCTTCGTAACCACCTTCTCCCAGAAAAGACATGTCGAGGATAATATCCCGCTCGTTCCAGTTACTCATGGCGCCGACATACCAAACATTATCTTTTTTTCGGGCGATACAAATGTACTCCCCTACTTTTCCATCAAGAGCCACTGTTTCATTAAAGACAGTAGGAACTTTATCGATAAAATCGGTACACTCCTGTTCTTTTTTATAAGCCGTAGGATTGTCTGCCAACATTTGCAGTGGCGCTTCAAATACTACATACATCGCTAACTGGTGACAACGCGTGCCTTGACTCATGGGCAGCGAGTGACTATACCTGAAATTACTCTTGGTGGCATTACGCATGGCGCCCGGTGTATAATCCATTGGCCCGGCCATCATGCGGATAAATGGAATGCTCACATCGTAGCGCGGCACATCGTCATTCGGTGTCCACTTAACATTTTCCATCCCTTTAACGCCTTCAAAATTCATTACGTTGGGATAGGTGCGCTGCAAACCTGTGGGTTTATACATCCCATGATAATCTACCATCAATTTATAGTCTGCGGCGCGTTTCGCAATTTCATATAAGGAAGACACCATCGGCTGATCGTCTCGGTCCATAAAATCGATCTTAAAGCCTTTTATGCCCATGGCGCTGTATTTCGCAAACGCTTCTTCCATTTTTTGATGAACCGCATACCACGAAGCCCACAAAATAATCCCGACATTTTTTTGCCTGGCATAATCGATTATTTCCTTCACATTCATTTTTGGTGAGACCTCCATCAGATCGAGGTCATTGCTCCAACCTTCGTCCAGTATGATGTATTCAATTTTATTATCGGCGGCAAAGTCAACGTAATACTTATAGGTGTCTGTATTAATGCCGGCACGAAAATCAACATGAGAAATATTCCAGTCATTCCACCAGTCCCACGCAACCTTACCGGGTTTTATCCAGGAAGGATCGGCAAGGCGCGAAGGCGATGCAAGCTTCTGCACCATATCGTTATTTGCCAAGGCTGCATCCCGATCGCTGATCACGACGGCACGCCACGGAAACTCCCGGGTGCCTTTTACTTTCGCAATATAATCGGCTCGTTTCGACACCATCGTGTTAAGCTTATTATATCCGCCTTGATATTCAGTCAGGGGATACGGTGCGAATGTACCTTGAAAACCTGTTGAACCGTTAGCTTTTATGAACATACCGGGGTACTCTTCAACATCAGCTTCCAGGATCACGACCTTGTACTGATTTTCATCTATCAACGCGGGCAAGAACACCAGCGTGTCTTTTGTAATTTTTGAAATTGTTCTTTCCGTATACAGAGCCTCGTACGATTGAATAAATTGTTCCGGGCCGCGAAAATCTCTTACGTGCGGAACAAGGCATTTGTAATCGCTATCGAAATTGAATGAAGCTTCTTCAGACTGCACGACGATCTCGCCTTTTCTTTTTATAAAGAACCGGTAGGCAACGCCATCGTTATACGCACGGAAAACAATTCCATAATCGCCTTTGCAATTCAAGGTCAGCTGATTATAGCTGTCGACGACAAAATCTTTTTTATAGAAAAGTGCTTTAAACTTTGTGTTGATGGTTTCAGTTTTGGATGAACTTACCTTTGCCTTGCTTCCCAGTACCTCATTATTTTGTAAATGAAGTGCAATAGAGGAGGGCGCAACAACGGTCTGATCTTTTACACTGACCGACCATAGCACTGCTTCATCGACGTCAACTTTTACCTGTATGGATCCATCCGGAGATAAAAGTTTATACGTCTTTTGAGCCCATAATGGTGACTGCGCCAGTAGAAAAAAAAGAAATACTATAAAATTCCTGTTCATGATAATAGGGTTTGAGATTCGTAAATTTTGAAACGGTTGGATTAAAATCATCCGGTTTGTAAGTAAGATAATAATCAAAATTAGTGTATGAAAGTACTTATAAAAAGCATACGTGTGGCTCCAAGCCTTTATAATTTCAGGAATTTGTTATACTAATGGCAAAAGAAAAATTATCCTAGGCGCCATACATACAATGGTAGATTATGCAGTGTTAAATACCAAAAAAATATGAATAATTATCCTTCCAATAAAATAACTGAATTTATCAAGACCTCATCTGAATACACTTCAACACTTACTTCAACCTTTGATTGTACTCTTTTACGTACTCCGTTATCTCCATGAATGGAGCTACCCAAATATCCTTCTCATGCTCTTTTAAAAAGTATACAAGCTGACTATGTTCTTTTAACCCCACATTCAAATCGTGTTCGCCGCCAACGCCATGAAACAGAAATACGACCAGGCTATTTTTTTCCATAGCGGTTTTTACCAGATTAATTAAATATTCCCCTGATTGGCCGTTAATCATATACGATCCCACATTGTACAGATCGATCTCCGTAATTTTATACATATCTCCTTTTACCCCTCGCGCAGAAACAAAATAATCTTTTATAGCATCGACGTACGTCGTATCACCAACACGTATATCGCCACATGGATACGCAAATGTGCGGACGGTTTTTCCATCCAGCGACTGAAGAAAAGCGTTATTCATCCTGATCTCATCCATCAGACGTGTTAATGTGTATGTTTCAAGATTGTATTCAGGTTTTACCCAACTCCTTCCGGTTCCCAGACAAGGATGGAATAATGTATGATTCGCCAGTTCATGTCCGTGTGCCGCTACTCTTTTCCATTCCCTCAATCGCTCACGGCAACCAGAAGAGTAGGAAGAAAGATAAAATGTACCTTTCAGGCCCGCTGAATCAAGGGCTGGTATGGCATGATCAAGGTCTACATTTAATGCATCGTCGTATGTGAGTGCTACAGCACACTTTTTATTGTTCCATACGTTCGTTTGCTGAGCTTGAGCCGCCAGATTCAACGATAAAAGAAGAGATGCAATAATTATTCTTGTTATCATTTATACAGGTTTAGGAATAACAAGTTATGGAATTATTCGCTCCTAATAACAGAATAAAAAACGAAGCTCTTTCACAGGATATAAGTCTCTAAGTTGAGCCCAGTTCAGGTAGTTTTTTTAAGTTTATACACGCCTGTTGCCAGGTAATCTTTCCAAAGCTTTAAGTTAGCCTCATTGATTGGATAGTTTAGCGTAGGATTGCCCCAGTCATTTAATGTATCGGAAATAATTTTTCCATCCTTTGTCTGAGTATCCCAGGAGAAGTACTCGGAGAATACTATGTAGTCCGAAATATTTTCCAGCTGTTTTTCACTGATCTTTTTTTCAATTGCCAGATCACAGAGTTTAATAAGATGATCCCGGGTCACGATAAAATCGCCTTCTTTATAATTCGATTTTGTAAAACCTGCTTTAAGAAAATGATCGATGTCGATCTTGCCTGACAGAAAATCCTCCAATAATTGTTCGTCCATTACAATAGAATATTAACGCTTACCTGACATAGTCGATAACAGTAAATATAAATGATTCGGAATACCCTTTCTACGGAAACAGGAAAAAAGTCGACTGATGTACTGCATTTATTCATCCATAAACAATTATCTGTTTGTCAGATTCAAACATTATCCCGAAAAATCATCGTTTCATGGATAAATCATACCTTTCCGATCAATCAATCCGAAACAAAAAAAACCGATGAGCGCTTCCGTATCCGGAATGCCATCGGTTCGATTTGGTTAATCCATGCCTGCTGGCATGGGCTGTATTATTCTATTCTTGACACTACTTCGAGTAACTGACAAAAGCCATGTATTTGCTATCCGGCGACCACGATGGAACGTTCAGTGTTCCCTGCCCGCCATAGAGATAGGCAATAACACGCGGCACACCTCCGGAAACAGGCATCAGCCTTAACATAACCCTTTTATACAATGGGTGATCATTCGGATCGATGGTTGGCAAAAAAGAAATGAATACGATCCATTTTCCATCAGGCGAAAAATGCGGAAACCAATTATTGTATTCATCGAACGTAATTTGTTCTTGTCCGGATCCATCGGGTTTCATACGCCATAGCTGCATCGTACCGGTTTGACTGGAGTTGTAATAAATATACTTTCCATCGCGCGAATATTCACATCCGTCAACGTGTGCTGTGGTGTTGGACGTCAGTTTGATTTCTTCGCCGCCATCGATCGACATTTTGTAAATATCATAATGCTTTCCATCGCGTTGGCCTACAAATGCTACTTCTTTGTTATTGGGAGCCCAGCCATGCCAGTAGGACGGCGTTTTTGTGGTCACCGGTTTTGGTTTTCCCCCCTGTAATGGCAAAACATAAACAGTAGAACCTCCACCCGGAAGGCCTTCCTGATGATGACTGATAGCGAGTGTTTTCCCGTCGAAAGAAATACCGTGATCGTTGTTGTTATGATTGGCAAAGTCCGTATTTAATTTTTCCGGTGTACCCCCTGCAATGGGAATGGTGTAGAGCAATCCTTTTTCATTGTACAATAATTTTTTTCCATCGGGTGTCCAATTAGGGGCCTCAAAACGAATATTGTCTGCTGTGTGAATAACTTTTCTTGTTCCATCGGCAACATTCATAATCTCGAGTCTTGAATTCAGGTCGCCCATGGTATAACCGTCGTACGAATCAGGAACCGTTTTCTCGATACGCACATTCCAGATCTTCGCTTGTTCGATAACGTCCGGATTATGAGAACAAATGTAGAGCCCTGCAAAAACTTCTTCCGGCATGCTGGTGATCTCATGAGAGCCCACAACCTGAAGCGGCTCTCCCCCGTTCGCGACTTTCATCGTAACCGTTTTTCCGTTCCGTTCCAACTGGATAACTTTCGGATTCTTCTTAGGAAAAAATATTTCATCTTCCGGATCACGCATCAACGCTCCACGAAGTTCGCGCCACTGCAATAGCGCCAATCCGTCACCATGGCCTACGGCGCTGATATGCGATGCGTTTTCATCGAGTGAACTGCGTACCATCCATCCGATCTTGCGATGAGGATCTGTTCCCTTACCGATAAATTCGAAATTAGCGGTTAGGATGAAATCCCCTTTTATTTTGGAGTACAGGTAATGAAATTCATCACGGCCGAACCAGATGTTATATCCGCCGCCACTCAGGGTGTACGTCTGACTTGCTTCGTCATATTGCGCGGATCCTGATTTTTTAGGATTACCCACGTCTCCATGCGACTCAAATATTCCAATGGGAGAATTCTGTGCAATAGCAGTTGAGAGATAAAATAATAAGAGGATGCTTATAATCGGTTTCATAATAGTGGTTAGGGTAGGTGTACGTTTGTAGCAAGTTAGATTTTTTTTAAAAAATCTGACTACGGTTTATTTGAATGGCAATATTTTGGTTTTGCAGACACCACTCATGTATGCTGGTCTCTAAGCCGCAAAGATCTCACAACACATTATCACTTCACTTAATCTATAAAAGAAAGCTTGTAATTCTGATAAATCATTAGCCACTTTCTCAAAAAACGCAGGGGACGTCTTCCTTGGTTATATCATAAAACTGACGGGCTGGCCCGGCCAGAGAATTAATTAGCCTCTTTAAGCCCTTATCCGGTATGTAATTTTATTAGAAGATTTCGCCGGATTCATATCGATAATATACATACTTACCCTAATTTTGCTGTCTTTGCAGGCTCTTGAATCAGTCGATACTTGCCTGTGAAGGGGATTCTGGAGACGAGGAATCAATCATTTAACCGGCTTCGTATTTCAATGGATAGAATTTCAGATTCCGATTCTGAAGATGCAGGTTCGATTCCTGCCGAGGCTACTAAAATAAAACTGGTCTTTTCGGATCATATCTTAATGGGTATGCAAATAAAAGCGGAACCACCCTGGGACAAACTAATTTAGATAGTTGACGCCATGAAGGTTAAACCTCAAGCCGATTAATAGTTAAGGAATAATTAAACCACTTAATTTTATGATTCCAGGCACTTTGAAGAAAGCTCTTTTGGATTGCGGGCTAAACCCGGTTACGTGCTCAGAGTTTTTAAATGCTGACTTAAAACAGTCCCGAGAGCAGTATGATTTAATTAAGACACTTTTGAATGATAAGGCTTGCCGTAAATATGAATCGCTCATACACCAAAGGGAATTATTACTATCGGCCATCACAGAATAGGGTTAAGAAAAAAGAAGGACCTGCAGCTAAAGGATTATATTTTCCAATAGAAGTTTACATAAGATAAGCAAGCACCTTTTCGCAATCAACAAGTCCATATATGAACCAAATCCGGCATAATACGTTGCTATAAGTACATCATGGAAATTGGAGGGAATAATTGTTAAAATACACTTTTGATAACACGGATAGCCAGTTTTTTAAGTCTCTTAAAAAGGAAGTAAATAATTATTTCTTTTCTTCGGGCGTCCATCCCGAAGGCAATTCGAAACTTTACCTGAAGGGCTTGCTGCAAGTAGCGACAGCCACATTGTTGTATGTTGTGTTGGTATTCTTTACGCCTCTGCCATTCATTGCTCTTGCCCTTTGTGTGATTTTAGGGATCAACATGGCCATCATCGGATTTAATGTAATGCATGAAGGAGGACATCAAAGCTTTTCGCGGCACACGTGGGTTAATGTCATCTCTGCTTATTTTCTCAATGTCCTCGGCGGGATCACGCACTATTGGAAGATAAAGCACAATATCAACCATCACACGTATACAAATATTGAAGGCATGGACTCTGACATCGATGTAAAACCTTTTATGCGACTGCACGAAGATCAGCCGCGCCGTGCCTATCATCGTTTTCAACATCTCTACTGGGTTATCCTATATGGTATTTCTTATCTGGCGTGGATTTTCTACGAAGATTTTCAAAAATATTTCAGTGGCAGAATATCCGCCAACATGGATAAAAAGACGCTGACCTTTAAGGAACATGCTATTTTCTGGTTTACGAAAGCGACCTATGTTTTCGTTTATATGATCCTCCCGGCTACCATCGTGGGGTGGCTATCCTGGCTTATTGGGTTTATTGTTGTTACGTTTATTTGCGGGCTGACGATCAGCCTTGTATTTCAGTTAGCGCATGTGGTGGGTGGCACTCATTTTCATCACGTGAGCGAAGCCAAAGGCAAGCAGGAATGGGCCGTTCACCAGATTGACGCCACAGCCAATTTTGCGACCTCCAGCAAATTCCTTTACTGGATGTTGGGGGGATTGAATTTTCAAATTGAGCATCATTTGTTTCCGCGTATTAGCCACATCCACTATCCGGCAATAAGCGTGATGGTGAAGCGCGCATGCCAGAGATCAAGTATTGTATACAATGAATACTCTTCTATGTTACGCGCGATCGGCGCCCATATTCTTCACCTGCGCAGATTAGGAAGGGCATGAGTTCTCGTTGAATTTTAACACACTATCCGAATGATCCCTTTTTGCAGCTAACCAATCTTCTTAAAAAGAGTTATGTTCAAATCTCTTTAGTTTGTCCGCTATCAACTGTCGTAATGATTCGGTGCTATGCACTCTTTCCAGTATTCAACTATTTTTTTTATCGTGCTTTCCAACGCTTGATCGGAATTTGGCTTAATAAAGAATCCCTGAACCGACATGGCGTAAGCATCCATTACTGCTTTTTTTGTTCCACCGGTCGTAAAAAATAAGTAGGGAATGCACTTTGTTTGAAGGAGTTCATTTGTGAATACTTTACTTCTTAATTCAAAGCCACTGATCTTTGGCATATTGATATCCGAAAGAATTAAGAAAGGCAACACGTCGGTTCGGTTCAGGTATTCGAGTGCATCGTTGCCATCATGAAAGTAGATAACTTCATTTTCATAGTTGAGTTTTCTAAATATTTCAGTAAGTGTTTCCTGATCATCCAGATCATCTTCAATTATTATGATGGGGCCTGTTTTATTCATAGGTCTTAAACATACAAGATACGAGCTTTTATCCGAAAACTCATTTTCCTTATCCCAATAGAGATCATCATTTTCCCTAATTAGTGCATACTATATTCCCCTTCCAGGCAAAGCGTGAGCACGAAAGTACTCACTACGCACAGGCCTGAATATTTCATGTATAAGAATGCCTGGCTCTATTGCAAGGCAACATATTATGAAACTTAAAACAATTATTTTGACGTTGACGTTGGGTGGGCTATTCTTTTTTTCGATGGCGTGCTACGGTCAGAGTACTGAAAAGACTACCAGCGATAGCTTATCTATGTATAAGAAGATAGACTCACAGACACAAAAGGAAAATGATTCCGACAGAATGGCCAATGCAAAAGAAGCCAGAAGAGAAACAAAAGCCAAAGCAAAGGAAGCTAAACGCGTTCAGGTAGAGGCCGATGACGCAGCCAAACAATCAAAAGATGCTTTGAAGGCAGAAAAGAAAGCGCAAAAATCACGCAAAAATGCCGATGTGCAATCCAAGAAAGCTTCAGAGGCAAGAGCTAAATCAAATGAAAATTAACCTAACCTTTTTTAGAAATTCACAGAATGCAGTTTGATACATCTCCGCACAAATAAAAAATAATACGTTCGTTCTACGTGATGAACCATAAAACCATTGGTTAATCTGTAATAGTCTTTCCTTTTTACTGCCGCTCCCATATGTGTGAATGATGTAACTTATTTAAATAGTTGTACAACATACATTTCACAACTGCTTCGCATCTTTGCAAATCGTTAGTCATCTAAATCAACGGAAATAGCACGTTAAGACACACGAAATGAGAATGAAAAAGAATTTGGGCATTTGGATGGATCATTCCAGTGCCCATTTAATGGAGTTTATAACCGACTCTATTGAAGTCGATACCATTCAATCAAAATTCACGCACGAGGAAAAAGAGCATAGTCTGGCCAAAAGTGAAACCCTGATGCACAACAAAGAACAGCATCAACAGGCAGTCTATTATGAAAGGATAGGTAAAGCCATCAAGGACTACCACGATGTCATTATCTTCGGACCGACAGATGCAAAAGTTGAATTGATCAACATTTTAAGAGTCGACCATACGTTTGATAAAATTAATATAAAGACCGAGCAAGCCGATAAAATGACAAAGAACCAACGAAATACGTTTGTCAATGAATATTTTCATAATCGCAACCTGTAGGTTGGATAAAAACTTCGCGACGGTATCGTCGTACCGAATAAAATGAAAAAAGATGAAACCAGTAATACCGATTCAGTCAATGGAAAATCTGCGGAACTTGAAAAATCGAAAATTCATATTATCGTCGAGATCATTGAATATATGCCCAATGCCGTGGTCAGCAAAACCATTATAAAAAAAACAACCGGAAACGTTACTGTCTCCTCCTTTGATGCCGGAGAAGAACTGGCGGAAAAAACTTCCCCTTTCGATACATTCATTCAAGTAATTGATGGCGCTGCAGAAGTTACGATCAGCAACAAAAAATACAAATTAAGATTGGGAGAAGGAATCATCATTCCTGCACACACCTCCCATCATTACAATGCCAATGAGCAATTCAAAATGATCTCTACCATCATTAAAAGTGGATACGAGGATCTTTGACTTTTATATAGTGGTGATAGTTGATGAATGGAGCCCTTGATGAGAGTCAGGGCTTTATTAATTTTTAACCGGGCATATGTCGCCGACTTAAAAGGTGTGAATCATGTAACATATATTCAAAGTTGTGTAATATTTCTGGCAGCTGATCCGGTCACCTTTATGTCATAATTCAAACATTCAATAATACGATCATGAAAAGGAAATTATTATCATTTTTCATAACAGGCCTTATATCTACCTGGAGTTTAACTGCCTTCTCACAGCAGAATGAAAAGGCTGCCGATGCAAGAAGAGAGGTAGCACATGCTAAAAAAGAACTGAAAGAAGCTAAGCTTGATTCGGCAGCAGATTTTGAAAAATTCAGAAAAGACGCTGAATTGAAGATCACCGAAAACCACAAGAAAATTGCGGAACTGAAAATGAGGAAGTCGAATGACACCAAAGAGGTTAAGGAAAAATATGATAAAAAGGTTTTAGCGCTCGATCAGAAAAATAATGCATTAAGAAAGAGGATCAACGCTGCGGATAATACGAAAACAACCCTTTGGGCCTCCTTTAAACAAGGCTTTAATCATGACATGGATGAATTAGAACGCGCGATTAAAATATATAAGTAGGCTTAAGGAGTAATCACAAAATGAAAAAAAACGAGGACTTACAAAAAGACGTTCAGGACGCCATCAAATGGGAACCATTATTGCACGCAGCGGAAATCGGTGTTATCGCTATCGATGGTATTATTACCCTGACGGGAACTGTAGATAGTTATGCGAAGAAAGCAGAAGCAGAAGATGCAGTGAAAAAAGTAACCGGCGTAAAGGCTGTTGTTGAGAAAATCGAGGTTCAGTTCGGAACCATGGGGAAGAAAACCGACAGTCAGATTGCAAAAGAGATAATAGAAGCATTTAAGTGGAACTGGAAAATTCCGCATGGTGAAGTAAAAATAAAAGTCGAAGATGGTTGGGTCACCCTGGAAGGTGATTTACAATGGAATTATCAAAAGGAAGCCGCTAAAAAGTCGGCTAGCAACCTCTTTGGTGTGAAAGGATTGACGAACGGGATCATCATTAAATCCGATTTGCACGATACGATCGAGAAAGAAGATATACAACGGGCGCTTGAACGTAACTGGTCTATCGACAACCAGGAAATCCTGGTGAAAGTTTCGGGCAACAAAGTGACGCTAAGCGGTATCGTCGTTTCATTGTATCAAAAGGACGAAGCTGGCCGGATTGCCTGGAAAACACCGGGTGTATGGGATGTTGATAACGAATTGATCATTGAAAACAATGATAACTAAGGTTGCCAGATGCGCTGCATAATACAGCTGTGTTAATTTATATAAAAAAAATAGTCAAACATGAAGGCCTACTGACAACGCGTGGTCTGGACGGTACAATCCGCAGTTCAGTGAACAGGTGAATACATTCATGATAAATCCATTTGTCAAGTATAAAGGCCTGGAGCTATTTGGCACGTATGAAATGGCCAGGGGCGGAATGATCACAGAGGCTATTATGCGAAATGCGAAGCAGTATTCCGTTGACTTAATCTACAGATTTCCGCAGGAAAAAGAAAACTTCTGGATCGGAGGACGGTACAATGCTATAACCACCACCGCGACTCTTAATCCAAGTGATGTTACTATTACCCGCGCAGCAGGCACCCAGGGATGGTTTGTTACCAAAAACCTGATGCAAAAGGCGGAGTATGTTAATCAACAATATAAAAGTTTTGCAGCCACCGACATCCGCTCGGGTGGCAAATTCAGTGGTTTTATGATCGAAGCTTCCATTGGATTCTGATATTTCGGCATTATTATTCTTAAAATAAACACCCTTTCAACTTCAATAATCCAGCAATTGGTGTTATACCTGAATAATCCGTTTACTTACTCCAATGTATTACCGCGAAATGCATGCCGGGTAAGGATAAATCCCGTAGATTTATATACTTTATACTTTAACATGCTGATCATAAATGTTGATGACGATGGAGATGACAGGGAGTTATTCAGCAGCGCTGTAGAAGCCGCTGATCCTGAAATATCATGCAAGCTTTTTGAAAGTGGTAAGGATCTTTTTGATTTTCTGGAAAGCACGCTGATCTTTCCGGACTTCATGTTTGTGGATATTAATATGCCCCGAATGAACGGTTACGAGTGCGTACGGGCGATCCGATTGCAGAAAAGATTTGAGCACGTTAAAATTATCATGCACAGCACTGCTTTTAATCCAAATGACAAAAAAGAATTCGA